>Ga0209305_1002510_pt1 | contig 10668 bp, 6 predicted proteins | sample COGITO_mtgs_1103_FD_184792 | JGI IMG/M metagenome (GOLD analysis project Ga0209305, IMG submission 184792) | Pelagic marine microbial communities from North Sea - COGITO_mtgs_110321 (SPAdes) (version 2) | ecosystem: Environmental > Aquatic > Marine > Epipelagic ...
CCACCTCCCGCTTCGTCTCCACCCGTTGTTGATGCATCTTTCGTAATCGAAAACGGTTAAGAAATGCGCCACGAAACCGGTTGAAATCGACGAAGAGGATGATGATGATGATGAGTTTTTGCAGTATGTGAGTTACAACGTTCTCGCGGACGCTTTGAGTGGGAACGAGGCTGGGTTTTCCTCGGAGAACGAGGACTTGGTGTTCGAGAACAGAGCGGGGAAAATATTGAAGAAGATTTTCCCGAGAGAAGACAAAGAAGACAAAGAAGACAACAACAACAACGAGAATGATTCGACGTCCAATCCAGACGTGATTTGCGTCCAAGAGTGCGACCATTATTACGATTTTTTCGAACCGGAGATGCAAAAGAGAGGGTATTTTGGCATCTATCGCGAAGATAAGTGGTCGCCGTGCCAAAAGTTTTCCAACGAGTTGAAAGATGGTCTGGCTATATTTTGTAAGCGGGAAACGGTGGAGTTGGTCGGGATGCACGTCTCGACGACGGCGGAAACGAAGGAGCAAGACGCCAAAGTGTTGTTCGCGCGGTTGATCATGAAGAAGTCATTGACGAGACAAGAAGTGGTGGTGATCAACGCGCACTTGGAGAGCGGGCAGTCGCCGGATAAAGTGGTGACCAGAGTAAATCAAGCGAAGGAGATGTGCTCGAGATTGAACGCGTTTTGCGTGGCGCAATGTTCGAACATCAACACCGTGCAGATTGTGGTGTGCGGCGATTTTAACGCCACGCCGGAGGAGCCGTGCATGGAGCACTTGAGAGGGAGAGGTTTAAAATCCGCGTACGAGGATTTAGAAACGAGCAATAGCAGTAAGAATGGAGAACAAGAACAACAACAATTAGAAGGAGAGGAGCCGTTTTTTACGACGTTTAAAACCAGACTCGGTTTCTTCAAGAACGGAACGAGTAAACGAGTGTCGGATTATATCATGTACTCCGCGCACAGAGGCGCAAAGATTGTTTCTAGAGTAGAGCCGCAACAAAGCGGGTTTGGAGAAGGGGTCGTGGGGTTACCGTCGAAAACGCAACCGAGCGATCACTTGTGCTTGAGATCGCGATTGAGTTTTGAACATCCCATCGTCGCGACGCCGACTTCGAACGGTGGCGCTCAGGCGAAGTAAACTTCTTATAAAGAGAGAGAGAGAGAAAGAGAGATTTTAAAATCAGTATAAAGGTAGTAATCTACGCTTTACTTACCTGGTACTTTTTGTTATACATACCGTTACTATCTATCTGTATTCCGTGTCAGTATGTCTATTTGTCTCTAACTCTAGGATATCTAACGCGTCGTCCTTTCATCACAAAAACACTTTCAATCGTTCGTGCGAATCTGCATCAACCGCGAATCTTCTCTTGTTTTCGTCCATCCAAAGAATTTGAGCGCCAACGTTTCTCGCGTTGTTGACGGCATCTTGGAACTGATTGCCTTGCATTGGGAAATCCGTGTACATGACGCAATCATCGGCTTTCACTCTGTACAAATCGCGCGCCCAGAGACGGATTTGGTCGCACACCGTCGGCGGTACCGCCGGATGGTTTGGTCTCTTACCGATCGTACACCTCGGGTGCGCTCGCGTTTGGAGATAGTTTACGATTTGATCGGGCGATATACCGGCACGCATGGCGTCTAGAATAGAATCTCGCGTAATCATACCGACGTACGCGTTTGGAAGTTTGTAATCCGGTCGAGTGAATAGACGTAAAACTTCCGTTTCTAGTTCAGAGTGTGTGTATGCGTACACTCTGAAATTCGTCTCCACGATGATGTGTCCGTCGATGCGCGCTAACGCCGATTTCGCCGAAGACGTCGTCGAAACGCTCGATAAACCAGCCGATAAAACGGTAGGCACGTACCAGTTGTTGTCGTTTTCATCGTCTTCATTTTCGTATAAAACGCCTAAAGCGCTTAAATGACTCGCCACGCGTCTTTCCGCCTCGGAGAGATTCGCTTTGGAATATTTGCGCCCCGGGTGTTGAAACGAAAGTCGAACTAAAAACGCCATGGCAGCGGCGGATGATTCGTCGCTCTTGAGTTTGTGTTGTTGCTTTTCATCTTCTCCATTCGTTTCCATCTTGTCGCCCTCGCCGTTTTCTTCGTTTGTTGTTTTATTCTTCATCTTCTTCTCGAAATCTCCGCCTCTCGCGTACCTCGCCAATAAGATCCAAATCTGCTCCGACGTCGCGCCTAACAGAAACGAGAATCCCTCGCTCGTAATTCGTCCATCTTTCGTAATCAGTCTCGCCGCGTAGAACAACTTTCGCAAGTGCAGAGCGTGTTGCGCCCCCGCGCCGCCGTCTCCTTTCTTCTTCATCATCTTCTTCTTCTTTCTCTTCTTCTCCACGGACGCCTCGGACGTCAACTCGAGCAACACCGTCTCCCATCGACTCTTCGCGTAGTGATCTAAAAACCCCGCATCTTCTTCATTAAACCGAGTGGTTGTGGTAGATGTAGTATTCGTCGTTTTTACGTTCGCCTTCTTCTTCTTCTTCTTTTCTCCTTCGTTTTCTTTCTCTTCTTCTTCGTCGTCTAAATCCTCGAAACCTCTCTCGATTGCTCGTTTCACGTGTTTCCGGAAGTGTTCGTGGACGATAAACCCTCCTCCTTTGGAAGCGTTTTCCTCCTTCTTCCCTTCTTCTTCTGAAGAGTGCGATTCAACTTCCACGAACGCTCTGAGTTGCACCAACCTTTCAATCGCCATCTCGTGCGCTGTTTCGCACCCTCTCTTCGTCCACGAGGCGAGCATTTCGTGCGCGATCACAGAGTGTAACGGTAAAAACACGCATCGCATGATGTATTGTTTCGCCAACGGCGTCAACGCTCGTAAAACCGCCAAGGTCGCCCACGGGGAAATCGTATACAAGTGGTTGATTTTCTCCTCGGATAAGTGCGCGAAGAACTCCACGAACGCTGACTGGGATGACCCAAAAGACGAGGACGAGGATGATTGAGAAAACGAACCCGTCATCGTGTGAAATTCACTCAAAAATCTATCGAGAGTTTCGCTCCCTCTTTCTCTTCTTTTACAAAAAGAGAGAGAAAGAGAGAACGAAGCAAAAGAGATTTTTTGCGTCAGAAAAAAGTGGTGAGAGTTGACTCTTTTCAACCAACACACTCCTCTCTTTTTTTTTATCCATGTATCATCTGTTGTCTTAAATGAAGCAAAACAACGCATTGAACAGTCATTCAGACGACGATTCAGACGACGACGACCTGTACTCTTCTTCTTCCTCCGATGAAAACGAGGACGATGAAAAGAAGACGACAACAACATCCAAGAAGAAAAAAGCATTCTTCGGAATCGCGAACGAAAATCTCGTCTGCGTCGGGTGTCGAGAGATGAACAGTCCGTGCTTCTCCCAGGGTTTGTGCTTAGACCCGACGGTGATTGAATTACTCGACGATGGAAGTAACAACAACACTAAAGGAGGAGAGAGTTTGTTCTTGATCGAAGGACAACTGGTGAAATCCGTCGGCGAGGAGTGGAAAGCGACGAGTTTAGTCTACTCTCGTACGACGACAGTTAAGAAGACGAAAGAGGAGGAAGAGTTTGAGAATCCGCTGAAGAAGAGGAGTAAAGAAGAAGATGACGACGATGAACTTTTAGATGGTACAAGAAGACTTTCGGGAGAGCAACCACCAAAGACGGTTGAATCTTCTACTACCGATGATACCTCTGCGACTGCCGCCGCCGGTGGAGGCAAAACGCCGCATCCGCTGATTGCGTTGGGTTTACCCGCCGACGTCGAGGAGGCGAAAGCGTATTTGAAACGAATCAACGCGGAGACTATCCCGCACGGCAACCATCGCGATTTTTTGTACAAGAACCACTTGTTGCATTTTTACGAGAGAAGAAGACAGAAGGACGGAGGACAAGAAGAAGAAGAAGACGAAGAGGATGGCATGTGCGGGAGCGACTGCCGAGAGCAACACGGAGGGAGCGGCAAACGTTTTAGCAACGTCGAGGATCACGGGCGAATCGAGGCGGTGATTCGACGTCAGAGGAAAGGACACGAGCAAAATCTCGGTGGAGGTGATTACGTGCCTTTGCAACGAAGTAGCGCGCGAGCGAACGGAAAAGAAAATGAAAGCAAAGAAGAAGAAGAAAGAGAAGAAAATCAAAAGGATACCGTCGTAGATATACGTCAAATCGTCGAGCACGAGCGTCGAGGCGGTAACGAAGTCGCCTCGCAAACGCGATTCAAAGTCGAAGGTATCTGTTGCCCGAGCGAAGTGCCTTTGATCCATAACATTTTAGATTCAATGTCCGGCGTGAGAGACGTAAAAGTCATAGTTCCGACGAAAATGGTTTTAGTGGAGCACGCGAAATCGTACGCACCGGTTGAGTTATTGGTCGACGCTTTGAACGCGGCGCATTTACGCGCATCCGTCGCGGACGTGGATTATTACGACCAAAAGAATGGCGGAGCAACATCAAAATTTCACGCGATTATGGTCAACTTACCCGGGCCGAAGATTCTGTTGGCGTGTTTATTTACTGTCGTCAGTTTGTTGCACTTTATAAAAGACGATCGAGGCGTTTTTGAACACTTCAAATGGGTTGCTTTAGGCGCCATCGCGGTTGGATTACCGGAAATTCTTTTGAAATCGTACGGGTCGTTGCGAATGCGCGTGGTTGATATAAACACGCTAATGGCAATCGCCATCGCCGGTGCTGTCGCTTTACAGGATTTCTTCGAAGCTGCCGCGGTGGTGAGTTTATTCACCTTGTCCGAATGGCTCGAGTCTCGCGCTATGGCAAAAACGTCGGACGCCATGAGCGCCGTGCTCGCTTTGCGCGTGGACGAAGCTGAGCTCGTCAATAAAGACGACCAAACTACACAGAAAGTCGCGGTTGAATCTGTGAATGTTGACGCAATCGTTCGCGTTCGACCGGGCGCACGCGTTCCACTCGATGGTATCGTTGTCGATGGCTCGACTGCTATCGACGAGAGCGCGTTGACTGGGGAATCAAAACCGGTTTCGAAAACCGTCGATTCGCAGGTCTTTGGTGGCACCGTGAACCAAAAAGGATCTATCGACGTCCGCGTGACATCGGTATCCGTAGACTCGGCGTATTCGAGGCTCATTCGGTTAGTCGAGGAAGCGCAGTCCATGCGCTCCTCGGCCGAACGAATGATTGAAACGTTCGCGAAATGGTACACTCCAATCGTCATATTAGCCGCGTTACTTTACGGCGTCATACCGGTTTTGATTTCCACAGATAACGCGAAAGAGTCGTTGTATACCGCGTGCGTTTTATTAGTCATCGCGTGTCCGTGTGCGCTCGTGTTGTCCACACCCGTCGTTTCCGTGTGCGGCTTAACCGTGTGCGCAAAACGCGGCGTCGTGGTGAAAGGTTCACAATTCTTGGAAAGATTGGGACAGTTGAAAACGATGTATATCGACAAAACGGGCACTTTGACCACGGGGACATTTGAAATGACGGAAGTGAAACTAGCAACGCCGCCGAGTGAAGACGCGAGCACACCACGTCCGGCGTTGGGCGTTGGCGCGCTACTACGCTGGGTGTGTGCGGTGGAGTCGAAATCGTCGCACCCGTTGGCGTTTGCGATTCAAAAGAACGCGGGTGCGGCTGTTCGCGTCGCGGCGAGACAGTGTGTGGTGACGAATTACGAACAAATCGACGGCGTCGGCGTGCGAGCGATGGTCGATAACGTTTTAGTTGAACTCGGGAACGAAAAATTGGCCGAAAAGAAACTGTGGACATTGTCTGATTTGAAGTTGTATGAGACGGCTATTCGATGGGAAACAGAAATTGGCGCGACGGTGGTTTGGGTTGGCATCAACGGCAAACTTGGCGGTATTTTGAAAGCAGAAGATTCGTTGAGGCCGAGTGCGAAAGATGCGATTGCGAAATTACAGAAATCATCGATCGACGTGATCATCTTAACCGGCGATAACAAAGGCGCGGCGGAGATGTGCGCCAAAAATGTCGGCATCGATGTGCACACGAACGTGTTCAGCTCGCTGACACCGAACGAGAAACTGAATAGGATTACTGAGGAGGTTCAAAAGCAAGAGAAAGAGTTAGTGGCGCGAAAAAAAACAATCTTCCGAACGTCTGGACGTGGTACAATTGCGATGGTTGGTGACGGCATAAACGACGCGCCGGCGTTATCGGCAGCGGACGTTGGCGTTGCCATGGGCGTTGCCGGAACCGCGGCAGCGATGGAGACCGCTCCAGTCGCATTATTGACGAACGATTTGAGTCGTCTCGCGGATACGATTTATATCGGAAGAAGATGCGTCTTGAAGATTCGACAAAACATTTTCTTTTCGGTGACGACAAAATTAGTCGTTTTAGGCCTGACTTTTGCCGGTTTGGCTGGGTTGTGGCAAGCCGTCGTCGTGGACGTCGGGAGCGCGTTGGTCGTCATTTTCAACGGCATGTCGATTTTGCGCGAAGCGGAGAAGGATGACGCGAGACGAAACAAGATTTCACACGAAATTGGCGTTAAATTTGCGGAAGAAGAAAAGGAGAAACAGAAACTGTTGGCGGAGCGGCAACAAGTACATTCGCACGGTCATTCGCAACAAGTGCATTCGCACGGTCATTCGCACGCGCACGATCATTCTTGCTGCGACCATGACAAGGAAGAAGGAAAAAAAAACAGTCCCCCCTTCGTGTTGCGCGGCGGCAGTAACAGTAACAACAATACAAAATCAAGCGCTTAGATAGCTGCACTAGTAATAGCAAAGATATACACGAAAGGAATGCGAGCTTATTTCCATTCATACACTTGAAAGAGCTACTAAGACTAAATCTATAATTCTACACACTCATTGCATCTGAAGAGGACGGCGATGCGACGAGCAACTCATCTTCATCATCGTCATCATCATCGTCTTCACTATCACCCGACGAAGAGAAACGAGAAGACGTGACATCGACGAGGTAAACGAACTCGTTCTCGCCGCCTCCGATGTCTCTTCGAAACTGTTTTATCATGCGCAATTTTTTCTGCCCCGAGTTGGAGGCGTTTAACACGTGATAAATGGGAGCGCCATTCTCCATTATTCGCGTGGGACCTAAGTATTGCCCGTTTTGTATAACGCCAACGATTTGGTTACCAAGTGATGATTCTTCAAATTCATCTTTTTCTTCCTTCATCGAAACTTTTTCCTCGTCCACGTCGCTGACTATCTTGAAGGAATGCGCGTCTAACTTTTCGAGCGTTTTTCGATCGTCTAAACTGACCCACTTCCCAGTCGTCGGACATCTTAACTCGCTCGGTTTATACTCGCCTTTATAGCGCATCTTTTGGCAATCGTGGATGTAATAACCCATGTAGTAGTATTTGAAATCACCCAAGGAATACTTTGCCGTGTTGCGATTCTTGGAGACAAAATCGATTTCGTACAACGCGCTCAACTTTCCCAACTCGAGTTTCATTAAATCCGGATCGTGATAAAAGTATACCGAGCTCAGGGCGGTCGGTAAGACATCGCAAACGCCGACGGCTACGAGTTTATCGTCGATAAAATATCGAAAATGTTTCGACCCGTACGTTTTGTCGTCTGAAACTAACGGCGTGTCGCATAAAAAATTAACATACGAACTCTTCTTCAACTTTGAAGGCGGATCGTTGTGAATTTTCGCCTGGTATCTTTGCCATAATTCGAAATCTTCCCGTCTAAATTCTGAGTTTTCAACCGTGACGGTGAACATTTTGTGTTTGCTCGTTGTTTTCTTCTTCTGTGGCTTCAACGTTGGGTGGTCGTCTTTCTTTTCCTTCTTCTTCGTTGGCATCCCCCGCGATGGTTTTATTTTCGTCTTTTCAGAATTTCCTTCCGAGGAGGAGGGAAAAAAATTGAGAAAGCCGCCTCGCGCTTCCACTCTGAAGTGTTTCATTTCATTCTGTTCCTCCGTCAATCGCTTTAAAACCTTCGCGACGACTTCCTCTCGATCTTTTTTCAGTTTTCCTGCGATTATTAAACACGCCGAGGAGGTATATTTTGATCCTCTTTCCAACGCTTCTTTGTTCGTCGTTTTCTGTACCAGTAGTTTTTTCTCGTTGTTGAAAATATCTTTGTCGCAATCAACAAAAGAGACTGATTTCTCGATGGCATCTAACACGCGCTGGTTCAAGAACACTCTATTTTCATCATCATCATCATCATTATCTTCTTTTTCGTTTTTATCGCCGCCGTTTTGTCGATGATGATGATGATGATGATACGTTGATGTTGATGATGACGAAGTCTCAAAACCCGTCTCTAAATATCTCTCAAACTTTCTCTCCACTCTCTTCTGTTTCGACGTCTTTTGAAACCTTTCCACGTTCAATCGAATCGTGCACAGCACGCAACAGTTGCTCTCGATCGGCGTCGGATGGTACACCCACCTCCCGCTTCGTCTCCACCCGTTGTTGATGCATCTTTCGTAATCGAAAACGGTTAAGAAATGCGCCACGAAACCGGTTGAAATCGACGAAGAGGATGATGATGATGATGAGTTTTTGCAGTATCCGCAGCGCGTTTTAGAATACTCGCCGTGATATTCGATGACGGACTTTACGTTTAAAGACGACGATTCAGACGACGACATGCTTTATCAGTATGCTCTCATTATTATTATTATTATTATTATTATTATTATTATGAGGAGGAGGAGATGATGAACTCTTATACGAAAAATCTTATTAAAAAAAACAACTACCAGTACTTACAACTTATTGAACGATACCGGCGTATCGTTGTGGACTCTCCAAATCGTTTCACCGAGTAAGTTCCCGACGGATAACACGGTCAACTGTGCGAAATCTCTCTCCGGCGTATGCGGAATAGAATTGGTCACGATGACTTCGGTAAACGCGCCGCTGCCTAACCGTTCCACCGCGGGTGGCGAAAACACCGCGTGCGTGGCGCAAGCGTACACTTCTCTCGCGCCGAGCGTGCGACACAATTCCGCACCAGCCAGCAAAGTACCGCCGGTGTCAATCATATCGTCCAACATGACGCAAACTTTTCCTTCAACGTCACCGATTAAGTTCATCACTTGCGCTTTGTTGTGTCCCGTGCGTCTTTTATCGATGATGGCTAAAGGCGCGTCGGCTAATTTTTTGGCAAACGCTCGCGCTCGAGGCACGCCACCAACGTCCGGGCTGACGACGACAACTTCGTCCGGGTGGAAGTCTTTCGAGGTTAAATAATCTAAGATGACGGTTTCGCCGTAAATGTGATCGACGGGAATGTCGTAATACCCAATCGTTTGTAACGAGTGAATGTCCATCAACACCGCTCGCGTCGCTCCAGCCTGGGTCAACAAGTTTGCGACGAGTTTCGCGGCAATCGATTCTCTCCCAGCCGTTCTTCGATCGGCTCTGGCGTAGCCGAAATATGGGATCACGGCGGTAATCGAACGGCAACTCGCGCGTCGACAGGCGTCAATCATAACCAGCAACTCCATGATGTTGTCGTTCGTCGGCGGGCACGTCGGTTGCACTAAAAACACGTCCGAACCGCGAATGGACTCGTTGATTTGCACGTAAATCTCCCCATCCGCAAACTTCTTAATCGTCAGTTTCCCTAAATCCATGCCTAAATAGTTGGCAATTTCCGTGGACAATTCCGGGTGCGCCGATCCGCTAAAAACTTTCAGAGCGTTTTTTGTGTTTGAAATTACAGGAGAATTTTGATTGAAAGAGGAAATGATGTGTTCTCCTCTTTCAACGAAACCATTATTATTATGAGAAGAACCAAAAGAAGAGTTTTCGACCAAATCGGCGAATATGTCCGAAGAATTCGTTGAAGAGGAATCTTCCGATATCGTTTTTGTTCTTCCGATATTGTTTCTCATCGTTTTCGCCGTCGTTTTTTTCAGGGTATTCAAACGAAAACGAAATGATGATGATGATGATGATGCCTTCTTCTTCTTAAAAACATTATCATTAAACGTTGATGATGACGTCATCATCATCATCATCATAATCGTTTCCTCTTATAATCTTATAATCTTATAATCTTCTTCTTCTTCTCAGATGATGATATGTGTATTAAGAAGAATACTTATTATGTCGTTGTTGTTATTGTTATTGGTTATTATTTGAAACGACTTTTTTTTAAATACGATAAAAAAAAGACATCGACGTGGCGTCGGCCATTTAACCGACGACGAAGCTTCATAAAAAATACACAAGAACAAAAAGCACTTGACCAGCGAAGAAGGAAGAAGCGTATAATAGTACTCGCGCGCGATACGATCGATCGATCATGCCGCCGAAAAAGACGGTTCCGGGGCAACAATCGTTTGCAGACGTGTTAAAGAAAACGATCGAGGAAAAAGAGAAAGAGAAGAAAGAAGAAAACGAGGAGGAGGAGGAGGAGGAGGAGGAGGAGGAGGAGGTCATAACGCTCGGCGACTCGACGACGAGCGACGGCCCGTCGAGCGAAAGCTACGTGCCGAGCGACTCCGTGAGTAATCCTTTGGGTGATTCGGAACTCGTTCGCGACAAAGGGACATTGTCTTGGAAGATGAGATCCATGAAGGAGGAAGAGGAGGAGGAGGAGGAGGAGAAGAGGAAGAAAAAGGGACTCACAGGAGGAGAGAAGAGGGTTATGTCATCGCCGGGTTCTGCGGATAAAAAAAGAGCAGAGCATGCTAAGAAACAGAAAGAAGGCGGCGGCGAC
>Ga0209305_1002515_pt1 | contig 10652 bp, 6 predicted proteins | sample COGITO_mtgs_1103_FD_184792 | JGI IMG/M metagenome (GOLD analysis project Ga0209305, IMG submission 184792) | Pelagic marine microbial communities from North Sea - COGITO_mtgs_110321 (SPAdes) (version 2) | ecosystem: Environmental > Aquatic > Marine > Epipelagic ...
TATAATGCAGCTGATTGTCTACCACCTGAAGTTAATTTAGTTGTATTACCTTTAGAACCACTTCCATCAACGTGTGCATATCCAACTGCAAATTGAACTTCTGCTGAACTTGATAGATTTGGGTCTTCGTTATATAGTTCTAAAAACGAACCTGTAATATTTCCGTTTGTTGATTGAGTATAGAATGCTGTTAATTCAGCAGAACCACCCGACCACAATCCACTTGAAATTGTAGTTCGTTGGTTTTCAACTATATCGTTTGCTCTGTTAAATCTTTGATACGCCATTATCTATACTCCTTATAATTTACTTGGGTCTGCTTTTACCGTTACTGATATAGTGGATTGCGCACCTGACTGATTACCCGTAACTGAAATGTTAGTATTTGTTAGTGTTGTTAAAGACCTTGAGATAACTCTCACACTTTTACCAACAACTGTGATAGAACGTTTTCTTTCTGCTTCATTTAAGAATACTGGTGTTGTTGCTCTACCCACGAAATCTTGTTCTAATTCACCACCTGGTAAAAATCTTCTTCTTGGTGCTATTGAACCACCACTTAAAGATAGATTTGCCACATCTGCATTAAACAATGTAAATGTATATGAACTATCTTGTCCATTTCTTGTGTTGGGTGAAATAGTTTGTGTTATTCCTGCACCTGTAAAATTTAATGATGGACTTGGTAATTCCAAGATAGGAAGTTTTGCTGTTTCCTTTGGAAGTGTTGTTAACTTATATCTCATAAGTTGGTTTTCATCTACGAATGCTTCTAATAAAGGCATATTTTCAATCACTGCTCCGTAATAGTTTGAACCATTCGGATGTGTTGTGTCCCATAGATTATAATCAATCTCATCATCTGCTAATGCAAATTTTGTAATTCTAAATTCATCTTGCCCTCTTGCCAAAAGTTCACGACCTTTTTTTGTCAAAATTGCGTCTACTGTTATACTTGTATTATCTAAAAATCCCATTTTTGTTTGCTCCTGTGGAAATTATATAACTATTCTTATTCAGTAATAAATATAAGAAAGTTAAATTTTCCATTGTTTTATTCTACTTTCAACTTACTTGTATCTGAGTCTTGTGTTTTTAATACCGTTGGTGCTACTTCAGTAATCTCTACTGGTTCACTTCCGTCAATTGTGTTATCTCTTGTTAATAATGTTCCTTGAACAAATGCTCTAAACAAGTTGGTTGTTTCTGCCATACTTGCAAATTCTGATTTGTCAAATGATGAACTATAAGCTAATGTTGGTCCAATTGATGCGCTAAATGAACTCGAGTAGAAAAATCTTTCTACTTGATTCTTTTCCGATAACCTTGAACCCGTAATGTTAGGTTGTAGTGTTTCGGTAAATATTTCGTCTGTTGGTCCTAATGTAATACTTGATGTCGCATATAATGAACCGAATACACTTCGTTTATCTACTTGGTTTAATTTCACCAATGAAGGATTACCTAAGAATCCAGTTGATGAACCCGTATCAAAGAATGCTAAATTAAGTTCTCCGTTGTAGGTTGTGTATTCCCCACTCGTTGCGAAGTAATTATCTGAACCACTTTCTATAAATCTTGTTACTTGTATTCCGTCCTCAAAATGATTTGCATTTTCAAAGTATTGGTTATCAAATTCTATATCTCTACCGATTACTTGTTTAGAACGTTCTAATAAATTTGGTTCAATCAATACACCCACATCTGTTCTTGCTCTTGCTGGCATTAAACTTTTTACTGACTCAAATACACTCTTATCATAGAAAGTTAATATTCTCAAGTAATCAAAGAAGTTATTTGTATTTGTATATCGTTTAAAGTATTCTTGTCTTAGATGTCTCAAATCTTTATATTGGAATTTATTTTCATCTCTTGGGTCTCCAATAAAATCATCAAAGTTAAAGTCTGCAATACTATACATTATATCTTCATTCACTACATCAACTGGTGAAAAGTAAACACCCAATTGATTACTATCTGTTGGTGCGAAGTCATCTGATGATTTTTCTGTTCTTCTATCAACAAACAATGAACCACTATTTGCTGGTGTTTTTTCGATTGTTGAGTCTTCGATTCTTATCTTAGTTGCATTTCTTCTTCTTGTACCGACATCAGGCACTCTAAACTTTTCTTGGTCCACAATACTTCTATATGAATTGTCTGCAAAATTATTGATTGCACTACCTGTAATCAGACCATTAGGTATATTGTATAAATTTTTATTGTGTGCTAAATTAGATGCAGTCAACGCAGTGTTTGAACCTGTTAAATTTATATTCTCGTCTAATGGTAATCTCAACAATAGTTCGTCATATGATGAAGAGTAAAAATTACCATTGTAAGTTTTTGGTGCTCTAACGTGATTGTCAAATACACTTTGTGATAATGGTTCACCCCATAAACGATATTCCATTAATGAACCACTAAATTGTCCACCAAAGCCAGAATTTTGTCCACCAAGGTAAACGAATCCACTACTTGTGAATGCTGCATTTAATCTACTACCTGTTATGTTGTTTACATCAGTTGCTAAACTTGAAGTGTGTGATTGTAAACTTGCACTTGCTGAGTATAAAATCTTTTGTCTTGTTGAATCGTATTGTTTAGTTGTCAATTCATACACACTTTGTGATAATGCGTTATCGTGAGAGAACTCATTTCCGTCAGTATCTTTTCTTGTCAACATAACTGACCAGAACTCGTCATTGTAAAATGGTAATGCTGATGATGTTATGTATGCACCTTGGTCAAAACCAGAAGCACTAATTTGGAATTTTAAATGTCCATAGTCATCTGTTGAACCATTGTCTTGTAGTGCAATCGCAAAATCATTATCTTTTTGTAATAATACTTGGTTTGATGATGAAGGTGTTCTAAATCTAAATTCTATCGTTGATGGATTTAGTCCGTCTTCCGTTACATCATTACTACCTGTCCAAGCTGATTTAATAAATTGTTCTGAATCAAAGTCTAATGCTCTTGTGAACTTTCTTTTGATTTCAAAATTAACTCTTGTTCCTTTGTCAGGTCCACCATATTCACGAACTCTCAACATAGAACTTGGTATTCCGTAACAATTTAATAATCCTTTAACTGCTCGTTCCGTTCCCTTTGCTTTCAAGAAGAATGGTAGATTTGCTAATATTCTTTTCCAAATCTTTTCCGTAACTTCTTCTTGTGGTGATTCATATAAATCACTTCCGTCTTTATCTTTACCTAACAAGTATGTTGGTAATATTAATAAATCATTTCCACTATATAATTCTAATCCAAGGGATTTTGCATATTCTCTCGCAACATCTTTTGATATACCTTCAGACATTTTGTCTACTCGTTTATTAATGTCGGTAAACCTATCTACATATGTATAGATTTCATCAAATTGTTGTCCGACCATATCCATAAATTCTAAGAACACATTATTTTGTGTGTCTGCGTAAATATGTTCTGGTAATGAATTTCTCAATGAGTTCATATTTGATTGGTCATAAGCAGAAGCACTTACTATCATATTGTTGTACCAAGTGTTTGCTTGTGAACTACCAATCGTAGCTAATGTATATGGTTTTGACGAATTAGTTTTAGGCCAACTCGTATCGTGAAATTGTCCGTCTGATGAACTTACATAAGATGAACTTTCAAAGTACATAAAGTTTTCAAATGGGTCAAATGAATTAATAACTCCTTGCCTCTCTGCTTCTATACTTTGTATTCTGGACAATGAACTCGTAATAGTTAATAAAGATGAACTTTGAGAATTTAAAGTTTCAATTGATTCTAATTTTTCTTTGAAGTTATAAAGTCTTGTTTCTGCATTTGAAAAGTGAACAAAGTTTCCAAAACCTGTATCATCTGCTTCAATGCTTAAATCAGTTGTGGTTTTTTGATAATCAATATTTGGTTGAACATCTAATAAACTACCTGATATTAATATTCTCTCGATATCACGAGTATCATTATCATTTTCACTTGTTAATGAAGTGTGTGTTCCGTAGTTTGTTCCTTGGAAATTGATTGGATTATCTACTGAATTTAAATTAGGTAACCTTAAAAATATTCCTTCGTCTGGTGTTTCTTGGAAAGGTTCTAATCTAACTCTATCACGATAATTAGGAAGTCTCTTTTCTACGAAAGTAAATTTTTCTCCAACATTTACATCATCTGTAAGTGGTTGTTTTACTTTAATTGTTCTTTGTTTTCCATTAATACCTAATTTACTATTTGTTACGAGATAATATTGATTACCAACTTTAACATATGTTTTATATCGTTCAATATTATTCTTAACATAATTTACTCTAAATCCTTTAAATTTGTTTGCTACTTGGTCTTCACCTTTATGTTTGTAAAGATTTACTCCGTCATTATAACTCAATGAAACACGAATACGATTGTTATCCAATACTTCTTCGATTGTAGCCAGATAATCTCTTGGTGTTAGTTGTGCCTGTGCGACTGGTTGTTTAACTACCTTTTCAATTGCTTTCTTTGTTCCTTTTGTTCCTTTTGTAGTTACTTCTGAACTTGCTTTTATAACTCCTTTTTTAACTAAATCATTTTGCAATACTGCAAATCCACTTGGTAAATTACTTACATCACCATTTGGTGCTAACTTTTCAAGTTTTTCTACTTGGTCTTTTACGGTTAATGCTCCACCTACATCTCCCAATCCATCATTGATTAATTCTTCTTTTGTTTCTTCCGATACATAAAATACTTCACCTGCTTCATCTGCACCACTCTCCACGTGTTCTGCGAACTCATCTCGTAGTGCTTGAATGCTTGGTGGTGGGTCTTTCGGGTCAAATCCTGCGTCTTTGATTGGGTCACTAATTATTTGTCCGTTTAATCCAATCTCTTCCAATACTACTCCACCTGGTCCGAGAACTTCCGTTACTCCATCGGGTCTAACAATTGTATCAGAACCTTTAAACTTAGGACCTGGTGTTCCAACTGCTGGCTTCGGTTCAGATACTTGTGGTCCTACTACTGCACCTGCGTCATCAGATGGTGCAGTTACTTTCGGTTTACCTGTTCCGACTAATGTTGCTGCTAATCCACCTGGTTTTGTTGGTGAACCTGGACCTGATTGTTTTCCTGTACTTGGAACATCTGTTACTGGCCCTTGTACTTTCTTTACAAATCCATTTGGCTTTGTGATGTATCCAGGTTTTGGTTTAGGAACATCTGTTGATTTTTTAATCTTTGGTCTTGGTGGTGCCACAACTGGTGTTGATGGCTTTGGTTCAGGTACTTGTACAGTGCTTTGAACTGGCGCAGCTGGTTCATCCTTTGATGTTTGTAGAGTTTGTTCAATTATATTCTCTATCACTTCTTCAACTGGTGGTGGTGGTAATATTGCTGTGTCGTTTGGTTGTGGAATAAATTCCATTCCTGGTGGAATCTCATCTCCACCTGAACCACCTTCTGTAATTATTTCTGTATCAATTGGACCTGATGGTAATGATGCCATTCCAAGTGAGGCGTCTACTACTTCCTCTGTATTTTGTGGTGGTGCGCCAAATGTTTGTGCTGTTGCCTGTACATCTGGAATTGATGGTGGTATAAAAGCTGGCGGTAATGGTGGTGATACTGGTGGTGGTGATGACACTACTACTGGTGGACTTGGTCTTGTTGCAATTGCTGCTGCAATATTTGCTGCTGCATTACCTGGCGCAGATGTATCTGTTGCTGGTGGTGTTGGTGGTGGTGTTGGTCTCGTCAATGGTGCTGGTGGTCGTGTTGTTTTTCCTCCACCAGTAATGACTTGATTGTTTCTTATTGACTGCCTTGTTTCATTAGCACCCTCAGAAGAACCACCTCGTGCTCCTCTATTTCGTAAGTCTGCGTCTATGAATGCTCTATCTGCCATTTTCTATCTTTGTTCGTTTGCTCTTTCTTGTAATGCTCCGTCTGCTAATTCTCTTTCATTTGCGTCTGGGTCATTTAATAATATATCAATTAATTCTTCATTGGATAAATCTAAGAAATCTGTTGCTGCTCCACTATCAAGTTGTTGTTGTAGAGTTCCATTACCTGTATTTTCAGGAACAATATCACTATTGTCTGTATCTTCCTCACCTGTAATTTTATACATATTCGGTATAATGATTTGTCCACCTACCATATTTTGAGTAAACCCTCTATCGGTATCATCGATATCAAATTCTAAAATATGTGGCTTTTTGGAATCAAATTTTATCAATCCTGAATTTGCTTTACTGATTGGTGTGTATTCAATCATTTCACCCATTTCAACAAAGTCATTTCTGTATTCCTGTCCTTTAACATTCTTGTCTAATTCTAAAATAAATTCTGTTTTGTCTGGTGATGTTTCCACTAATGGATATTTATATTCTTTAATAAATACTTCTTCTTGTACTGATGTGTCTTTTTCTTCATTACCACCTTTAAAGAATTTAATTTCATTACCAATAACTTTTCTTTGAACTTCACCACTAAAGACATTACCACCTGCGTCGACAAAAACATTTCGTTCTCTACCGGCTAATCTTCTTAAAAACTTATATACAACATCATACTCACCTTCTTGAAATCCTAAATCTCGTAAGTGTTGTCCAACATTAATATCAATGAAGTCTCCGTCGTTTTCAAAACTAACTTCATTTAATGCCAGAACTTTTGTTACGATTAAGTTTCCACCAGTATCGTAAACGTGTAACATCATAAAGTCATTTAGTTGGTCTCTACCGAAACTACTATAAACTTTAGAGGGTGCGAATAAATTATTTCGTTCTTGTTGTGTAAATGAATATTCTTGTGCCATTATGAGTCTTTACCTGGTGATTGGTCCACGATATATGGAAATCCTAATCGCAACCATATTCGTTGTCCTTGTGGTGTTCTATATAAATGATTTTCAATTAATTCATCATATTGAAAATCTCGTAAATCTTTTTTTACTTTACCGAATCGTTTACCACTTATACCTGCGGCTTTTCTTGATTCGTTTAATCTAAATTCTTCCCAACCTTGTGCATTGTTTCCTTTACTTCTATTCTCATCAAAGAATTGTAATAGTTTATTGTGTAATAAATCTGTTGAGATGTCAGGTCCGTTTTCTTCTCCGTAAAATTCATTAACAAACTGAATCAAATAATCTCTTAATGTTAATGCAAACTCTACTTCTTTTGTATTTGTTGTTGTGGTTGTATCGGTTGTATCTTCTGCGAGTGGTTGAAAGTAATATGTAAATTGATTATCTATTTGACCTGTGAAAAAGAATTGTTTGTTTTCTAAACGAACTTCTTCAAAATCCTCTTCTAATGAAATACCTGGTGTTTCACTTTCAAATGAAACCAACACTCCGTCTTCATCTCGTAAAGGTGAGTTAGCATCAATCGATGCTGATACTTGTTGTTTACCTTTTAAGTCATTTATTTCTTCTTGATATTCACGAGTATCACCATTTATAATATTATTATATAGTTGTGATTTCTTTGCTGCGTCCGAAGGTAAGTAAGGCATTTTATCTCACCACTCTAAATTCGTAATTATCGTCGTAGAAGTTAACTTCTTCTTCATCGGTTCCACTACCACTAACTACTTTAAGACAAAATCTATAATTCCTTTCTGCTTGTAATCCATTCATTTGAACTCTGAAAAAATTACCTGTTGTATCACAACTAATTCTTGAACCACTACCAAACGGAACAATAATTTCTTCGGTATCTGCGTCTTTGATTTCGTATTCGGTTGACGCACTTGGTAAATACTTTACATCTAATTCTGCTGGTGTTGTTGCGAAAGCAGTTGTTGGATATAATTCTCTACCAACTACTCTAAATTTAACTATTGACTTTTCTTTATATTCTGGTCTTAAGTTTTTAAAGTAAACTTTTAGTCTTTCCAAATCCGTTGATGTTAGTGGTGATAAACTTCCTGAGTTCCAAGAACTATCGTCCCACACTACTTCTAATTTAGGTGGATAAATTGTATGAGTTTCTCTTGAGAAATATTTTAGATTTCCTAATCTTGAACTATCACCCTCTTGTCCTGAATCAAAGTCAAACATAGATGAACTTGGATGAGCTCCGTAAGAACCACTATCTTCTCGTTTGATAATAAATCCGTTATTTGGATATACTGAACTTGAATAAATGTGGTTATTGACTAAGTCAGTTATGTCTGCTCTAATATCTTTTCTATCGAAAGAAATATCATATGAAGAACTAATACCATATTCTTGATTGGTATCAATACTTGATGTAAACCAAGCACCTCCGTCAGTCAATACTGAACCTGTTACCCAAGGTGTCTTGGCGTCGTGGTCTCTGTATTGATAACTTACTCCGTCAGTCGTTACTGGGTCGTGGTCAAGTTTTCCTGTTCCTTGTTTCCAACTACCACTAACCATATAAATGTGTAGTGATTGTGATGCTTCCACTTCTTCAGAAGTTGCATCGAATAAATTTAAATAATACTTTGCGGTGGAAGGTATTTTTCCGTCCATAATAGATTGTGATATGTAAGAATAATCAAAGTCAATCAATACTCTGGATACATTTCCTACCGTACCATTATTGTTTACAACTTTATTGATTTCTAATATTTCGTCAAATCCAGTATTGATAGAAGCTGTTGTTCCACCTGAATATATTGTCGCATCTCTTTTTCCAAATTCAAAATAATGCATTATCTATCTCCCACTACTTTACCCTCAATATCACTATTGGGGAATTTTAATTCAAATATACTCGGGTCTAATGAAGGATAAATCACACCCTCTTGTGATGCGGTTCTCACATCATAAACATTACCACTATATCCATTTTGAACTGAGTGTTTATTTTCAATCAATATTAAATCCCTATTTGGATTATTGACTTCTGGTGGAACCAAAGATACTACTCCGTCCACTAATGAAATCTGATATGCTAAATCACCCAATACAATTGGTTGGTTCATTTGCCACTTATCTGGTGCAAAGAACTCTTTTACTTTTTGTATTGCTTTAAACAATACATCATTTTTATTATATCCTCGTTTTACAATGATATCAAACTTAACACCAATGTTAATAACATATCCGTCTTTAATGTTGATTGCGTCTGTTAATATTCTGTATTGTGAAAGATATACTTTTAAATTTTGTTTTACTGCTCTATTCAATGCTACTAACTTTTTATCAACATCATAACCCAATAAATACATATTCAATGCTAATGGATTTGGTTGTTTTGTAGCTGTTCTTGTATCAATTACTTGTCCATCAATAACTTGTAATTGTCCTTGATTTTCTAATTGTTCATCTTGAACAATATATGCCTTTGCTATGTTTCCATATTTTTGTGGTAATGAATAAGCTCTTGTAATGTAGTCTGCTTTTGTTACTGCTCTATTTTGTGCATTAAAGTATGCTGCAGCATTCTCTTTTATTTGAGTTAGAGTTTCTGATGAAGAACCTCCTGATGCTGGACTTTCATTTGTAATTTTTATACTTGCTTCAGCACTGGCTTTTTTAGTCGCATCCAATCCTTCGGTAGAAATTGTATACACCTTTCTTGCAAAACTATTTAGACTATTACTTGCAACATTATCTTCAACTCTTCCACCATAATTATACTCTACGGTAAGTGTTGTGTTGCTTGGTGCTAATCCAAATGTTTGTGTTTTTAAAAAATTACTTGGGTCAAATGCCTCATCTAATCTCGATACACCCATTCCTAATGATGAACCAACATTATCTGGATTTGGAATTATTTCTTCATCTGCATTATCACTAATACCTGAACCAAATCTTAATTCCATTTTATTATCATCACGAACATAAGTTGTAAATCTTCTTGATGATTTAATTAATTTTAACAAATAAGGTGTATCCGTTTCAAACTCACCCAAGTCTGGGTCGTTCAATGTTGTGTTTTGTTCTGTTTCAAAAATCGTGTCTTGTGCTAAAAATGGAACCTGATAAAATTTATTACCTGAACTATCCGTTACTGATATAATTTCAGTTACCTTTTCATTTGATAAAACTATTTTGTCAAACTCTTTTGCATTGTTAAATGTAAATTCTTCTGACTCTCTTGTGCCAGATTGTGCTAATACCTTTTTAGTTAATCTATAATTTGTTGCAACATCTCCAGAACCTGGGTCTAATAATTGAACTTCCATTCTGTCTAATGAACTCGATGCTTTAAAATTAACATCATCCAATAAAGTAAATTCTGCTCCGTTGTTTGCAGTTACGGTTGAATTGGCACTTAATACACCCGCATAATCTAAGTCAGGTGCGGTAGTTGTACTTGCACCACTTCCAGCTACTTTGGCAGGAACCTCAACACTAACGGTCATTTGAACCGTTGCAGGTGTTGCTAATTTTGGTTTATATCCATATGATTGTGCAATCGCTAATACATTTTTTCTTTCTTCAGCGAATTGTAAAAGTGTTTCTCTGAATTGATTATCTACATAGTAATTCAATACATCACCGACATAAGATGCCATTTCAACAAACATCATTCCTGGTGATGCTTCATTGAAATCATTGTATTGGTTTGGGAAATAGTTTTTCGCAAACTCAATTAAATTGTTTCTTATATCTGTAAAATCTCTACCGAGATAATTTACTTCTTTACTAACTAACTTTTTATTTGTACCGTAATCTGGCATTCTTATTCTCCAATTCTAAA
>Ga0209305_1002520_pt1 | contig 10637 bp, 7 predicted proteins | sample COGITO_mtgs_1103_FD_184792 | JGI IMG/M metagenome (GOLD analysis project Ga0209305, IMG submission 184792) | Pelagic marine microbial communities from North Sea - COGITO_mtgs_110321 (SPAdes) (version 2) | ecosystem: Environmental > Aquatic > Marine > Epipelagic ...
CCTAATAAATCAGCTGCAACTGATTATATCCAACAAAAATATTTTGTTGGAAGAAAAAATGAAAAAACAGGCGAAACAGAGTTGGTGTTTAGAGGAGCTGCTGATTTAAAAACAGCAGGTCAACAATCTTTAGCTGATATTTGGGATATGGATTATTTTAAAGAAACTGGTTATTATAAATTGAGAGAGTAACATATGGCGGTTATTGAAATAGAAACTCCTGACGGTATTAAAAAAGTTGAAATCGAAGGGGACACTCCGACAGAAAAAGAAAATGCTGCTATCTTATCTTCTTTTTTTATGGGCAGTGAAAATGCTGTTGCGGCACCTACATTTGATCCAGGCACAGCTAGTCAAGAAGAACTTGAAGCTTTTTACACTGCCCAAGGAAGAAAAGAAAGAGGGCAACAGCAAGGAACAATTGGTGCTGAAGGACAAGCACAACAACCTGCATATGCCTCACCTACAATTGAAGGAGAAATAGACTCTTTTATATTTAGAGCAGGATTTGGTACTAAAGATAATGAACAAGAGCGTATAGAATACATAGAAGAAAAGTTTGGTCCTAACACAGCGGTAAAGTTTGGCCCGGAAGATTATGGTATTAATTTAGATAATGTAGAAGCAAGTATAAAAGAAGATTACAATTTGGAATCTTCCGGCACAATGCGCGTTAACGAACCTGGTTTTTCAATATATGATGTGGCAGATTTTGGAGGAGAATACCGTGGTCCGTTAATTGCGACCGCTCTTGCCGCTCCTTTTCTCGCTCCGTTAGGCTTTTTTTTAGGAGTTGCAGGAACCGGTCTTGTTGCCGGAGCAGGTAAAGGTGTGGACGAAGGTATAGAATATTTACAGGGTACTCAACGTCAAACAGGGGACGAAGTGTGGGGCGACATGGTAAAAGAAGCCGTATGGATGGCGGCCGGTGAAGGAATACTAAGACCTGTTTTTAAAATAGCACGAAGACTGTTTAAAGGTCCGGGACCTAAGATTGAAGGTCAAAGAATAGATGAAATAATGGAGATTGCTAAATCAAGGGGCGTTACAATAAGCCGTAATGAAGCTACAAAAATAGCACAAGAAGAAGGTCGCGCTGGTGTTAAAGATATTGTTGTTGCTGGTGGCCGTCCAACTATTGAAGAGGCAACAGGTAAAACTGTTTGGGGAAGAATACAAGCGGTGTATGAAGCTATTATTCCTAATCAAGCTGTTCTTAGAAAAAATCAAGAGTACGTTAAAGGGTTAATGGCACAATATGAAAAAGGCAGTATAAGCCAAACAGAACTTTTAAAAGCTATGAACGAAACAAGTAAACGTTTAACAGATGATCTTCAAAAAGCAATGAAAGATCCTAAACAAGCAAGTAAAATAGCAAATGACCACTTATATAATGTTGTTAAAAAAGAAGTAGCTATATTAAGTGATATTGTAGCTAATAAAAAAGGCGCGAAATTTTCTAAAGGACTGGCAGAAGAATATACTAAAGCTGTTGAGGATGCGAATAGATTATGGAAAGCGGACAACCAAGCTCTATATTCTTTAGCTGATGACTTAATAGGACCGGAAGCTAAATTTAGTATGGAACCTTTTGAGGAATATTATCGTAATATTAGCCGTATGACACAAGAAGGAATAGGATCGGATATTGTTAAAAAGCTTACAACTAGTGGAAGTTATAACACTTTAAAAAACATAGTTGACCGAAATTTAGATGTTAAAGCACTTTTAAAAAGAAAAGAAGAAATTAAAGCGGCGCAACAAGCCGGAACTCCTTTAGTAGACGAAACTGGAAAGTTAATAAAGTTATCACCTGCAGATAATAAACTTTTAAGAGAAGGCGAAAAACGTTTAACGTATAAAAACTTAACAAATTTACGTGCGGATGTAACGGCGTTAAAAGATGAGGGATCTTTAGCAACGCCATTGCTAGGGCCAGAGTTACAAAAATTTTCTAATAAAATAGACACTGTCTTAGCTAATGAAGAGATACGTTTAGGAAGTTTATTAGGCGAAACAGGTGGTATATCTATGCCTGGTAGAAGAGGAATGGTTGGTCAAAGTGTTGCCGAAAGAAACCTTGAAGGTTTTAATATGTTAAAAAATGCTAATCAACATTATCAAGATGGATTAAAAGTTTTTCGTGACGGGGCTATTAAACAGCTAAAAAGTTTAGAAAAAGAAGGGTTTGCTAAAGATTTAGTTGTAATAGCAAAAAACGTTATTCAACCTAGAAATCCTGAACTTTTAAATAACTATTTAAAAGCCGTTGACGTAGGAGGTACAGGAGAGTTTGTGACTAAAGAAGTAGCTAAACTTACTAAACCTTTACTAGATGATTTAACAACAGCGTTGGCTAATAAAAATTATAAAGCTTTTAATGATATTATAATAGGTAATGATATTAGACTTATTAATGCTTTTGACCCGAAACTTTTAAATGAAACATTTATGCGTAAACCAAATTTTGCAAAGATGGTAGATTCTACTTTAAAAACCGTCCAGCAATATAGCAAAGATGTGCAGCTTCGTGGTTCTTCTTCAGCTAAAGACCATATGGCACAGCTTTTAGGTAACACTTGGATGAGGGAGGCCGTAGCAACTTCACGATCAGGAGGAAAATTTGATATTAGATTATTTTCAGAGCAATACGAAAAGTTAGGCAAAACTATTCAAAAAACTTTATTTGGAAAAAACACTAAAGAATTAGACAACGTAATGAACAATTCTTATTTATATGGTCAAAGCGATGAAGTTTTAATTAATGCTTTAAATAAAAATCAAATAGGTTTTTCTACTGTTAAAGAAAAGGTAGATGATTTAGTAACAGCTATGAGACAATCTGATGAGATAGGAGCAAACGCTATTCTTAATAGTATTCGCTCTGGAAGTATTGCCGATGCAGATGCTTTATTAACAGGGTTACTAAACAAACCAGACGCGTTGCCAGGTGTATTAAAATCTTTAGAAGACGTTATTATAGCGGGAAGAAATCTTTCCGCACCAGAAATTGCTACTATAAAAAATCAAGTAAAAAACACAGTGTTTGATGCTCAAGAAGGTTTAAAAGACGTAGCTATGACAAGACTTTTAAAAAATTCTTTTCCTGACGGTTCTATGACCGTAGACTCTATAGCTTCTGGATCTTTCGGACAAAACATGGGTAAAACACTACAAGCTATGAATAAAAATAATGGTTTAGCAACTATTTTAGGAGATGGCAATGCGCAAGCAGGGCAACTTATTATTAAAAACTTAACTAAATTAGCTGACCAAAGCCTTAAAGTATCTAATCGTTCTTTCAAAGGTAAAGCGGGTTTAGCTCCAGCTACTTTTGTATTAGGTGCAATGGCTGCTTTTTTTGCTACTCCTTTAACTTTACTTGGAACTGTAGGTGGTATGGTGCTTTTTTCTCGTCTGTTACGTAATCCTGCTTTTTTAAAATATATGACAAGTTCTCAGGCAAGTGCTCGAATAGCTATGAAAGGCAGAGAGCTAGGAATAGACACAGGCAGTGGTTACTTTACAAGAAATATGTTTCCTCCTGAAATTTTAGATTTGTTTAATAGGGAACTTCGTAATACAACAATGAGACTTACTAATGAAACAGGTGAAAAAGTAATGAATGCTGTGGGAGAGCAGTTTAGTAATATAGCTGGAAATCCACAGGTTCAAGAAGCTACGCGATCTATTACGGATACTGTAATGGATAGTCCTGCAGGCGAGTTTATTCAAGAAAATGTTACCGATACGGATAGCGATATGAGTTTAACAAACCGTGCTCGTACGGCATTACGTGATGTTGAAATTAATAAAGTCTTAGGAATACAATAATGCCAATAGATCGTACCAAACTTGCTAATATGTTAATTCTTCATGAAGGTATGAAGTTAAAAGTGTACGATGATGCGACAGGCGATGACATATGTAAAGGCGACGTGATGCAAGGACACCCGACCATTGGCGTTGGTCGAAACGTTGCAGGCGATGGTTTAGGAATATCGGAAGAAGAAGCACGGTTCATGTTACATGCAGATATAGATCGTATAGAACAAGAAGCTAAATCCTGGGATATTTACGGAGAATTAGATAGTACACGCCAGGCCGTGTTATTAGATATGCTTTTTAATATGGGATTAACACGATTTAACCCAAACAAGTGGCCTAAAATGTTTCAAGCTTTAAAAGAAGAAAACTGGGAAGAAGCCGCTAATCAAATGCTTTCAAGTGCTTGGGCCGGGCAAGTAAAGTCTCGCAGCGAACGGTTAGCTAAATTAATGGAATATGGCGTTTGGATTGACTAATGGAAGCAAAGTTATGGGCAATACTTTTTGTAGTGTTTTTTTTAAGCTTGCTTACTTGGTGTAGCGTAGCATCCGCTCAAAGTAATACTGTTAGTTCAACTTCGTCCACGGTATCAGGCACTACCACAGTTGACCGTACTCCTAGCACAGCATCCGCTCCAAGTGTTGTTATTAATAATCAAGATGTTTGTAGTTTTGCAGCCTCTGGAGCAATTCAAACACAAATATTTGGACTTGCTGGTGGTACCGCTATTAGAGATTTAAACTGTGAGCGCATGAAATTGTCAACCAGATTGTTTAGAATGGGCATGAAAGTTGGAGCAGTAGCTATGTTATGTCAGGACGAAAGGGTGTTTCAAGCGATGGAAATGGCCGGAACTCCGTGTCCATATATGGGAAAAATAGGGCTTGAGGCCGCAACAGCATGGGCTGAAAACCCAGAGAAAAGACCTGACTATGAACAATGGAAAAAAGATAACGTTGTAGATAAGGAGATAATAACAGATGAAGAAGCTACTGGTCTTGGTATTGGTGGTTTGTTGTTCTTGCTCCTTCTCCTTTGATACATGGGGACAAATGCAAGATGAAGGAACTACAACTACCTCTGTAATTGAAGAACAAGGTGATGTGCAAGAAATTACAGAAACTACTGTTACTATTGAAAATAAAACAACCGGCGATATATTAGACGGTGATACAGGTGTCGTAGCAACGAGATACGAAGGGGATATGGACCAAGATTGGGGTGGGATTGGTTCAGCTAGTATGGTTACTTGTCCTTCTCAAGTAGGAGGAACAGGTAAATGTGCTAAAGGAACGTCTAGTACGTTAACCACTTTTCAACAAAACATAAATATAGCCCAATTTCATATAGAAGATGGTGGTGCTTTAAACTGGAGTTTAGATGCTTGGCACTCACAAAACAATACAGAGCTATATTTTGAGCTAAAAGGATATAATAATAATGTGTTGTTATGGACAGATAAAACGGATTTAGCGTCTGGCACTACAGATTACGCAGGTAACTATGATTATTCTGGTGGTTTAGATAAACTATTTGTATCTGTAGGTGGCAAAAACAATTACTATTTTGATAATGTTCAATTAGATGTGCAGTACAATGTTATCTCTACAGTTGTTACAACTTACTTACAGTATATAGAAACACAAGTTATGTTAAATGAAACAGTAACATCTAATGATACTTATGATTATGAAGATACAACACCAGAGCCTTCTTATGAAGAGATGGATAACTATGATGTTGGTCTACCAGAAATTGCTATTATAGAAGTTATGCCTACAGAAACCGTTGTGTTTGAACAAACAGTAGAATACGCTCCTATTGTTGAAACAAATTCTTTTGAACCTGAACTTGTAACTATGGAAACAGTAGTAGAAGATATTCAAGCTGTCATGTCTGTTCCAGATATACAAGAGCCAGTAGAAACAATAGAAACTCCGCAGCCAGAGCCAGAAGTAGAAACAGAAACTGTAATTGTAGAGAATACTACAGAAGAACCTACTGTAGAGGAGGTTAAAGAGCCTGTAGAGGCCCAAGAAACAGAAGTAGCTGTTGTTGAGGACAATGAACCTACTATAGAGCCAGAAGCAAAGGAAGAGGTAGTAGAAGAAATAAAAGAAGAGGTCAAAGAAGATGTTAAAAAAGAATCTAAACCAGAACCGAAGGAAGTTGCTAAGGAAGAACCTAAGAAGGAAGAGGTTAAAGAGGTAAAGGTTGCCGATAAACCTACTAAAAAACAAGAAGCTAAACAAGAGAAAGCTAAAGAAATAATGGCAGGGTTTGATTCTCAGTATGATGCTGTAGCACAATTAACTACATTAGCATTGGTTAATGCTTTAGGCGCAGACATTACAACATATCAACAAGTACCTACACAAGTACAGCCAACTTGGTATGAATCAAAAGAAATATATGCAGAAACTATGTTACAAGACCCATTAGGTAATTACTTTGGAGTTCGAGATAGCTTAGTATTCGAGCAGATGCTAGGAGCCCAGTATGAGTGAGTTAGAATTTGCAGGAGTAAAATTTAAAGGCGGTCGATTAGTTGGAATTTTAATTGCCCTAAGCACACTTGTTGGAGGAGCCTACGGAACATTTGAAGTTTATAAAGATTATATTGACATGCGAGCTAAAATAAATTCTTATATCGCTCCAGATTTAAGTGGCATAGATAATAGATTAAACCTTGTAGAAGAAAAACTTACTAACTTAGAGACATTATTAACAACTAAAATAAATACAATGGACAATACATTAGAAACTAAAATTACCAATATGGAACAAATCTTACAGTCAGAAATATCTACTGCTATGGCATTAATAACAGCGGCTCAAGGTGATGCTAGGGATATTCGTAATGAGTTACGCAAAGATTTTAACGAAGTGCAAGACCAAATAAGTGCTGTTGACAAGAGATCAAGAGCCTCGGACCAAGAAACAAGAGGTGCAGTAAGAACGGCAGAGAATGAAATAAAGACGTTAATCCAACATGCTGAGGATCGTTTTGACGGTAAGCGTACGGCTATAGAATCCGATGCTGTTAGACGTAACGAAGTTATAGATGTCAAATTAAAAGACCTGGAAACTAGGCTCCGAGAAATGTTGACCAGAGCTTTAAACAATCCATTAGCTGGACAATAATAAACATTGTGTTTATACTAAAACTACCTTAGTTGGAGCGCGGCGCCCCCGCGCTCTTTTATTTAGCGTTACCCCAATCTTTTCCCACTCCTACATCAATACGAGAAGGAACTTTTAATTCCGGGAAACAATTTTCCATCGTTTGTTTAATTTCTTTAATGTTTTCGTCATGCCTAACAGAAAAGCACAATTCATCGTGCACAGTAAGCATAGGTAAATACCCTCGATTAAAACAATCTAACATAGCCCTTTTAGTTTGGTCAGCAGAGGATGCCTGGATTAAACGATTAAGAGCCTTATACGTAAAAGCTACCTGATAGTTAATAGGATTTTTTTTGCGCCAATCTTTATCTCTGTCATCTAAAGGAGTGTTTTGAATATTTTCCCACTCTTCCTCAAGTTTGTCCATATGAATAACTTTTTTGTAACCGCCAAAACCTTTAGGCTCCCGCATAGGAAACCGGCATTTCCGGCCCATCAATGTACGGATCTCTCCTTTACGTGTAGCTACGGCCATTACCGCTCCGGCCATTTCTCTAATAAACGGAACTTTTTCGTCGTAGTCATTACGCAAACTCTTAGCTTCGTCAAAAGAAATATCTCCAAGTATAGAAGCTAACTTTCCTATGCCCATGCCATACATAATACCAAGATTAATAGTCTTAGCTAAACTTCTTTCAACACCTGCAATGTCCGCTACCATTTGGTGAAAGTCTAAGTCATCGCTTTGATAAGACTCAACAATCTCTTGAACACGCGGATTATCTTTAGTCTCTGGAGTTAGCGAAGCGTAGTGCATCAACCATCTAGGCTCTTGAGCACTGTAGTCAAAACTAGCCCATTTGCATCCTTCTTCTGGTATAAACAATCCTCTAATCAATTCTTTTATTTCAGGATGTCTAGCAGGAACTTGTTGTAAGTTAGGATGACTAGATGAAAATCTACCGGTAACCGTGCCTCCATCTCCAGATCGTAATTGATTGAACTCACAGTGGATACGCCCTTTGTATTGATGGTGCATAATAGTGTCTACAAAAGTTGTGTTGGCTTTATTGTATTCCCGTATCTCTAAAATCTTTTTTGCTACAGGATGTTTATGGTTTTTTAAAAAGTGTTTAGTAAAGCTTGGAGCACCAGATTTCTCCGTTCTTTCGTATGTCAAGTTTAACTTATCAAAAGCGGACGCTAAAGAAGTTGCTGTCCACGGTTCAATGTCTATACCCGTTTCTTTTTTTACTTCTAACAATAATGTGTCTTCTTTTGTTTGAAGATACTTTTTTGTCTTAGAGGCTTTCTCTAAATCCACGCGCACACCTTTTGATCGCATCTCAAAAATAATAGGAAGAAGGTTTAATTCCATTTCTAATATGTTTCCGCATTTTTCTGCCGCCAACTTATTACGTAATACATGCCATAAATCTAATGTTAGACGAGCATCTGTCTCTGCATAGCCTGCTACTCTAGAAGCCGGTAACTTCCACATTTCTTTTTTAGCATCTACTCCATGTTGACTAGCCGCCATACGAAGCTCATCTTCTTTTTTCTTTTCTCCTAGATATGTAGAACCTAAAGCATTAAGAGAATAAGAATATCGATTTTCATCCAACAAAGGCGCGGCAATCATTGTGTCAAGGACTTTTCCTTTTACTTCTATTCCTACAGTTCGTAACCATCCTAAATCATATTGCGCGTTATGAAAGACTACAGACATGCCGTGTTTAAGTTGATCTTGTAGCCAAGTAATTATCATTTTCTTTGACATATTACCACCGCCCTCATGACCAAAAGGCAAATACGCTTTCCAATTGGAAGACGCAACAGCAATCCCAATCAACCGACCATCGTTCCTTGCCCATCCTGGGCCTAATGTTAAAAGATTTGGATCAGAAGTTTCTACATCAATAGCTATAATTTTTTCTTGAGATAGATCAGGAAGAATACTTGGAGGAGTCCACGTAGGTTCATTAAATAAATCTTGCTCATACATCGTCATTTCCGTAATCTGCCGCTAAAGCCGCCCAAATCCCTGTGTAGGCTGTAGCATCGGCTCCATCATCAGGATTAAAAACACCCTGTTCATCTCTTGCTACTTTAAGCAACGTCATACAAAAAGCTACTTGTTTAGGAGATATTTTTGTTCCCAAGTAAGAAGACCATAGTCCGGCTATCCTAACATGAAGCAATCGATAATCTCCATGTTGTTCAGCTCTTTTACCTCCTACTAACTCAGCGGCTTTTAATAAAGTTTCTTTAGGTCTCATAGGTTATAGTACCTTTCTGTTTCTGGTTGCATAATATGCAAATTTTCTTTTGTACGCGTTACTCCTACATAAAACATGCGGTGTAAAGTAGAGGGCCTTGTAATCATTTCTTTAGAAGCCGCATACGATATATCTGATACTAACAGGATATTATCATTTTCTCCACCCTTCATAGAGTGAATAGTGCTAAGTTTTATTCTAGGACTTTTAACATTGTCGCCACGTTTTAAAGCGTTTAGCAAATAGTTTTGTGTGTTAAGTCCCACCTTACCTAACACTTGATGCCATCTTTGTGATCCGTCAACCAATAAACCTAAGTTATCTTTTAAATAATCCATACGAAACACACTTTCTGGCGGATGGTCTAAAAACTTTCTAGAGCGCCCTCCAAATCCTTTTTTAAATCCTTCGTTAGCATTCATGTGGTCGTATATATTTCTTACTTGACTGATTGTTACTTCTTGACCCTTGCATAGTGACTCCCAAGATAGTATCGCTTCATACAATTTTCTTGGTACACTTGGGTGGTCATGCCTGCTATAGATCCAACCTTCTTCTCTCAGTTGCATAGCGTATTTATCTAACAATCTATTTGTAGACGCTAAAATTGTCCACTCTCCCGATTCAATAGGAACCTCCTCCAGAGAATTATGATAATAGATAGATCCTTTCTCTTTTTTAGGATGCCATTCTTTAGGCGCGCGATCATCTATTCGTGTTACTATTTGTTGCGCTTGTTCCCAGACTGATTGCGGAATACGGTACGATTGGTTTAACACTTCTTTCTCTTTAGTGGCCGATAGAAAAGCTTGCACGTCCGCTCCTTGAAAGTTCATGATTGCCTGATCATCGTCACCGGTAAATATCTGTATGTTAGGAGATTGTCTAATGGTATCAATCATTTTCCATTGCAATGTTGATAAGTCTTGCGCTTCATCTACTATTAAAGCTTCTAGGTCTGGACATTGGTCTTGCGCTATAAACTCTTCTATCATATCCGTAAAGTCTACTTTTCCTTTAACTTTTTTATAATTCTCATAAGCTTCTACCAACCGCGTTAACTCAGAATAAATTAAATTGTAGTTGCCTTCTTCCTGAAAAACTTCTTCTAACGATTTTAAACGGCTCCTGGACAACTGATAGATCTTTAAATATTCGTCGCCTTTTTGATTGCCTATCCATTCAAAATCACTTTCTGTATCTTTACCCGTAGACTTGCTTGCAAAATCTAAACCAACCTTATGACCTATTTCCCGCATATCTTTACCGCGTAATACGTCCGTAGTTTTATAACCCAGTGACCCAAAAGCCATAGAGTGTAGTGTACGAAAGTATGGTAAGTCTTCTTCTGAAATATTCCAATCTTTGCACACACGTTCTTTACTTTCTCTAGCCGCCTTCTTA
>Ga0209305_1002522_pt1 | contig 10624 bp, 11 predicted proteins | sample COGITO_mtgs_1103_FD_184792 | JGI IMG/M metagenome (GOLD analysis project Ga0209305, IMG submission 184792) | Pelagic marine microbial communities from North Sea - COGITO_mtgs_110321 (SPAdes) (version 2) | ecosystem: Environmental > Aquatic > Marine > Epipelagic ...
AATGTAATTCCCTGTTCTATTAACCAAGGATTAGAAGCCATTTCAGCTATTTCCTTATTAGTCTTTAAGGAAGTTATAAGCATATAATAGGGAGGAAACAAAAAAAATATTACAAAGATAATTAAGCTACTGTATGCTGCTATTAATGCCCATCTTCTATTAGAATGAACACTGTTTTTAATATTTAAAAAATTATTTTTCATTTTAAACTTCCATTGCTCTTTTTCTCACACTTCTTAATATTATAAATGCAAGAGTTCCTAGTATAGGAAACATGAAAAGAGATACTGCAGCGCCCAGAGGTATATCTCCAGATTCTATTCCTACTCTAAAAGCATATGTAGCAAATAAATGTGTTGTATCTATTGGTCCACCTCTTGTTAAAACCCTAACAATATCAAAATTTGCAAAGGTTACTATTATTGAAAACAAAATTGTAATAGAAATAATATTCTTCATCATTGGTAGAGTTATATAATATAATTTTTGTTTGTAATTTGCACCATCAATGGATGCTGCTTCATACAAATCTGCAGGAATAGACTTTAATGCGGCTAAATACATAATGAGAAAAAATGGAGCTCCTACCCAAATATTTACTAATATAATTGAAAATCTTGCCCAAAAAGTTTCACTAAGCCAAGGTATGGCCGGAAGAGATATTTCCTTTAAAAACCAATTAAGGGCACTATAAGTTGGTTCAAATAACCACCACCAACCAAGAGTTGATAATGCTGGTGGAATCACCCAAGGAATTAATAACATTCCTCTCCACTTTCTTTGTCCTTTATTTGGTATGGCATTAATAGAATGCGCAGCAATAAAACCTATAAGTGCTTTAAAAAAAACAGCTACTAGTGCAAAAAATATCGATTGTTGAACAACTAACCAAAAGGTTTCACGTTTAAATAAAAATAAATAATTTCCAAAACCTACAAATTTTGTCTCTGCTTTATTTAACATCGATAAAAAAATAGAATATATAAAAGGATATATTATAAGACATACCACCATAAGAATAAGTGGCAAACACATAAAAAATGCAATACGCGGCTTTTGTCTTAACCAAATATAAAAAGAGCTAAGTTTCATTACCCTCGCATAACACCTTCTAGTTCATTTTCTGCCCATTTAATCGCTTTTTTAAATGAATGGCCTTTAGCTGTTACTCTTGCTATTAAATTTGCAATTACATATTGTGTTGTAATTTGGGATGCTATTTCTGGAGGCGCAGGATGGGCTACAGCTACAGGGATCTCATCTCCCCTCATAGGATAATTATATAAAACTCCATCAGGTGGACTAGCTTCTACCCAAGTTTTATTATTTTTAAAATGTGATATTATTAAAGGTATATCATATCCTTGAGACCCTTTAACACATGCATCTACGACTGGACGCTCAGCTACATATCTAAACAAGTCTTTTGCAGCAGATTTATTTTGTGCAAAATCCCATAAACCCCAAAATTGAGAATTATCTGGACGATATCGTCCTTTAGGTCCTCTTGGCATATCGTTATGCCATAATTTTTTAGCAATTTTAGGGTTATCTCTTTTAGCAACAGCCCACGCACTTGCAGGATTAAATATTGCCGAACCTTCTCCTGAAATAATCCATCTGTTATTACTTGAATCGTCCCATGCATAAATACTTTTAGGCATGAATTCAGTTAATTTACTCATATATTCTAAAACTTGTCTAACTTCATCTGAATCTACAGTTATATCTCCATTTTTATTTACTAGCTCTGCACCATATGAGGAAAATAAAGCACCAAGCCACCTGCTATCAGGAGTGGCTCCAATTGTAGCACCAAATGGTTTGCCAGCTTTGTATAATTTTTCAGAAGCTAATAAAAAAGCATCCCAATTCCAATCATTAACAAGCTTAGTATCTCTATTTTTACTCGCAGGAAATATTTTTTGAAGATCTATTCCTGCATGTTTTTTAAATAAATCATAGCGAGATACCATAGAGTCATAAAAAGAACCTGTAGGCGCAGGCGAAGCTCTCCAGTGCCCGTCTAAATAAGTATAATATTTAGCAGAATCTAGTAAAGGGCCATGTTTTGTAATGATATCCTCCACTACATCATCTAATGGTTCTAATCTATGTTTAAACATAGAAGACATCCATACTCCCATAGAAAAAACATCATGGCCAGTTTTAGCACGAGACTCTGCCTGAGCTGTGAGTAATAATTTATTTCCAATAGAAGTTATAAAATCAACCTTAATTTCAACACCATTTTTTTCTCCCCAAGAAACAAGTATGTTTTCTAGCAAGTCATCTTGACCAGGTATCCAATGTGACCATATACCTAATGATAATTTTCCTGCAGAGGTTGCTGTTTTAACATAGGGAGCAGCAATTGCATATCCACTCACAGCACTTAGACCTTTAATAAATTTTCTTCTATGTAAATTATTTTTTTTCAATTTAATCATCTCCCCTTCTTTGATTAATTTGATATACTTTATTATTATGTATTTATCTTAATAGTAATTTACGATAAAAGACAAACCATATTTAAAAGAAGGAATATAATAATAATGAATAAAATTGAAGGTGGATGTCTTTGTGGCAGAATAAAATACTATAGTGAATCAGACCCACTATTTACTACTGTATGCCATTGTTCTCATTGCCAAAAGCAATCAGGAACAGCTTTTTCTATAATTATTGGTGTAAATAGAAAATCTCTACATATAAGTGGCAATTTAAAATGTTATGAAGATATTGGAAATAGTGGCAAACCCGTATATAGAAAATTCTGTGGGAATTGTGGATCTCCTATTATAAGTGATGTAAGTGCCGCTCCTGATTTACTATTTATAAAAGCTGGCACAATAAACAATATAAAATCTCTAAGGCCAATAAAAGAAATATGGACGGATCATAAACTAAATTGCATAACTATTAATGGAATTAAAGAAAAACATAATACGGATGGAAAATAAAATGCCTTGCTTGAAATATAAATATTATCTTATTACTATATTTTTTTTGTTTTCTAATATTCATTCAGCAAATTCAGATAGTAAAATCACTTCACTTAAAGAGCTGTTAAAAGAAGAGAACTTAAAATCTGAAGTGGGAAAACTACATTATTTAGCAAATTTTTCATTACGCTGTGGCAGTTTATTTGAAGCAATAAATGAAGTAACTCCTAATATAAATATTTTGAATGCTGCTATTAACTTACAAAGAGGTGCATCAATTACAGCGATTATGATTAAAAAAAATAATCCCGATCAAATAGACCAAAAAATTCAGAACAGCATTACTAAAACAGTAAATAATTATAGAAATTTAATTAAAGCAAATAAAGATACTAATGGAGAATATATTAAAGGCTCTAATTTATTAGCTGATGACCTAGAAATTTGTAAAAAGTTAATACCTAGGGTTTATAGATTTTTAGGAAATAATGGATTCAAATTAAAAAAATAATTATTTCTAAAAAATAATTTCAATTAAAAATGGGCCATCTTTTTTTATTCCAACATCAAGAACTTTTAAAAGGTTTTCACAGTTATTAACTTTCATACCTTCAACCCCCATACCTTTTGCCACATTTACCCAATCTATATAAGGTCTATCTAAAGTTAGCATATCTATAGCTTTAGGTCCTGGATTTTGAACGCCAACATTTACAAGCTCTCCCCGTAATATTTCATATGTACGATTAGCAAATATTAAAATAGTAATATCTAAATTTTCTCTCGCCATTGTCCATAATGATTGAACGGTATACATTCCACTTCCATCTCCCTCAAGTAAGACTACTTTTCGATCCGGGCATGCTATTGCCGCACCAATGGATACTGGCATACCGTATCCTATAGCCCCTCCTCTATTATTCAGCCAATCATGAGGTGGTGCGCCAGCAGTTGCAGGAAAAAAATCTCTTCCTGTTGTGACAGATTCATCTACAACTATAGCATTTTCTGGGAGAGTTGCTCCAATGGCCATGGCTAATTTTTCTTTACTAATACTTCCACTAGGATGTTCTGGCCTCTTAGATGTTGCTATATAATTAGGAACTTCATTTAATGCTCCTAATTCAATGGCTAAATCAGTTAAAGCTGAAACAATATCTTCATCTACTTCAACCAAATTTAATATAGGAACATTCTCTTTATATAATAAGCTTGGCTTATTAGGGTATCCAAAAAATGCTATAGGCGGTTTAGATGCAACTAATACTAATTGTCCTGCTTTTTCTAACATATCTAATGCTCTGTCTACTACTCCAGCCCCAGGAATTCTAAGCATATCTAATCTGCCTGCACCCCTAGATAATCTTGCATTTGCAGCTTCTGTAATAATTCCACAACCTGTCTTAGATGAAATTTTTCCTGCTAGTAAAGTAGCTTCCTCTGTTAAAGCTCCTCCTCCTAAAATAAGAGTAGAATACTTACCATTAGTTAAAAATTTTGCTACTTTTTTTATAGTAGCTTCATCAATTTTATTTCTGGTATCCCTATATTTTGCTTTAACAACATCTCCTCCTTCACCCCATGCTGTATCTGCAGGTAAAATTAGTGAGGCTATTTTTCCAGGAGCTTTTTTTGCAACCTCTATAGCTTCAGCTCCATCTTTAGATACATCCATTGATTTTATAGATGTCTTTACCCAGTGAGACATAGGATGAGCTATTGCCTCAATATCTGAAGTTAAAGGAGACTCAACTTTTAGGTGTTGTAAAGTATGCTGCCCTATTATATTAACCATTCCTGAATGGGCTTTTTTTGCATTATGAATACTAGCTAAAGCATTAGCTAATCCAGGACCTAAATGTAGCAAGGTCGAGGCAGGTTTTCCGGACATTCTATAATAGCCGTCTGCAGCACCAGTTAATACACCTTCAAATAGTCCTAATACGCATCGTATCCCAGAAACTTTATCAAGAGCTCCAACAAAATGCATTTCGGATGTTCCAGGATTTGCAAAACAAACATCTACATCATTATGTACTAAAGTTCTTACAAGACTTTCGGCACCATTTATTTTAGTTTTAACCTGCATATTACTATTCATTTACCTTTATTATATTTTTAGAGAGATTAGAGCATTTTTTAGAACAATATTTTACAGATTCCCAATTTAATCTCCATTTTTTTCTCCATGTAAATGGTCTATTACAAATAATACATATTTTCTCAGGCAGGTCATATTTCTTCATATTATATATTGCTAATTAATTTTTATTTTGCATCAGCAATTTCTCTTTTTGATGCTTGAGTTAAAAGAGCTGCATCTGCTGATATGGTTCCTAAATCATATCCCATATTAAATCTTTCTTTAACAGTTTTTCCATCAGGACAATGAATACCTGTTTTGATATCTTTTTTTATACATGTTTCAACAATATAACTTAAACAATCTTCTACTTCCTTTTCATATGTTCCAGGAGTATATCCCATAGTAACTGCTAAATCACTTGGACCTATATATACTGCGTCTAATTCTTCTACAGATAGAATCTTATCTAGATTATCTACAGCTTCTGATGTTTCAATCATAGCAAAATTTAATAAGGTATCATTGGCATGATGAAAATAATCATCACCTCCATACATTCTAGCTCTAATTGGGCCAAAACTTCTATTTCCTCTAGGTGGATATCTGCAGGCAGCCACAAATTTTTCACACTGCTCTTTTGTGTTTATCATAGGACATATTATTCCATAAGCTCCTGCATCTAAACACCTCATAACCATACTTGGCTCATTCCAAGGAACTCTTACCATTGGAGTTATATTATAACCTGATATAGCTTGCAGCATTTCAACTACTTTTTGATAACCAACTAAGCCATGTTGCATATCTATTGTAATACTATCAAAACCCGAAGCCGCCATAATTTCAGAATTAAATGTATTTGCTATAGAAGACCAACCATTAATAATCTTTTGACTATTCTTCCAAGCTTCTTTAATACCATTTTTTTTCATTACTACCCTTTTCTATAAATGCTAAAATTTATGCTAGCATAAAAAAAATTATGTACCACAAAATGTTTGGGTTACTATCTGATTGTCCTTAGGTGGCATTTGATATTCTTCAAATTCTTTTTGATCATTAAAAGGCTTTGAAAGAATTTTATTTAGAGAATTAAATAAAGAAAAATCTCCCTCTAAAGCTTTATTTATCATTTCCTCAATTCGATGATTTCTTGGGATGTAAGCGGGATTAATATTTTTAATAAAGTCAAAAGTATTATCATTTTTTTCTTTTTCAAAAGATAAACGTGTTTTCCAATTGCTTAGCCAATTATTAATATCCTTAGAATTTGAAAAATGTTTTATAAACTTATTATAAAAACTTTTATCTTCTTGTATGACTAATGGACACAAATCTCTAAAAGTTAAAGTAAAATCTGTTTTGCTTGTTTCCATTTGTATTAATAAAGAATTAATAAGTTTATCATCATTTTCTTTTTTAGTTTGTAATCCTAATTTATTTCTAAATAATTTTAGCCATTCTTCTTTATACAAATCAGGAAATTTATCAACTGCATTCTGCGCTAATATTATAGATTTCTTTTCATCCTTATGAATTAGCGGAAGTAAAGAAGAAGCTAAACAAGCTAAATTCCATTGAATAATTTCTGGTTGATTCTTATAGGAGTATCGTCCACTTTGGTCTATAGAACTAAAAACTTTATTTGGGTCATATTCATCAAGAAATGCACACGGACCATAATCTATTGTTTCTCCATATATTGAAGTATTATCTGTATTCATAACTCCGTGGATAAAACCTACAGATATCCATTTAGAAATTAAAATGGCTTGCCGCTTAATAACTTCTTTAAGTAAATTTATATATGGGTTATCACCTTCTTGACATGTAGGATAATGCCTTTGAATAATATAATCTGCTAAAATTTTTAAAGAATCTATATCCTGCCTTGCAGCAAAATACTGAAATGTCCCAACTCTAATATGACTATGTGCTACTCTAGTAAGAATTGCACCTGGAAATTCTTGTTCTCTATAAATGTTTTCACCTGTAGAAATAGCAGAAAGAGCCCTGGTAGTCGGAATATTTAGATTGTTCATAGCTTCACTTAATATATATTCTCTTAGTATAGGTCCCAACCAGGCGCGCCCATCACCCATCCTTGAAAAAGGTGTTGGACCACTTCCTTTAAGTTGTATATCTCTTCTATATCCATTATTATCAATTACTTCACCTAAGAGAATAGCCCTTCCATCTCCTAATTGTGGAACCCAATTACCGAATTGATGGCCTGCATAAGTCATAGATATAGGGTTAGAACCATTTGATAATGTATTCCCTGAAAAAAAATCATTACATTCTTTCGCATTTAAATTAATACCTAGATCATTAGCTAATATTTTATTAAATTTAATTAAATTAGGAGATTTAACTGGAGTAGGTTTTACGTTAACATAAAATTTATTTGGCAACCTTGAAAAACTATTATCAAATTTGATATTATCAATATTATTAGGTGAAATCTTCACTATATAATCCAAATCAAAAATAATTAATAAATAATACTACTTTTTTATTAATAATATTCTATATTATCAATAAACGCTAGGTGCGCCCTATAATTTTAATTATTAAAGTTAATATTATGTTATTTAGTAAACCAATTATATAAATATATTGATAAGCCTATGCAAAAAAATGATTTACTAAAGAGATTTATAAATACTAGAAAAAATAGTATTAGAATCTGTAAAAACTTAGAAATAGAAGACTATGTTGTGCAACCTAGTGAAGAAGTAAGCCCTATAAAATGGCATTTAGGACATACCTCATGGTTTTTTGAAGAAATGATACTATTAAAGTATATTAAAAAACTAACTCGTTATAACAAACAATATAAAACTATATTTAACTCCTATTATAAATCTGCAGGAGACCACTGGAAACAAGGCTTAAGAGGTCAACTTTCGCGTCCTACAGTTAACGAAGTTATTAAATATAGGAAATATGTAGACCTAAAAATTAAAAAAGTTCTTGAGTCAACGACTAATAATAAACTCAATTTTTTAATTGAATTAGGGATAAATCATGAAGAGCAACATCAAGAATTAATGCATATGGATATTAAATATATCTTTAATACTAACCCTCATAAAATAAAATATACAAAAAGTAAGATTCCAAAAAGAAAAATTGATGATGAACAATGGAAAACTTTTGAAGGAAATATATATAAAATTGGTCATGAAAAAAAAGATTTTTCATACGATAATGAACAACCTATGCACAAAGTTTATATTCAGCCTTTTAAAATTCATAAACAGTTCGTAAGTAATAAAGACTATGTCCATTTCATAGAGGATGAAGGTTATTCCAAGCCTGCTTTATGGCTAAGTAAAGGCTGGGACTGGATTAAAGAAAAAGATATCATTAAACCAGAATATTGGTATAAGAAAGATAATAAGTGGTATGAATTCACACTGCACGGATTATTACCTATTAGTGATAACGCTCCTGTATCACATATAAGTTATTATGAAGCATCAGCATATGCAAAATGGAAACGTTGTAGATTACCAACAGAAGAAGAATCTGAGATATACCTTAAAAACCCAGAAATAAATAAAACAAGGAATAATAAAAATATTTATCAAGCATACGATACTGATATCGCAACTAATAACTTGTGGTGGTGGACCAAAAGTCACTATTCAGCATATCCAGGGTACATAGCTTTTAATGGTGATATTGAAGAATATAATGAGAAATTTATGAATGGACAATTTATACTAAAAGGTGGGTCAATTGTTACACCAGATAAACATCATAGGCCTACATATAGAAATTTTTATGAACCCCATCAACGTTGGATGTTTTCAGGAATAAGGTTAGCGAAGGATATGAAATGAAGATTACAAACTTATCATTAACAAATAAGAAAGATAAATTAAATACAAAAAACTCTTTTTCGGAAGATGTAGGCTATGGATTAAGCTTAAAAAATAAAGCTATATCATCAAAATATTTTTACGATGATATAGGATCAAAATTATTTCAAAAAATTACTAAACACTCTGACTATTATCCAACAAGAACAGAGACTGAAATACTAAATACCATTAAAGATAAGTTACCTAAGTTAATAAAATTAAATGAAATTGATATTATAGAATTAGGCCCAGGGGACGGCACAAAAGGTAAAATCATAATAGATGGATTTTTAAAAAATAATTATAAAGTTAACTATTATCCAATTGATATATCAAAAAAAGCTTTACAGCTATTAAGTAAGAATTTACCACCTAATAAAAATTTATTTATACATGGTATAATAGGAGAATACTTAGAAGGATTAAAATTTATAAAAAAAGAATCTACAAACATACAATTGGTACTTTTTTTAGGATCTAGTATAGGAAACTTTAATACGAAGCAATCTAAAAAATTTCTAACAAATGTTTACAAAAATATAAATAACCATAGTTATTTATTTACTGGTTTTGACCTCAAGAAAAATTTATCTATTCTAAATAAAGCTTATAATGATTCGAGTGGTTTAACTAAAAAATTTAATTTAAATTTATTAACTAGAATTAATAAAAGCTTAAAAAGTGACTTTAATTTAAAAAACTTTATACATTTTGGCACTTATAACCCTGTGCTAGGTGCGATGGAAAGTTACCTAATATCCTTAGTTAAACAAAATATACATATTAAGGAATTAAATAAAAATTTTAAATTTGAAGTATTTGAAGCAATACATCTGGAATATTCTTTTAAATATTCTAAAGATAACATTTCTGATTTATCAGCAAGCTCTGGATTTACAATAGTTAAAAATTACACTGATTCAAAAAAATATTTTATAGATTCTGTTTGGAGAAAAAATTAATAACATTAATTTTATTTTTTAGCATTTGATAAATAAGTGTGTATATTTTCTATCTCTTTTTCTGTAAATTTACTTTTAAATGAACCCATCATGGTTCCTGCTCTTCCATTCATTACAATCATTTTGAATGTATTCATCTCTAATTTAGTTCCAATAATATTTGGAGCTGTTCTTTTATGGCAAGTAGCACAACTTCTATTGAAAAGTTTTTCTCCTAAAATCTCGTCAGCTAGAGAAGTTAAAGGAAAAAAGTATAATAATATTAAGAAGACTTTTACTACATACATATTTTTCTCTATTTCTTAAGTTTATTCTTTGGCTTTTTTAAAAATTTCAGCGGTGAAAAACACTCCTATTAAAACTAATGTGTGTGCTAGTGCTGAAGGTCCAAACACAGATAGAGATCCAACCCACATAGTAAAAATAAATGACCACATAAATGCTAAAGTTGTCATGAATTGAAACTGTACAATTTTTGGTAAATTTCTTAGCGGGTTTAAATTAGTACTCATTACTAAGCTATAGGATTGTTTTATCATAATCTATTTCCTTAATTGTTTATACTCACTCTAATTACGATTATAATGTATTTATAGATTATAATTTATGGATAAAATTATTTTAATCAAGACCCGTTATAACTATCATTTAAATTTATAGAAGATTTATTAGTGCTGCTATTTTTTTTAACTGATGTACGTTTTTTACTTTTATTAACTTTTTTAAAAGACTTGTTTTCTCCTCGTTTTGCAAAGCTTG
>Ga0209305_1002529_pt1 | contig 10617 bp, 8 predicted proteins | sample COGITO_mtgs_1103_FD_184792 | JGI IMG/M metagenome (GOLD analysis project Ga0209305, IMG submission 184792) | Pelagic marine microbial communities from North Sea - COGITO_mtgs_110321 (SPAdes) (version 2) | ecosystem: Environmental > Aquatic > Marine > Epipelagic ...
TCTCTCTCTCTCTCTCTCTTTGCTGAAGGTATTGTTGTGTTGTTCTTTCATTGGAAGAGACATTTTGAATTCCATCGTCGTCGAAACGAATTCATTCAGACACGATGGAGGACGACGGGTACTCGCAAACGCTCAGAGACCTCCTCGCGCAAACGCCTTTAACCACGGACGCGTGGGTCCAGTGCGACTCGTGCCAAGTCTGGCGACGAGTGCCGAACTTTGTCGCTTTGAAGTTAGGCGAACACGAGCAATGGTTTTGCCACAAAAACTTCCACCAAGAGTTCAGCACGTGCGATGATCCTCAGGAATTACTCGACGATGAAATCGACGTCCTGATGAAAGCGCAAGAGAAAGAACAAAAGAGGAAACAAGCGGAGGAAATCGGGAGGAAGATTTTAGAGGAGGACGAAGAGGACGAACGAGAGAAGTTGGGAGTTAAAAGTGAGAAAGGAGGAGACGATGACGAGAAGAAGACAAAGAAGGAAAAAGGTGGAGCGAGTGGGTGGAGGAAGAAAAAAAATTCAAACGACTCTGACGATTCGAACGATTCGGACGACGATACCATGATGTGCAAACCAATCGAAAACGCGCACGTCTGGTCGAGAGTCTCGCGGAACATCTTCAAACACAGAGAGCCGAGGAAGTTAACCGAGGACGACATCATGGTGTGTAACTGCGCCATCGACCCGGAGACCGGAAGCGGATGCGAGGAAGAGTGCGTGAACAGATTGGTGTTAACCGAGTGCGATCCTAAATTTTGTCCGTGTTCGACCGCGTGTAAGAACCAGAGGTTTTCCAGGAAGAAGTTTAAAGAGTTAGAGGTCAAACGGTCGAGTAAGAAAGGACACGGATTGTTCTCGGAGGAGAATATTAAACCGGGCGAGTTCGTGTTGGAGTACGTCGGCGAGGTGTTGCACGAGGAAGCGTACGAGGAGAGGAAAAGGCAATACGCGAGGGAAAAGAGGCGGCACTTTTATTTCATGACTTTGTCGAGTTCGGAAACTATCGATGCCACGGAAAGAGGCGGCGTTGGGAGGTTTTTGAACCACTCGTGCGATCCAAACTGCGAGACGCAAAAATGGATGGTAAAAGGCGAGTTGTGCATCGGCGTTTTCGCGCTGAGAGAGATTCAACCGGGGGAAGAGATTACCATCGATTACAAGTTTGAAAGGTACGGGGAAAAACCTATGAGATGTTTTTGCGAAACCGCCGCGTGTTGCGGATGGATTGGCGGTGCGAAAGCCGCGAGAGAGGCGGAGAAGTACGCCAACGATTCCGAAGACGACGACGAGGAAAAGATTCACTTGGAGGACGAAACGCCGGTGATGTTGGAGTGCGACGAAGACCAAATCGTGAAAGAAGAAAAGGAAGCCCGAGTACAACACGAACAAGAGAAGGGTGGATCCTTCAGACGCTCTGAATCGAAAAAGTTGAAAGACGAGGAGAAGAAATGGCGACCGCCGGAGGAACAAAAAGCGTACGATCGCGCGAAAAAGGCGCGCGAAAAGAAATACGAAAACGAGGAGAAACAACGATTGAAAGCGGAGAAGAGATCAGTGCCGAGCTTTGGTGGTGGTGGCGGCGGCGGCGGCGGCGGCGGACGATCGCGCGTGCGCGCGCCAGCTGGTTCGTACGCTGCCAAATGGGGCGGCATTTCCAGCGCATCTCAAAGACGTTCGGAAATTGACGTCGCCATGGACGATTTGCGCAACTCCAAGGGCGCTTTGCGCAACGAAAAAGCGTGTCTCAAATCGATTCAAATGTTCAACTTGGCGTACCCAGTGGACGAAAAAGGCGAGTCGCAAGTTTCCGAGAGAGATTTGGGATTACTTTTAGAAGCGATATCGATGACAGGAAGCACGCAACTACAAAGAGTGCTCGCCGAGAGAGGCGGGACGGGCGCGTTGCAGACGTGCATCAGTCGATTAGGCGGCGCGTTGTGCTCTCCGCAAAGAGCTCCATTGTTGAGAAAGGTTTTGAGAGTTTTAGGAAACTGGTTGACCGTGTGTAAAGAAGCAACGTTAGCGGCTATGCGCGACACGAAGACGGCGAGAGGGAGTTTTTTCGATTTACTCGGTGAGTTACGATACGCGAAGGACTCTGAGTTGCAAAAAGTCGCCACGGAGTTTGCGAACCAGAAAGTTCCGCAAGGGACCATTATCGATAAAGGTGAGCCGGAGAGTATTAGACGTTTGAATAGTGCAAATGCGAATAATAGTATAAACATGAACGGGGGTGGAATGACACCGGGTGGAGGTTTCATGCGCGGTGGAATGGGGACTCCGATGGGCGCCGGTATGGCGCCAAACGGCGTCGTCGGGTTTCGAACGGGAACACCACCACCCATGCGAACTCCAGGAAGTGCCGGTGGTTTTGGTAGTAGTGCGCCGCCGGGGAGTGCGACAACCATGGGTGGTCGAGGAGGTGGATTCAATTCTGCTGGCCCGCCGCCTCCAGGAAGCGGCATGGGATTCAATCGAACCGGCTTAGCGCCCCCGCCGAGATTCGCCGGCGCGGGAGGACGAGGTCCACCAGGTATCGCGGCGAATAACACGCCGGGGAGTGCGCACCAAAGAGATGCGATTGGCAGAGCTTTACCGAGTGGATGGAAATCGCAAACAACGCCGGCGATGCCAGCTGCAGCGAATGGTGGGTACCAAAACTATTACAATCAACAGCAGCAACAACACCAACCGCCGTCCAACCGCCAATATCCGCCGTACTCGAACCACACCGGTGGCAGAGGAGGTGGTGGTGGAAACTACAACAACTACAACAGTAACGGAAACTATAATAATTACAACAACAACAACAACAACAACGGCTACAACAATAACGGGTACAACAACTACAACACCAGTGTCGGCGGTTACGCCGGAGTGAGCGCAAAACGCCAGCGAATGGATGCTAATTTTAGCGCGCACCCGCCCGTCAATCCTCCGCTCCCTTCCGGCGCACCTCCCCCGCGTTCCACCGACGCCCCTTCCGCTCCCAAACGAAACGATGAATTCGATGACCCGCACTCCCTCTCCTTCGCCTCCATCGTCAGCGATATCGTCCAAGAGTTTGCCATGGAATACCGAGCGCAAAACCATCCGAAGCACGCCTCGTCGGCGGATTACGACCGCTTGCAAAACAAGTGGCAGACGAAAATCTTAACCAACGAGCAAAAGAATTTCGAGGAAACCGGACGGAAACCGATCGACTTGACCAGACTGAGAGATTCCATCAACACTTACGTCAAAATGGCCAACGAGTGGGAGTTTAAGAATCAGTCGAAATAGATAAATATTTCTGAACAACAACACAATGAAAAAATCGTAAAAACATCACCTCACGGGAAACTCTTTATATATAATGAACTACCACGTCTCGTCATCACTCGCGCGACGATGCGCTTCCGTCTCCTCCTCCGCGAGTGGTAATCCTTCGTGTTCGTCGTCTTCTCGAACAAGAAGAACGCGAGCTTTTTTATCCTCCTCGAATGGAAGACGACGACGAAGCGATGATGCGGTCACGCTTTTAAGAAGTTCTGGAGTTGGCCAAGACCGATTCGACATAGCGCTCACCGGGCAAGAAGAAGACGGGGAGACGGATAAAAAGGCAAAGAAACGAACAATTTCGCTCGATTTAGGCGGAACTCAAATGCAAACGACCGCTATCGAGTATACCGGCGAGTTAGTCGCGGTCGAAATCGACCGGCCTCTCGGTTTGATTTTGGAGGAAACGAGAGTGGAACGAAGCGTCGAGACGCGGATAGAAGTTGTGGAGATTGTTCCGGATTCAAACGCTTCAAAAGATGGCAGAGTAAAGGTTGGGGATATTTTACGCTTAACCACGGCAGTGTTCAACGTTTCCGCACCGATCGATGTGACGACGTGGATGAATCCGCCGGCGAAGGCGAACGTGAGAGCGTACGTGAAAGACTCGACGTTCGATAAGACGATGTTGGCTATTCAGAGTCACTCGGTGCCGGTGGATTACGACGGCGACGCGAGGGAAATGAAAAGCGTCGGGATGGTGTTTGAGAGGAAATAATGATATACTAGTACTGCTACTGCTACTACAACGTACTCTAACTCAAACCGCCTCCCTCTCCCTCCCTCGGCCACGCCACGGCGATAACTACCCCGACTAAACTCACCGCACATCCAACGTAATCGCCCACATCCAACTTAAACCCATCCACTATTCGCGCAAAAGCGTAACTAAAAACGATAAACACCCCTCCGTACACCGCGTACGTTCGGCCGAAATCCTCCAACGGTTGTAAAGTAGGGATTACGCCATATGCCATTAAAATAACGAACCCGAGTAAAAGGTACCAAATCGATTTCTTCTCGCGAACAAATTGCCAGACGAGCCACCCGCCTAAGATTTCGAGCACCGCCGCGACTGCGAACAAGAAGACGCTTTGGAACGCGAGAATAGTAGTCCACTCTTTTTTATCGTTTCCTTCCTCTGAAGCTGCTACGGTGCCGTTCGTTGCTTCCATTTCCTTTACGTAAGATGTTGTTCAAACGTGTGCACATTTGAAGTGTTTTCCAATGCAGAAGGGGGGAGACGTTCGCAACATTTTATTTAGGGTATTACACCCTAATTCAATCGAGTTTCGACGTCGACGACGCTTTCACGTCGTGCCTCATTTCTTTCTCGCGAAGAAGAGTTACGACACAAAACTTTCGTATCGCTTTTGAGAAGAAAGAAAAGAGAAGAGAAGCGCTCGCAACACCTTTACCTCTCTCTCGTCGTGGATCTCTCTCACTCGAGTGGTCGCAGAGTTTGTGTCTGTCTGTCTGTCGTTTAGGAGAAAGAGAAAGAGAGAAAGAGAGAAATTTTTGACCCCCAAACAACGAAAGCGAGATAATACACAAAAAGAACGAATATATAAAGAATAATGATGACGATAAACGTGCTCCGATGCCCGCGAAACGCAGGCGCGGTTGCAAACAACAAACGAGTACACGCGAGCAGCGACAGATGCAGCAGCAGTAATAGCACGAAGAATACTAACACGAATAGCAGAAGAAGAAAAGGAGTGGTTCTCTCCTCTTTCGGTAAGGCTTGAAAATCTCTCTTTATCTCTTTGTTTTTCTTCTTTCTCGTCCTCTCGCGTCGTTCTCGGGAAAGAAAAAAACGTTTGAATTCTCTCCTCTCGTGTGTTCTTCTTCTTCTTCTTCTCGGAGAAGAAGATTTGGTGCTTTTTCGCGCGCGCGCGCAAACGACGAGTACGAGTACTGCTCTGCGGTATCTTCATCGTCCGCGATCTCGGATCGATCTCCGAGGAGTTTTGCGCGCGCGCAAAGAGAGAGATCTTCTCTCACAAGAGCGAGAGAGAGAGAATACGACGGCAGAGGGAAGAGGAGAGAAAGTTTTCCTCCTCTCTTTTCTCTCTTTTTCTTTCTGTTTCCTACAAAATCAATCAAAAAAGAAGGGGGCGTTGAAGAAGATCCATCGTGTGGCTCAGAAAGTGTGGCTGTAAAGAAAGGTGGACGCAAAGGAAAAGAGGAGAGAATTTTTTTTTTTGTTCTGACATTCATTCTTTCTCTCTTCTCTCGTACTTACAAAAACAGGGAATAACAACGAGAACAATAAAAGGACGTTACACGCGAACGCTTTAAACGACAGAAGAGTAAACACAGAGAATCATTTTAGTCATCGTTATGGATATACGACGACGACGACGACTCCAACGAAAAGAAGAGGCGACGCGGTTGGCCCCAGACGAGCGATTACCATGCCGGAGGATTCGTCCAACGAGAAGAAGACCCTTCTCACGTCTTGGCAAAGAATTGGCCAGGAAGGGGTGCAGAAAGCGTCTGAGATTTGGTCGGCGGTGAACAGCGAAGCCGCGGCGGCGGCGAAAGGCGCGTGGGAAGGAGTGAAACCAGCGCATAAGGTGTTTTTGTCCGATATTATCGCCAGTCCGAAGAAGAACGCGTTTGTGCGAAAGTGGTTGGGGACGGATATAACGTACGTGTCGTTTATTGGTGCCATGCACGTTGGCGCGTTGTTGGCGCCGTTTTACTTCACCTGGCAAGCGTTCAACTGCTTTTGGGTCATGTATTTCATCACCGGGTGCTTGGGAATCACGTTGAGTTACCACAGGCAGTTGTCGCACAAGTCGTTTCAAACGCCGAAATGGTTGGAGTACGCGTTGGCGTATTGCGGCGCGTTGGCGGTCCAAGGCGACCCGATCGAGTGGGCGTCGTCGCACAGATATCATCATCAACACTGCGATACTCCGAAAGACCCGCACACGCCGTATGAAGGCTTTTGGTGGTCGCACATGGGATGGTTGTTGGACAACGAAGCGACCATCGAAAGAGTTGGCGATCGATCCAACGCCGCGGAGATGGCCGCGCAGCCGTTTTACCAATTCTTGGAGAAGACGTACATGTGGCACATCGCTGCGTCGGCGTTAGGTTTATACCTCCTCGGCGGTTTACCCTTCTTAGTGTGGGGCTTCTGCGTGAGAACTGTTTGGGTGTACCACATCACCTGGGCGGTCAACTCCGTCGCCCACTGCTGGGGCAAACAAACGTACAACACCGGCGACTTGTCCAGAAACAACTTATCGGTTGGAATTTTAGCATTTGGAGAAGGGTGGCACAACAACCACCACGCGTTCGAATTTAGCGCCAGACACGGGTTGGAGTGGTGGCAAGTGGACATGACGTGGTATTTGATTTGGGGGTTGAAGAAGTTGGGCTTGGCGACCAAGGTGAAGTTGCCCACGCAAAAGCAGTTGGACCGCATGCGCATCGAACCGACCACGGCTTAATTAAAAAAAAAGTTTGATAATAAAAAGAGAGAGAGAGAAAGAGAAAGAATTGTTAAAGAGAGAGAGAGAGAGAGATCACGCATCTCGCGGATGTTTTGTCGTTTGAAATCATCATCTAATACTGCAAATACTACTATACTCTTTCACTCGTTAAATGTTGTTTTTCCTTCTTTTTGTCTTTGTCTTGTTCAGATTTCGAAACTTTTCTTCACTCTTCGGAGAGAAAACGTTTCGTTTACGTCGTTTACGTCGTTTACGTCGTCGTGATGACGAAAGAACCTCTCGTGGAAAAAGAAGAAGAAGAACGCGGGCTTTCGTTTTCTCTCGGTCGCTTTCCCGGCGCCAAAAACAGAGGCTTAATCGCTTCCTCTTCTTCTTCTTTAACACAAGGCTCGGTCGTTTTTCAATCGGTCCCGTACGCGGCGGTTCTCCGAGACGACGGGCTCCACGAACGCGACCACTTCACGTTCGAGAAGTCGAAAGATCACAACTTTAACGTGAACAACAACTCATCAGAGTCGCCACGGCAACAACAACAACAACAACAAAATCGACAACAACAGTTGCAACGGTGTTCGGCGACCAAATTCGCGAGATATTTTTCGAGGGAGAACCAGTTGAAAGATTGGGAAGACGGCTACGATAAAGAAACGAAAGCGCTGAAGAGTTGTCAGTTGCGAGCGCCAAAGGCAACGGTACGGTTGGCGAGTAAAATCGTGTGGCGAATGCAACGAGAGAGGAAGAACGAAACGAATACTAATGAGAACAAGAACAACGCGGAGAACGAAGTACCCGCGAGCGAAGAGAAATCGAGGAAGACGAAACGAACCGCTCTCGCGGCTCCGACCGGGCGATTGTACGACGACGAAGGGAAGACGGAACAGTTGGGATTAGGCAGAGGGTACTCGACTGTCTTCGACCAGTTAACGCACGGTGAAGAGTCGAAGACGTTTGGTTTGAACAACCCGAGCGATTACACTTTAGCGGCGATGACGAGAGCGTATTTGACGCACTCTTTGAACGTGGACGATAGCGTGGTATCGGACGAGGAGAGAGCGGAGAGGTACGAGAGAGAATACGAGGACATACCGTCGGTGGCGGATTTAGCAAAACTAATTGGTAAGTTGCGTTTGAATTGCCACACGTTGTGCGACGATGAGTTGCGACCGTATGGGATTGGCGTCTATCCAGTGGCGGCGATGATGAATCATTCGGAAAATCCAAACTGTTTCGCGACTTTTAGAGGCAAGAAGATGATTGTCCGATGTTTGCGAGACGTGTTGCCGGGCGAAGAGTTGACGATTTCGTACGACGAATTAATGAAACCAAAGCGAGAGAGGGCGAAATCGTTAAAGTCGAACTACGGGTTTGATTTACATGATGACGGGGAGGAGGAGGAGGAGGGGCAGGAAGATCTTTTGCCTCTTTCCGAAATTCCTTTGATTGGCGGACATAAGTTGCGCGCGTTGTCTCGTGCGCCGAAATACACCGACGAAGACGAAGAAAGGAGCTGGTTTCAAGTCGAGCGCGCGTCTGGTGGTATCGTCGACGGTGGATGCCACATATATCGACTCTTTGGGGAAGAAAGCGGTGGATTCTTTGAAGACAACAGCGCGTTGGCGAGCTTCAACTTGGAAGAGAGCGTCGATGAAGACTACGACGACGACGACGAAGGTGACGACGGGGAAAACGATGAAGATAAAGAGAAGGATAAAGAAGAAACAGAAACAAACGGCGATTTATCGAAGGACCCAGAATTTGCGGGTCAGAAGACGTACGGTCAGTCGAACAAAAGTAAAAAGAGTAACAAAAAGAAGACGCGATTGATTGTCGAAACGTGGGGCGATTGTAAAAACGTCGTCGTTGCTGAAATTGCCGAACGGTTTTGTCAGGCGTTTGAACTGGTAGAAAAGTTAAGCTCGACGTCTTCGGGAGATGTTTCCGATGGCAGCTCGTTAAACCGCGCTTGGGATCGATTTAATAGTTTAACCGATACAAGATCGGCGCTGTTTGGCGCTTCCGTTGGCATTGCGCGAGGACACCACTTGCGTGTCAAGGCGTTGGAGTCGTTCATGAACGCCGCGGTTCTTTTCGAAGATTGGAAGATAGCGTTTGACTGCGGCACGGAGCTCACACCATCTTTCGAAAAGTATTACCCGAATCACCATCCGCAAATCGCCGTTCATAACGTCGCCGTCCTGAAATTGTTGTTGGAGCGTCTCATGGCGGATACGTACGCCGTTGGAGCGCGTTTGAGCGCACCTGCGAGTATCATCGAGAGCCTCGACGAGATTAAAGAAAAAGCAAAGGAGCTAGCTTCGGGAGTTTCCAGAGTTGTCGGCGAAGATAGCACCGTCGTCGAGCAATTGGTAGAGGCGATGCACACGTGCAAAATGATGCGAGAGCAGGTTTTAAAAGAGGCGGATTCCCTTTGTTCGTCGGATGACGACGCTTTCTGAAGAAGAATAGAAGAATCCATTTTAGAATTATAGAGAGTGCAGAAGAATACGCACGCACGCGCGCGCACATAACTCACATACTACATATAAATACACAAGAAGATGTAAAGATCTACGTACTACCATCGTCTTCTATTATTGCTATTTTTGTTGCTATTTTTGTTTCTTTCCTTGTCCTTGTCCTTGCGTTGACGCGCGCTCAGCTGTAACTCTTCGATGTTTGCGGCTAAATCTCTCAAGTTTTGTTCGAACATCTCGGCATCGTCGTCGTTGTCATCTCTTTTCGCCGCCTTTGGCGGCGGCTCTATTCTCCACACGTCCACAAATACCTCCACCTCTTCCTTTCTGTGATGCCCGTATTGATTCTTTAAGCCGTATTTCATCTCGGCCACGACTTTCGCGCTCTTCGCGCCTAATTTTTTCACCGCTACTTTCTGAATATACTCTCTCGTGGACGTCTTATGGAATGAATACACCGCGGTTTCGGCCATTTTCATCGCCGCGGCTAAAAACGCCACGTCCGCACCTTTCCTTCTCGTGCCAAATGGTGGATTCGTCAACACCGTATCCGCTCGCGGCCACACGTAATCTTTCCTTTTCACGTTCTCGCTTTTTTCTTCTTCTTCTTCTACGTCCTCCTCCTCCTCGTCCTCATCATCATCGTACCGCCGAATCAACTCAACCACGTCCATTAAGCACAACTCAACCTCCAACTCCGGTTCGTACGTCTCCAAGTTCTCCTTACACTCCTCCAACGCGTCTCTATCCACGTCGATTCCGAGCACGTGTCCCGCTCCCATAAGTTTCGCCCCAATCGCCAACACCCCCGTCCCTACGCCTAAATCAATCACCGATTTCTCCTCGATGTCGTCAAACTCCACCGCGGCGACGTGCAACACTCTCGTCGCCAATAAAGGCGTCGTCGCGTATTGCTCCAAATTCTGTTTCGGGGTTGAAAACGTTTTCAAGTCTTGCAATTCCGATTCGAGTTGTTTCGGTTTCATTCTTTTCAAGAAAAAGCGTTCACTTTTGCGTCTTCTTCTTCTTCCTCCTCTCGTTATTCTTCGCAAAAGCAGCAGCAAAAGTCGTCCTCCGTCGTCTCATCGTTAAAACAACTCGATTTAATTAGCGCAACAAAAATGAAGAACAAAAACAGTTCGACTCAGAAAGAGCTCGGAATAAAATTTAGGGTTTCCGCACAAAATTTTTCTCTGAACAAAAAAACGCTCGCTCCGTCAACGTCGGCATTCATAAAAAATTACTTAAAACACACACTACTACTACACATACAAATATGTCTAAATCAGAAGGACCAGCGATCGGGATCGATTTGGGGACGACGTACTCCTGCGTCGGCGTGTGGTGAGTTCTAAA
>Ga0209305_1002566_pt1 | contig 10534 bp, 8 predicted proteins | sample COGITO_mtgs_1103_FD_184792 | JGI IMG/M metagenome (GOLD analysis project Ga0209305, IMG submission 184792) | Pelagic marine microbial communities from North Sea - COGITO_mtgs_110321 (SPAdes) (version 2) | ecosystem: Environmental > Aquatic > Marine > Epipelagic ...
TGAGTGCGTAATGTGTGCATCATGCTCAACAGCGTGCCCTTCATACTGGTGGAATAGTGATCGTTATATGGGCCCAGCAGCTCTTTTAAACGCATATAGGTGGGTTATAGACTCTCGAGATGAAGCAAAAGAGAGAAGATTGGATGAATTAGAAGATTCTTTCAAACTATATAGCTGTCATACAATAATGAACTGTACAAAAACTTGCCCCAAAGGGTTAAACCCAGCAAAGGCAATCGGCTCATTAAAGCAATTGATGGTGGATAGACATAAGTAAACAGATTACTTTATATCAACTTGAGCAATAATAAGTTGATGAAGAAAAATATTTATTTAATGTCCAAATGGGTCTGACGAATAGATTACTTCCTTCAAGTACAACCCGTTGGGTGTACACACTGGTCCACAAGCTGGGCGTGATTTTGCATTCAGAGCTATACTTACTTCTAAGGGGGTCCATTTTTTTGCCCCAACTCGTTCTAGTGTACCTACAAAGCTCCGTATTTGATTATGTAAGTAAGAACGAGCTTTAAAAAAAAACTGATACTCTACCCCATTAGGGATATCAATTTTATTAATTTCAATAGAGTCAATCGTTCGAATTGGGGACTTAGCTTGGCAGAGTGTCGACCTAAATGTTGTGAAGTCATGCGTTCCCACCAGAAATGCAGCTCCTTCCTGCATTAAGCCCAAATCTAATTTATGTTTTATATGCCAAACTAAATTTTTATGATGAGTAAGTGGTGCCCGACGGACTATTAACTTAAAGATATAATATCGATTAATGGCAGAAAACCGTGCATGCCAATCTGCTTCCACCTCCGCTGCACAAATAATCGAAATGGGGTGAGGTTTCAAATTAAAGTTAATGGCTTCCGATAACCGAAATGGGTCCCAGTTTTTTGATAAGTTCACATGTGCTACTTGGCCTAGTGCATGGACACCAGCATCTGTTCGCCCTGCAGCAACTAGTTTTGGATGACTTTTATCCAAGCATGACAGAGCCTTTTCAATTTCACCTTGAATTGTCGGTAAACCGATTTGTGACTGCCAACCAAAAAACTGTGATCCAGTATACTCTATTTTTAAAGCATATTTTGGCATATCTGAGTCATTTCACCTTAATTTACGATGTCTGCCTAATATAAATTATAACAGGTTAAAAGATAGATATAAAATGATTCCTTTTAAACGAAATAGTGCCTTAGGCTTTAATTTACTTGACCAGTAATGGCACCTACCATATATCACCGGCTATGAATTTAAGTGTTTTAGTTTTCAAAATTACTTTCCTGACAGTCTAGTCAACAAGACGTCAGGTTAAGCGAAGCACTTGTTAAAAGTGTTTGTGATTGCAGATTTTTTTTCAATAATCAAGGATGATAAGATGTGTTCGGAAAAGATAGAATCACAGACTGATTACAAAGAGACCTTAAACCTACCAAAAACAGATTCCTGACAGTCTAGTCAACAAGACGTCAGGTTAAGCGAAGCACTTGTTAAAAGTGTTTGTGATTGCAGATTTTTTTTCAATAATCAAGGATGATAAGATGTGTTCGGAAAAGACAGAATCACAGACTGATTACAAAGAGACCTTAAACCTACCAAAAACAGATTTCCCTATGCGGGCAGGGTTACCTAATAGAGAACCAGGTTGGCTTGAGCGTTGGGAAAAAATGGGAATTTACAAAGATACAAAGAATTAAGAAAAAAGCAGGGGAGAGAGATATTTACTCTTCATGATGGCCCTCCCTATGCAAACGGTAATCTCCATATAGGGCATGCTTTGAATAAGATATTAAAGGATATGGTAGTTCGATCACAACAAATGATGGGAAAGGATGCTCGCTATATCCCAGGTTGGGATTGCCATGGACTTCCAATAGAGTGGAAGATTGAAGAGGAGTATCGAAAAAAAGGACTGGATAAAGATAAGGTAGATGTAATAGCTTTTCGGCAGGAATGTAGAAAATTTGCTGATAAATGGATAGATATTCAACGTTCAGAATTTAAGAGATTAGGTATCGCAGGAAATTGGGAAAACCCATACCTGACTATGGATTTTCATTCAGAGAAAGTTATAGCTGAAGAATTTCAAAAATTTCTTATGAATGGGACACTCTATCAAGGCTCTAAGCCAGTTATGTGGTCTTCTGTTGAAGAGACAGCGTTGGCAGAAGCAGAAATTGAATATCATGACCATACGAGTCATACAATTTGGGTGGCTTTCAACATAAAAAATGCTCCTGATAAAATTAAAAATGCTAAAATCGTAATTTGGACAACAACTCCATGGACAATTCCGTCTAACAAAGCGATCGCATACAGTAAAAAAATCTCTTATGGCATGTATGAAATTATTAGTACTTTAGAGGAAAGCTGGGTTGCTGCAGGAGATCTATACCTTTTGGCAGATGATCTAGCAGAAGCTACTCTTACTCAGGCCAGAGCCACAAATTTTAAGCGAGTTATAGATATTTTTCCTGAGGACCTAGATAATGTTCAGTGCTTTCATCCTTTTAGTAAGCTGGATGATTTCTGGTCTTATGATGTACCTTTAATTGACGGGGATCATGTTAATGCAGATGCGGGAACTGGATTTGTACATACAGCACCAAGTCATGGTGCTGATGATTATGAGTGTTTTGTAAAACGAAATTGGTTGGACCGCTTAACCTATAATGTAGGTGAGAAGTCAGAGTTTCTAGCCCATGTACCGATCTTTTCTGGATTACAGGTTTTTGATAGAAAGGGTAAGGAAGGTAAAGCTAACTCAGCAGTTATTGCCAGCTTAGTTGAAGTAAAAAACATAATAGCACGTGGCAGAATTACTCATAGCTACCCACACTCCTGGAGGTCAAAGGCACCTATTATTTTTCGTAACACACCACAATGGTTTGTTGGGATAGATCGTATTGTTGGAGATAACCAAGATCAATATGGTACTACAATAAGAAAGAGGGCTCTAACATCAATTGATGCCTTAGTTGAATGGACCCCACAATCTGGCCGAAATCGACTATACTCTATGATTGAAGTAAGACCTGACTGGGTGCTTTCTCGGCAAAGAGCTTGGGGTGTACCCTTAACTTGTTTTACCAAAAAGAAAACGATTTCAACTGACCCTAGTTTTTTACTGCGTAATGAAGAGGTAAACAAAAGAATTTTACAGGCATTTGAAGTTGAGGGCGCTGATTGCTGGTATAAAGATGGAGCAAAGGATAGGTTCTTATCTGGTTTGGTGGATCCGAATGAGTATGAACAAGTTTTTGATATTTTAGATGTTTGGTTTGATTCTGGATCAACACATGCTTTTGTTTTGCGGGATAGGGTCGATGGTAGTGAGGATGGTTTGGCAGATCTATATCTTGAGGGCACCGATCAGCACCGAGGATGGTTCCATTCATCTATGTTGCAAAGTTGCGGCACAAGAGGCCACGCGCCCTATCGTGGAGTTTTAACTCACGGTTTCACCCTAGATAATAAGGGGATGAAAATGTCAAAGTCGACTGGAAATACAGTTTCCCCTGACCAAGTAATAAAACAATATGGAGCTGATATTCTAAGGTTATGGGTGGCTCAATCAGATTATAGTGGTGATTTGAGAATAGGGCCAGAGATCCTAAAGGGCGTCGCTGATAGTTATCGACGGTTAAGAAATACTATGAGATTCCTATTAGGTTCGCTGAAATCTAATACGAGTAGTGACAATATCTCTTATGAAGAAATGCCAGAACTAGAGTTATGGGTACTTCACCGCGTATATGAAATAGATAGGATAGTTCAAAATTGTTATACTAAATATGATTTTCAGGGAGCTCTTCAAGAAATATTTTCTTTTGCTACGTCAGATTTATCCTCTTTTTATTTTGATATAAGAAAAGATGCTCTGTACTGTGACAATGATACTGATCGTCGTAGAGCCTCCAGAATGGTTCTAGACATTCTATTTCACCGACTTACTAGTTGGTTGGCTCCCATACTAGTTTTCACTATGGAAGAGGTATGGTTAGAACGCTCTGTCGACGTAGAAAGTTCAATTCATTTAAACGATTTCCCCGAGACACCAAGTACTTGGGAAAATTCAGAGCTCGCTAAGAAATGGTCGACAATTCGCAAAGTGAGAAAAGTTGTAACTGGGGCGTTAGAACTAAAACGCCAAGATAAAACTATTGGAGCTTCTCTTGAAGCCGCTCCTTTTGTTCGAAGCCGCTCCTTTTGTTCATGTTAATGAGGAAACAAAAAAGATTTTAGAATCTGTCTCATTTGAAGACATTTGTATTACTTCGGGGATCAAAATCACTATCGATCCAGCTCCAAAGGGTGCATTTATTTTAGATGAAATTACTGATGTTTCAGTCGTTTTTGAGAGGGCGCAAGGAAACAAATGCCAACGTTGCTGGAAGGTATTACCGGAGGTTGGAGATCCAATGAATTCTGCTCTATGTAGTCGTTGCGAAGAGGCGTTAGCAGAAACTTTATAATTTTTAGGTTTTAGGTTCAATAATTTGCTGAATTATACCAGCAAAAAGAAGATAAGATGAGCATATTATTAAACCCCAATGGGCCCAGCTGTTTACATCAAAGTCTATCCAGGCTGCCCACCCTGCAAAAAATGTCCAACCAAGGGTAACAGGTAAAGTTATAGATCTCCATTTTTGAGTTCTTACTGGGTGCACAAATTTTAGCGGGAAAAACATTGCTATAGCTAGACCAGAAACTATAATTAAAATCATCCAAAAGCTAGGTTCAAGTGCAAATATTACAACTGCAACCATATTCCAACAACCTGGAAATCCAGAAAAAGAATTATCTTTAGTTTTCATGCGATTGTCAGCAAAGTACATAGCACTTGCAAACGTAATTATGATGATTACAAACCAACCAGTCCAACCTTCAAACAGCCCTGACTTGAAAAGCGCAAATGCGGGAATGAAAACATAAGTTAGATAATCAATAATTAAGTCAAGAAGTACCCCGTCAAAATTTGGGGCATTTACTTTTACGTTGTATTTTCTTGCTAAGGGTCCATCGATCCCGTCAACAGCAAATGCAACTACCAACCACACGAACATTAGAGACCATTTTTCATCTACAGCCGCTAACATTGCCAACATAGCAAAAACTGCGCCAGTTGCAGTAAGAAGGTGTACAGATAATGCCTTTACTTTAATGCTCATTTGATTGCTCTTCAAATAAATGTCTTTTTCTAAGCTCGATTTCATATTCATCTTTAATCTAAAACTTACCTGTTAACCATCCTTTAATGGATGACTCTGGTCATATACTTTCATGAGTTGAGCTGTGTTTACGGCGGTATAAGTTTGAGTTGTTGATAAGGAGGTATGCCCTAAAAGCTCCTGGATTGTACGTAAGTCACCACCAGCCTCAAGAAGGTGGGTGGCAAATGAATGCCTCATAGCGTGAGGTGTTGTTGTTTCAGGAAGGCCCATTTGTAGTCGTGCCTTTTCTACAAACCTAGTTACGATCCTTGGATTTAATACTCCGCCACGAACGCCTCTGAAAATTGTGTCGGTAGACTTAATCTCAAAAGGAAGAAGTTTCAGGTAATTTTTTACACTTTCTCTAGCAATCTGTAAAACTGGTACTACTCGCTCCTTCCTGCCTTTACCAAGAATAATAATTGAATCGGGAATAGGGGTATCACTGAGCTTCAATGATAATACTTCTGAAATACGTAATCCACAGCCATATAGGAGAGTAATTATTGCTATATCTCTTGCCGATACCCATTTTTCATCTGCAAGATGTCCAACAACCTGAATAATTTCAGTTGAAGATTGCTTTGACAAAGGTCGAGGTAGCTTTTTCTGAAACTTTGGAGCTTTAGTTGTCAAAATAATTGAAGCGTCAAAACCTTCTATTTCAGAAAACCATCTAAAAAAACTTTTTATTGAGGATAGTTTTCTTGCTAAAGATCTAGGAGAAACCCCCTTCTTTTTTTCAGCAGATAACCAGCTTCTCATATCTGAGTTTGTCAGCTTAATAAATGTGTGTTTTCCATTAGATTCTGATAGAAGAGACTCAATAAAACTAATAAATTTAATTACATCTGCTTCATATGCACTTAACGTATTGTTCGTTAAATTATTTAGTGACTTCAAGTTGGACAGCCAACTTTTAATGCTAACAGAAATACCATGTGAGTTGACTTTTAGATGGCCCAACGTTTTATTACTCGCTCCATAACAGACCCAAAAAATTCAAGTAGCTCAGTGCCTTTTTTAGGCTCAAACTGGATGGCTGTGTTAGAGCCAATTATTAGTAATGCTGGAACTTTATTTTCTCCTAGGTCCAATTGGATAACTGCTTCAGATTTTATACTATGAGCCTTTTGGCCATATATACGTTCGTTAGGTGAAGATACCTGTCTCATAGTAACAGTCTTTTGAAGAAGCTCATTTTCTAAATTTATATAGGTTTTTACTGACCCAGGTTTAACAACAGAAATATAATTATTTGATTTTATGGCTGTGTTCTCAGGTTCTTCCTGTTCAATCATAATATGTATGTGAGATACTTTTAAAGCCGGCTGAACCGTCCGCATAAGCTGTACTTGTAAATCTTCAAAATTATCTATCTCTAAAATAAGCAAGCTAGCCTTATGGATTAATTCATAGCCTGAAATATTTTCATACGCAGCCGCAATAATAGATCGATTTGTTGTTTCTGTCTGTTTGATCTTCGCTTCTAGTTTTTTTATCGCAACACTTCGTAAATCAATAATATTTTCTCCGGTGGCTTCGCTATATGAATTAAAGAGTACTTTCATTACCTCTAAATCATCTAAGATAATTTCTGGATTTGAGATTATTTTTTTTTTGATTTCGGTTATTTTGTCGGAGTTTTTGGTCATTTTTGTTCTCACAACTGTAGGAATTTATTATTAAATAATTTTTTGTCCTGTTTTTAACCAATCTTGATTGAATACTTCAAGACCCGCACTGGTTAGAGGGTGATCTGCTAACTGCTTTATTATTTTTGGTGGAACTGTAACAATATCAGCTCCGATAAGGGCGGCTTCTGTAATGTGATTTACTGTCCTAATTGATGCCACCAGGATCTCTGTATGAAAGTTATAATTATCATAAACTTGTTTGATATCAGCTATTAAACTCATTCCTTCAACGTTGATATCATCTAATCTTCCTACAAAGGGTGATATAAAGGCGGCGCCAGCTTTTGCAGCTAATAGCGCTTGGTTTACTGAAAAACAGAGGGTAATGTTAACCATAGCTCCATTGTCACTTAGTACTTGGCAAGCCTTTAGGCCTTCCCAAGTTAAAGGTATTTTTACAGCAATGTTTTTTGATATTTTTAGTAGCTCCAAACCTTCAGCGATCATACCATCTGATTGGGCTGATACAACTTCGGCAGATATTGGACCGTCAACTAGGTTTGAAATTTCTTTGATGACCTCAACCATGTTTTTACCAGACTTAAGAACAAGTGAAGGGTTGGTTGTTACGCCGTCTACTATTCCTAGTTTATTTAATTCAATAATATCTTTCACTTCAGCTGTATCTATAAAAAATTTCATTTTCGCACCCTTTGCTAAACCTAACTATGCTTCTAAAGTATTATTGGAGGTACAGAAAGTAGAATGACAGATTTTTTTAAAAAAGGGGAAATTGTTAGTGTTCAGGTAACACAGCCAATAGGAACTGCATTAAGTTATAAAGTTCCATCAGAAGGTTGTTATCTAGGTTCATATGTTCAGGTAACTTTGGGGCAGAAAGAGGTTATTGGAGTAGTATGGGGGCTCAGTACTATTAACTTAGAAGCCGATAAAATTAAGGTCATTTTGAAGACACTTAAAATAAAACCGATGACTAACGAATTAATGAATTTTTTAGAGAAAGTTTCTCTCTATACTATAACGCCTCTCTCTTCTGTCCTTAGGTTAGCTACACGGGTTCCAAACTTAGGGTCCGCTGAAGTGATGAATAAAAAATATTCTTTTTCTTCAGATGAGATAAAAAAACTAACAACTTCCAGGAGTAAAGTTTTAAACTTTCTAAAAGAAAATCATAATTTAAACTTTGAATTAAGTGAAATTGTGAAAAAATGTGGTGTCAGTCCATCTGTTATTCATGGTTTAGTATCTCTTGAGGCAATATCTGTTGATTATACTCCTAAAGATCAGGAGTTTTTATCTCTTAATCCATTTGTGAAAGATAAACTGTTAACTGATGAGCAGACGTTAGCAGTAAAAAAAATTAGGGGCGCAGGGACTTGTAATACCATTTTACTTAATGGAGTGACTGGCTCTGGAAAGACAGAAGTCTATCTAGAATGTATAGCAGATTGTATTAAAGAAAATAAACAAGCCTTGGTTCTCTTACCAGAGATTGGTTTGACAGCAGAATTTCTTGCCAGAGTTGAGGCAAGATTTGGTGCTCGCCCTGGAGAATGGCATTCGGGTATTAATGTGACTGAACGTCGGCGAGTTTGGAAAATGGTCTCCCAGGGTAAGCTCCAATTAGTTGTTGGAGCTAGGTCTGCCTTATTTCTACCCTTTCAAACTCTTGGACTTATTGTGGTCGATGAGGAACATGACCACTCCTATAAACAAGATGATGGAGTTTTATATAATGCTAGAGATATGGCAGTTTTTAGAGGTTCGCTATCAACTGCTAGAGTTGTACTAGCCTCAGCTACACCTTCTTTAGAAAGCTGGGTAAATGCAAGAAAAGGTAAATACTTTGGCGTTAACTTGGAGTGGAGATATGGTGGAGCAACATTGCCGTCTATAACTGCTATAGACATGCGATCAGAAAGTTTAAGTTCTGGGAAATGGATCTCTCCAACGCTGTTGGATAAAATTAAGGAGAAACTTGAGAAAGGTGAACAGACCTTATTATTTTTGAATCGACGTGGATATGCGCCAGTAACTATATGTAGATCATGTGGAGAGCAGATTAGTTGTAATCAGTGCGATAGTAGAATGGTTCAGCATAGGTTTGTAGAGAGATTAATCTGTCATCAATGTGGGAAGACTTCAAAGATTCCAAATAAATGTAATTCGTGCAACTCTGATAATACTTTGTCAGTTGTTGGGCCGGGAATTGAGAGATTGGCTGAGGAAGTAACTAAGCTGTTTCCAACAGCGCGCATAGGAGTTTTATCATCTGACCTTTTTTCTACTCCGGCGTCGTTAAGAAAGCAGTTGAGTGAAATAGAAAATGGAAATATTGATATCATTGTAGGTACACAGCTTGTAGCAAAGGGCCATAATTTCCCTAAATTAACTTTAGTGGGGGTGATAGACGCAGATTTAGGTCTGCAAGGGGCAGATTTGCGAGCGGCAGAAAGAACTTTTCAATTAATAAATCAAGTATCTGGTCGCGCAGGACGTCAAAATAAGGCTGGAGAAACACTTATCCAAACTTATGATCCAGAGCATAGAGTGATAAGAGCTCTTCTAGAAGCAGACTTAGAAAAATTTTGGTCCCTTGAGGCAAGCGATAGAGAAAAGGCTGGGGCACCTCCTTTTGGAAGGTTTGCTGGCATTATCTTATCAGGTGCAAACCTTAAGAATGTTGAAGATATTGGAAAAATATTATTTAATAATAGTACCAATTTACGAAACTCGGGCGTCCAGATATTTGGACCTGCGCCTGCACCCTTCTCTCGGATAAAAGGAAAATATAGACAAAGAATGCTTGTGAAAGCAGAAAAAGATTTTCCTATACAGAGGTTTTTAAAAAACTGGGTACTAACATTAAAAAGTCAGAAGGGTGTAAGAATTCAAATAGATATTGACCCTTATAATTTCCTTTAGGGAAGTTCAAATAATGAGTAATTGTTTTAGACTTTTAAATTTTTTAAAGGTAAGGCTAGAAGCATAGGCTAATGATTTAGTAATTATAGGCGAGTTTTATTAATAAAAAAGAGATAAAATTATGAGTCACATTTATAATAGAGTTGCTTTAATTGGGTTGGGGTTAATAGCGTCCTCCATGGCTCACGCGATGCGTCGGGGAAATCTTGCTGGCCAAATAGTAGGGCATTCAAGATCTATTGATACGCAAAAAAAAGCGATTTCTTTGGGAATTTTTGATGAGGTTTTTGGTAGTGCTAAGGAGGCAGTAGAAAACGCTGATCTAGTGGTTCTATGTGTCCCTGTCGGTGCCATGGGTTCAGTTGCTAAAGATATCTCATTATATATGAAGGCTGGTTCCACCCTTACAGATGTTGGTTCAACTAAGCGGGCTGTAATAGACTCAGTTTCACCACACGTTCGCGAAGATGTGTTCTTTGTTCCGGCCCATCCTGTGGCAGGAACAGAACAATCAGGACCAGATGCTGGCTTTGCTGAGTTATTTGATAACAGATGGTGTTTGATGACGCCTGGAAAAGTTGAAGACCATAATCTAAACCAGATAGAAAAATTAAAACTTTTGTGGACTTCTATTGGTGCGAATGTTGAACTTATGGATCCAGATCACCATGACTTAGTACTGGCCGTAACCTCTCATGCACCGCACCTTATAGCCTATACAATGGTAGG
>Ga0209305_1002569_pt1 | contig 10524 bp, 5 predicted proteins | sample COGITO_mtgs_1103_FD_184792 | JGI IMG/M metagenome (GOLD analysis project Ga0209305, IMG submission 184792) | Pelagic marine microbial communities from North Sea - COGITO_mtgs_110321 (SPAdes) (version 2) | ecosystem: Environmental > Aquatic > Marine > Epipelagic ...
AAACCCTAAACCCTAAACCCTAAACCCTAAACCCTAAACCCTAAACCCTAAACCCTAAACCCTAAACCCTAAATCAATATGAAACCCTAAATCAATGTGAAACCCTAAATGTAGGGTTGGAAACCCTAAACAAGGGTTGGACACCCTAAATGACGGGAATATTCGTTTTCTTACGTTTACGCTCGATTCAGACCAAATAAACACCATGGAGGCGTGTAAAACATAAATACGCATCGATACTCGAGTTTTTAGTTTGTACATCCTTGATTTTCGCGGATTTCATGGATGGTTACTAGTTTGTTAGGGGATTTTTAGGGATTTCTGTTTTTTTTGCTAGGGGTTTTTAGGGGAGTTCCGGTTTTTTCTAGGGTTGGTTAGGGGAGTTCCGGATTTGGATTACATTAATCTACAATCTATTCGGATTGATAACCACGTGCTTAATCGTTTGTCTGTCGTAAGTATAAACGATGTGAATCAAATCTGTTTTGGGATCCTGAATAACAGCCGGATAACTCATTTCGATCGGTTTCTTTTGATTCTTTTTATCTACGTTTACATCCGATATCGCGCCGTCGTCAAAGCTTTCCAGAACAACGGTTGAACTCGGCGTCCACGTGAGACCGTCGTCGTGCGATATAGCTACGTTTAATTTACCTCTTCCGAGACTTTTCAGTCCCCAAGAATGATTATAAATAATCACGACGCGACCGTCTCTTAATTTGACCGCGTCGATGCCGCTGTTCGGGCCGGGCAACGACGTCGGTTTCGCTTTCATCCATTTCTCTCCTTCCTTATCTAACGATTTGCTATAAATAATATACTTTTTACCTCGAATAAACGTCTGCTTCTTGACTTTCACCTGGTCTGCGCGCCGCCCATTCTCGTCATAATCCGTTGCGGTTCTCGCTACCATCCGCAAATACCCATCGTCGCCTCGCCACATCGACGGTTGAATTGCATTCCCATCAAACGGCACTTCTACATTTTCCTCTGGATCCCACGATTTCCCGCCGTCACGAGACCGTTCGACGATCAGTTTCCAATTTCGCGATCCATCCTTTGCGTTTGCCTCTCTGGAAGACGGCGCTAGCCATAATCTATCGTTGACTTCTAGTATTTTGTTTTTCGCCGGACCGATAATGTTCCTCGGCAACTTCTCAGCTTGTTCCCACGTTTTTCCATCATCCTTGGAGCGTTTCACGTAGCCTTCCCAAATCGAAGGATGTTTCCCGGCTTTATAAAACAACGCAACGTGGTTGTTTTCATTTTCTTTTACCAAAACTGGATTCCAAAGCGAGTTTTCTCGTAACTTGCAGCCTTCGCCCCCAGAGATGACCGCGCACGAGCTATCGTCCGGGCGAAAGGCACTCACGGCAACGTCCGGAATCGACTGCCAAGAGCTCGTTCTCGAATCATACGTCGAAGTGTAGATTGCAACATCCGGTGCGTTCTCTTCTGTACCTGCAAACCACGAAGCGAGCAATCGATAACGACCGCCTTCTTCTTCTTCTTCTTCGTTATCAAGCGCGATGATAGTCGCCGAGTGCGACGAAGGGTATGTTCCCACTGGGAAAATGAATTGCGAGGATATAATAGCGTCAGAAGACTGTGAATTGTCGTGTGTATCACGAAGGCTCGTCGCGAGTGGTGGTTTATCCGATTTTACCATCGTCTGCGCCTTCGTCTCTGCACTCAACTCTCCCTTAGGTGTACTCGTAATCCCCAAACTACTCTTTTCAGCTTCCTCGTCCACCTCTCTCTTCAAAGGATCAAAATACGCCAATATAATAAACACACTGAATATAATAGCGAGTCTCGTTCGTCTTTTGCGCATTCTGAGACCAAAGAAGGTGTCCTTGTTATCCAGTGCAGTCATCTATGCTCCAACAGACGTTTTTACCTCCAATTTTTGAATTTCAAGACGATTCTGTAGCGTGCGCAAGCGCAGGGATGCGTACTAATCGTCTATTACTTCGAAGAACGCATTTTATCAGTTTGCGCCACATCCTTACTGTTAGAATCATCTCTCATTGATAAAAGTAATGAAATAATGATGATGATGATGATGATGATTGAGCTGAGAGATACAAAAATAAAAGTGAAGGGGAGAACACACCTACGAGTACACACCTAAAAAAATCGTCAGAAAAAAGAGACGCCCACATGGCGGCGAAGCGAAAGAACGAGGAAAGCCGCGAAGTCAGCGACACAAGAGAGAACGATAAGAAGAAATCATCTAACGGTGTCGTTGTTGGTGGGGACTTTGCGCGTTTCGTCGCAGAGCAACAACAAAAAGACACGTCTAAGGAAGAGCATTTGTCATCGCTGAATGAGTTACAACCGACAGAACAACAACAAAAAGACACGTCTAAGGAAGAGCATTTGTCATCGCTGAATGAGTTACAACCGACGCCGTATTCACAGCTTGCCAAGCTAGACGAAGGAATGAATCGATGTTTCAGAGCAAATAGAAAACGGTCTCGCGATGCGCAGACTCTTTTAAAGCGAGCGAAGAAATTGAAAGAGGTGAAATTCTTTAACCGTCTTATCAGAGACTTTGGAAACGACAAGCAGTTTGGGTTCGCGGAAGAGGCGTTTCGGATACTCGAGAAAGAGTGCAACATCGAACCAAACGCATACTCTTACACGAATTTACTGAACGCGTGCGTTCGAGTTGGCGAGTTAAAACGAGCTAGAGAAGTTTTTCAGAAGATGGAGCGCGACTGCGATGAAAAACCAAACGAGGTCACGTGTACCGTCTTCGTCAAGGGACTATGTGAGGAAGGATTGATAGATGAAGCTTTAGAATTAGTGAAAGATATGGTTCGCGGTAGTGCAAGCCGTCCACGAGCGAACGTGCGGACGTTTTCAACTATTTTGAGGAATTGCGTGAGATATCGCGATGTCCATTCAGCGGAAGCAACATTTTCTTTGATGCGAGAATGTTTTGACGTATTACCAGACGCGGCGTGTTACGAGTATCTATCGAAGTCGTACGCGTCAAGACTAGACGTAGAAAAAGCAGAAAAGACACTGAATGAATTAGAATTACAACAAGATGAGAACGGAAAGGTGTTGAACATTCCAGCGTCAGCGCTCGCTTCTTTAGCCGGTGTCGCGGCGACGGTAGGGAAAGTCGACGTCGCAAAAAGAGCAATAGCGAAGTGCAGAGAGAGAGCAGACGAAGAGCAACGGAACGCCGAGCAGTTTAGTAGCAACGCGAATAACAGCAGCGAAAAAGATAGAAGTAACAACCAAAAACCGAACGACGACTCAACAACGCCGAGTAAATCAGTTTCGAACTTTTTCAAAGCGAGAGCGTCGGACGCTCTTCGAGAGATTGTCGAAATAGAAGCGTTCCTTTCAAACGATGACGATGTGATTAGACAAGAAGCGAAGCAGCGAGCAGAAGCGTTTGGTGTAGATGAGACCGATGATATTGTCTTTGTTCACAAGCAAAGAGAACTTGCCGAAACTCCTGCTATAGAAAAGTTTTGGGCGTCGAGATACGAAAGGAAAGGAAAAGCTTTCATGAAAGCAAAGCTAGAAGTGTGCTCTGGCCACGGAGATTGGATCACGTCGCGGTGCGCGAAAGAAAAAGAGACGACAGAGTGGTTTGGTATTGAAATGCGAGAGAATCGCGTTGCGTTGACGTGGATTAAAAGTTTGCGACTCGGCGTTCGCAATCTCACGATGCTCTGTGGATTAGCCCACGAGTGCATGCGGAAGCAAATACCAAACGAAGTGCTCGATGAAATATACGTAAACTTTCCGGATCCGCCCGAGTGGAATGGGAGCGCCAATTGTCTCGTCGATGGTGCTTTTTTGGTTGAATCTCACCGCACGTTGAAAACCGGTGCGTTTCTAATTTTAGTGACGGACGATCCGGGGTACGCGATGCGAATGTGTCGAGAACTCTCCGTCGTCCCGCACTTGTTCGAACCAACCGCTACGGATGGGAAACCGTTCGAAAACAGATTGCCGGCTGATTACGGGTTCTCTTATTTCAACGCGCTTTGGACGAACGGGAACTTGAATGACCGATATTACATAAAGTACCAGAAGCGCAATATATAACAAGTTCAAAAGATGTCAAAATAAGTCGCGTTAGGTGTTCACATTTAAAAAAAAAGGTCTCGTCTTCTTCTTCTTCTTCTTCTTCTTCTTCTTCAGTTCTTCTTCTTCTTCACAAATAAAAAAAGCAAGAGCATGAAGTTCGACCGCAATAAAGACGGCGGAGAAGACGAGGAAGATCGCGTGCCGGCGGCGGAAGCAGCGCGACGTCGATTCTTTCCGCCGCCAGGTAAGACGATGATGAACGAAGAGAACGCCTTGAGAACCTTTCGAGAAGGCGGAGAAGGTTTAGGTTTCAAAACGGCGACAAAGAAGGAAAAGAAACAAAAACGACAAAGTTTTCACAGCGCTTCTTTCGCCACGGCGCACACGCAACCAATGCAAGCGCCTACCTTTTCAAACTCTCCTGCGAAGAAAGCGTCGTCTTCATCATTTTTGACGCGAACGCCTGGTAAAAAACATCGCGCGTCCGATGCGGCGCTTTCGTTTCGAACGACGACGACGACGACGCAAAAAATACCAAAACCTAATAACTTTAAAAGTGTTTCGGCAACGACGTCGACGAACACGACGACAAGTTCGTTAACAGAAACTGTCGTGATGACCCGTCCGGACGTGCTCCAACGGCGTGAACAACGCGATGATGCAGACGAAATGCTTCAATTTCTTAACGAAAACAAGGAGAACGAAAAGACGCGTCGTATGAAGAAGCGCACGCTCCTGGACGCTCTGCAAACAGGAGGAGCAGGAGACGAAGAAACGCCTGATAAAAACAATACCAAGCCTCCCGACTGGATCAAGGTCCAGCGCGATTCGAGAAATGTCGCGCGCGGAGAGAAATTAGTCGCGAACGAGTTGATGCGCGCGATGCAGTTAGACACGGAAGTAAACGGTGAGTTGATTCCGGACGCCTCGTCGCTTTTTATTCCAACCGGCGCTTTGGAACAACTCCCGCCGTTCGCGCGTTGGTATTGGAGCGTCAAATCGCAAATGATGGACTGCTTAGTGTGCGTTCAAGTCGGTCGCTTCTTTAATCTTTTTCAGAACGATGCTGATACGGGCGAAACGGTTGGTTTGCGACCATCCGGGAAGAATCGCGGTTTCATGCGCAAAGTTGGCTTCCCGTACGTGGTTTTCGACGACTGGGTCTCGAAGCTCATCGCGCATGGATATTGCATCGCGAAATGCGTCGAAGGGAAAGAGATTGACACCAAGAGGAAACTCTGTGAACGAAAAATAACAGAGATTATCACACCTGGTTTGAATAAAGGATTTGTTGACGATACGAACCAAGAGTCGTGGGTTTGCACGCTCGCTCAAGAGGGCGACGACTTCCTCGGCGTTTGCTTAATCGACGCCGATAAAGGAAACGTCAAATTCGGTTCGTTCAAAATTTCAATCGACAGTAACAAAAACAGTATCAACGAATCACTCGTAAACAACGGCGACGATACCAACGATGATACATCCGCTGCTTTTGCGAAGCTGATCTCGATTCTTACGCAAGCTCGTCCGAAAGAAATTATTATTTCTTTGAGAGGGCCAAACTCCATTCGACGCAACGTGAAACGCGCAATAAAACGACACTACGAGAGTGTGAGCGCCGGTGCTTTTGCATCAGAACGAGTACACGACCAACACGACGATGTGGATGATTACGACGAGAGCTATGCGAGTCACGCGTCGTTACGAAACAATCCAGTCGTCCGAGTCATCGAGAGAGGCTGCGATCCTCTCCCGGAGATATCTATCGATGATGTGAAGAGGGCTATTCGTCAATTTGCCGGTGAAGCTGAGTTCGAAACAGACACGGATACGCGAAGAGCAGTGGAAGGCGCAGGAAATGCTGGACTCGTTGCGCTGGCGTTCGGTATTCGATTCTGTGCCTGGGCAGGTCAGTGTGAATCAATCTTCAAGTCCGCTAAATATGGTTCCCTAGCCTCGCTCGTCAACATCGATTTCGACGACGTCCAAAACCATGATAACAACAACAGCGGTCCGTTGCGTCAACGTAAAACAATGCTCGAATTTCACGGCAACGCGTTGAAAGAGCTCGGCGTAACCGATGGAGGTAAAAAATCTTTGATTGGTTTACTTTCTCGGGATTGTATTACGCCGCATGGTAAGCGACGGGTGCGCGATATGGTTTTCAGCCCTCTCGTACAAATCTCGGATATCACGACCAGACAGGATACAATACAGTTCCTACTTAAAGATGCAGACGAGCAACGCGCTGCCACGGCGAACGAACACAACTATGAAACGCGTGAATACTTGAAGCGAAAGCTCCCGCGTGGTGATTGTGAACGCTCATTGACGAAGTGTATGAACCTTGCGCAGCATTGCGCAACAATGTGCGCGGCGAATGCTAACGTATTGATCGAGGGCACCGATCCAAGCGCTCAGACGCAATGCCGCGATGCTGTTATCACACTGACCGCGGCAACAGTTGGAGGCGCTCCAAACTCCGACGAACTTTACGGAAACGCCATGGAAAGCCTCAACGAAGGTGAAACTCTCGACGACGCTTTGGTTGCGTTTTGGGAGTTGAACCAATCGCGCCTCGATGGCTTCTCGAAAGCAGTCGAATGCTTGATGATTTTAGCCAAGTCTTTGAAAGGATTGGCGGCATTCCGAAGAGAACAAAGAAACGTTCCTATAATAATCGACAAAGCAATTGCACTCGGCGAAACCGCGTGTCCGCTTCTCGAAGACTTGCGCGAAGCGCTCAGGGTGGATAAAATCAACGACGAAGAAAACGCGCGCAGAAAAATTCGAATCGTGACACCTGATAAAAGAGCATTTAAAACGTACGCCCGAGCCGACGCTGACGCAGTAGAAGCGGACAAAGAAAGGAACATACAGCGTCAACAGAAGCAACAACGTCGTGATTTCGACGTGGAACAGTTCGGAATGATGATGGACGATGAAGACGACGACGTGGAAAACCAAATGCTGGAAGATGAACGCGCTGCGTATTTGTTTGACCGCGCCGACCGTGCTGGAGCCCGAGCTTTTACGACGGTTATTGCGCAATTTGCGACGCACAAGTGCTTATGGCGTGCACTCATTAACGCTGGTGCTGATATTGATGCCTTGAACTCATTCGCTCGTCTAAAAGCCGAAGATACGGCGAATGATTTCTGCGTACCGAGGTTTCTGAGTTTGAACAAGAGCGATGGAACACCCATCGTTTCGCTGACGAATTTCTGGCATCCGCTCTTGGATGCATCGCAACGAAATATTGTGAAGAACGACGCGCAATTCGGTGGAAGCTGTTGCGATAACGATGGCGGTCAGCCGAGGGAATGCCCTAGGTTTGTTCTCTTGTCTGGACCAAACATGGGCGGGAAAAGCACTCTCGCGCGAGCAGTTGGACTTACCGTCGTTCTCGCGCAAGTAGGAGCGCACGTGCCTGCATCCGAGTGCGTATTAACGCCCATTCACCAACTCGTGGTGAGATGCGGAACGCTTAGAGACGACTTACGAGCTGGCGTTTCCACTTTTCTCGCGGAAACGCAGGCATGCGCAACAGCGATGAAGGTGGCGAACAAGAATACAACTTCGCTTATGATTATGGATGAAGTTGGCCAAGGTACGAGTACTTCTGACGGGTACGCCATAGCATCAGCCGTTGCTCGAGCGTTGATGAAATCAAACACGGCAATCACTCTGTTTACGACGCATTTTCACGACTTACATGAAAATTTAGCCTCCTCGAGCGCGTTGCGCTTCGCGTCGTGCCACATGTCGAGCGAAATAAACGAAAAGACGCGCGATGTCGTGCGGTATAATTACAAACTGTGCGACGGTTCTGCCCCGTTTGGTTCGTGCGGACTTTCTGTCGCCAGACTTGCAGGCCTGGATGATACCATACTCCAAAAGAGCCAACGCGTAGCGCGTTCATTGCAGACGACCAGGGTGCTCGCCGTGAACAAATCGAAGCGCACGAAAAACGTCATTTTATCAAACGAGGCGCTGAGCGCGTTTAAGCAGCTCCTTCGTGATCCAGGGGTGAACGGGGAGCACATCGCGAATGAACGTGAATGGTGCATCGAATTCTATCAGTATTGGAAGTATGTTGAAAGACTTCTAGCGCTCTGAGAAGAATTTGGTCCCTCAAAAATCGATACGAGTACTCCCTGCACACTTTTGCACATATGCAATCAAATGTTTTTTAATTAGAAAAACGAGAGAAAGACACGACTACACTCACACATATACGGTACTAGTACGCCTAACACCTCCTGGATGTGCTATTACTACTTTTACTACTACTGATTCCTACTCGGAAAATATTTCACCCTGGTCTCTCTGAACACCACGAAACTTCTGATGACGACTATAACGAAAGCAGCACCTACACACGTCGCCGCACAAAGGAACGCCTTCCCTCTGGACGCTGCGAATACAGATCCTAGCAAAACAGGCGTGATGATTCGCGCAGAGGAGTTTATCGCGCTATCGAATCCCATAACCGCCCCTCTGGACGTCGTCGGCACGCATTGCATCAACAGAATAGGGATTGATGGAGTGAAGAGAGGAACCCCACATACGTAAAAGAACGCCCCTAAGCCAGTGGTGAACGCTGTGGTGGATACGCCGATCATCGCCAGACCGATTGCGACGAGCGCTAATCCTATACCGCAGGTTTTCGTCAGTCCGAAAAATTTGAAGATTGGCGCAAAGAGTAGCGTAGATATGCTCAGAGAAACCAAACTCAAAGACGTCAACGTGGCACCAATCATCGTTGGTCCCATTCCCACTGTTCTAGAAATTACGAGAGGAAAGAACGAGTCGAACGTAGATTGACCGGCGTTGTAAAGAAACGACGTCACGCAGATTGTCCCCACCGCGGCGACCAAAGAAACGCCAAGCGGACAACTTAAGTTCTGCGAGTCATACAACGCGTCCACGTTTGCATTTGCATCGTTAGACGACCCTCCTCCTTCGTTTTTGCTCTTTTCCGTGCTTCCATCGGCTACCACATTTATCGTCTGCGCGCTAGTTGGCTCTACGACGAGTACAAATACTAATATGGAGGCTAAAATTGAGGCGTATCCGGTAAACGCAATCGTTGCGGATAAACTCAATCCAGAACATATGATTCCTCCTACGGTTGGGCCAACCACAAACGCCAACGTACAACAAGCCTCTCGCCATCCCATTAAACGCGCCGTAAATGCACCATTTTCGTACCTTTTCGCCGCGATCGCGTTGTTGTTGTTGTTGTTAGCATTCATATCTGCCTTGTCCGTGGTCGCGGCCTCTCTGGTTGCTTTTTTACTTGCCGCTCGCATAGAGGCTGATACGCTCGAGCCAATATCGGCTAAATACGCCTTAATGACCGGGGATGCACCTGCACAACAACCCGCCAGCACGCGAAGGATTAAAAATGTTTCAAAAGAGTATCCAAGAGAAACGCACTTTGCCTGCGCCAATAAAAACGTACCCACTCCAAGAAGCGATAACGTTATTACTTTTTTCCGACCCACCATCGGTAAGTCGGATAAACGAGGCCATAGAAACAACGCAAAAAACATACCCAAAGGATAGGCGGACGTGAGATATCCGATTTTAGAGCCAGGGATGTCAAAATGCTTGACCAATTCCGGCGTGATTGGTCCCGTCGCCGTGAAACCGAGGAGATGAAAGAACGCGGCTAACATGACGGCGAGTATCGATACGATTGTTGATAAAGGTATAGCGAAGTTGTCTCCTTTACTCGAAGATACCGACGATGATGCACAGACGAGCGTACCCCTACCTCGGAGGCGTGTTCTTCTTTGTTTTCGTTGACCGTCCGTATGCATAGTTTTCGTCGTCCTCAGCCGGTGGTGAGAACTATTTGTTGACGATGCTTTCACGTCGCTCCTTTTATTACTCTCGCCGCGCTTCATGCTGTTGCATCTCACGCTGTCTTCTTTAACGTGGAAAATATAGTCTCGTCTTTTTCCTCTGATGTGTCCTCTCGTCGATTGCGTCGCGTGCGGTATCGTTCCTGGTAAAGAAGAAGAAGAAGAAGAAGAAGATTGCGTTTTGTCGCGTTTTCCTCGACGCGTCGAACGAGGACGACAGAAAGGGGAGAAAGGAGATATTTTCATCCTCGTCGTTCGGTGTCGTCGTTCCGGGAAAGTATCGCGAACGTTTCTCGAGGAGAACGAAGAAAACGTTTCCATCGCCGTCATTATCGATGAAAGAGCAAGAGTAAAACAGAGATGGAGAGAGGCCTTCGACGCAGGGGGGAAGCCGTCTCTTTTGTGTCGTCGTCGTCGTCGTCGTCGTCGAAAAAGCATCTTCCACGACGAAAGTAATAAGATATCCACTCAACACTCTCGTGTCTTCACTTTTATTATCATATAATAATTAGTAGTATACCACGATGCACGCCTCCTCCTCTTCCTCGAACTGCTCTCGCGACTCTGCCTCTCTATTCGTGTCGTCCACTTT
>Ga0209305_1002574_pt1 | contig 10505 bp, 14 predicted proteins | sample COGITO_mtgs_1103_FD_184792 | JGI IMG/M metagenome (GOLD analysis project Ga0209305, IMG submission 184792) | Pelagic marine microbial communities from North Sea - COGITO_mtgs_110321 (SPAdes) (version 2) | ecosystem: Environmental > Aquatic > Marine > Epipelagic ...
CAGGAACTCACATGGGGCTGTTACCGTCACCAGTGGTTACCGTTCCCCTGAGTTAAACAGGGCGATTGGTGGGAGTACCACGAGCGACCACTGTAAGGGTTGTGCGGCTGACTTCGAGGTTCCGGGTTTGGACAACAAGCAGTTAGCCAAATGGATTATTGATAACCTTACTTTCAAACAACTCATCCTAGAGTTTTACGAAGATGGTCAACCGAACTCGGGTTGGGTTCACTGTTCATTCGAAGAGGGTGAGAATAACAACCAAGTGCTCCGCGCTGTTAAGGAAGGTAAAAAGACCGTTTACCTAACAGGCATTGAGTGATCTAAAGATTGAGCTATTACCGTGGCAGAAGACGGTATGGGCTGACGAGACTCGTTTCCATGTGGTAGCGGCTGGTCGGCGTACAGGTAAGAGTCGTTTGGCGGCTTACCGCTTAATAGTTGAAGCGCTGCAAAGCGAGAGAGGTCATGTATTTTATGTTGCTCCTACGCAAGGTCAAGCTCGTGACATCATGTGGCAAGTCCTGCTTGAGGTTGGTCACTCTGTCATTACAGGTAGCCATATTAACAACTTGCAGATTAAGCTTATCAATGGGGCAACTATTAGTCTCAAAGGTGCTGATCGGCCTGAAACGATGCGGGGTGTTTCGCTAAAGTTTCTGGTACTCGATGAGTATGCAGATATGAAGCCAGCGGTGTGGGAGCAAATCTTACGCCCTGCACTGGCTGACTTGAAGGGTAGAGCGATGTTCATTGGTACGCCGATGGGTCGTAACCACTTCTATGATTTATACCAATACGGTTTAAAAGGAACCGATGACACCTTCCAATCTTTCCACTTTACTTCGTTCGACAACCCGCTACTTGACCCTAAAGAGATTGAGGCAGCTAAGAAAAGCATGTCCTCATTTGCATTCCGGCAGGAGTTTATGGCATCTTTCGAGGCCGCAGGTGGGGAGTTATTCAAAGAAGAGTGGGTGAAGTTTGACGAGGAGGAGCCAAAAGAGGGTGACTTCTACATCGCGGTTGACTTAGCTGGTTTTGAGGCTGAGGGGTCTGTCGGTGTTAAGAACTCTCGCCTTGACAACACTGCTATGGCTATTGTTAAAGCCAACGAAAAGGGTTGGTGGGTTGCAGAGATTGTCTACGGTAGGTGGGATGTCAAGGAAACAGCCAAGAAGATATTCGATGCTGTCGCCAAGTACGAGCCTGTAGCTGTCGGCATTGAGAAGGGTATCGCTAAACAGGCGGTTATGCCCTACATGACCGACATTATGAAGAGAACCCAGACATTCTTCAGGGTTGACGAGCTAACACACGGTAATAAGAAGAAGACAGACCGTGTTGTATGGGCGCTGCAAGGGCGCTTTGAGAATGGTTACGTTACCCTCAACAAAGGTGACTGGAACAACGAGTTCCTAGACCAACTATTTCAATTCCCAAACAAGCTAGTACATGATGACTTGCCTGACGCACTGTCTTACATCGAGCAACTTGCAAAAGTAGCCTATGTTTTTGACTTTGAAGAGGAAGAGTATGAGTACCTAGACACAATTTCAGGATATTAACAATGAACGGAATGTTTTCAGACCCAGAACAAGCGTTCTTAGAAGGTCAAAGGCAAGATACACCTGTGTTACCTTCTGCTGCCGAACCATATATGAAAATGGCAGTTGATCTTACACCGGGTTTTGGTGATGTAATGGCTTTTAAAGATGTCACAGATTCTTTATCAAAAGATGAGTATGGTGAAGCCGCTTTAAATGCTTTAGGATTTTTACCTTTTGTACCCCCGTTAGGTGGCATATTAAAACAAGCAGGTAAAAAGGATTTGTTATCTTCATTAGGAAAAGAAGAAGCGCCTAAGTTTATTGATGAAGTTGGTGATGCTTTAAAATTTCCAAATGCCCCGTTAGCAACAGCGCCTAAAAATACTGTAAAAGCTTATAAACTATTTAGAGTTGGTAAAGATAATAATTTATACCCTCTTTTTGTAGATGCAAAAACACCAGTTCAAATGGGCGAATGGTTATCAGCTAAAGCTGGTGATTTGAATACAAAGACAGGAAAAGTAAAATCTTCTTTAGGTGATCTGGCTTATCGTCCGGGCTGGCACGCAGGTGATTTACCTGTTGCGACACATATTGGTGGTTCTTATGACCCCAATACATTAGCAAAAGTTAAAGGTAAAAAACCAAACATTAGAGAAGATAACCAAGTATGGGCTGAAGTTGAAATGGGTGCTGATGTTCCTTGGCAAGACGAGGCTGTAAAAAGAGCACAAAAAACGAAGTCAGGTAAAATTAACGCACGAACCGCCCACATAACAGACCAAGTGCCTTTTGGTGGTCATTATCGGTATAAAACAAACTCTAATATGACAGGTAACTGGATTATTGGCGGCGAAATGAAGGTCAACAGAATTTTAGGGGATGATGAAGTAAAAGCAATTAACAGTGCCGCTAATGCTTCTGATTTACCAAGGCTTAAAGATTTAGCATTTGTAAAAGAAGAGATTGTTGACTTAAATGCCAATCCTTTTACTAACCCACTTTTGAAGTAAGGAATAACATGGACGACGATAAGAAGTACACCAACCAACAGGTTGAAGAGTGGGTTATTGACAAAGTAGATCAATGGCGCGACCACTACAGTGCTAACTACGAGCAGAAGTTTGACGAGTACTACCGTCTCTGGCGTGGTATTTGGGCAGCAGAGGACAAAACCCGTGACTCAGAGCGTTCACGTCTCATCTCACCAGCCCTACAACAAGCCGTTGAGAGTTCAGTCGCTGAAGTTGAAGAGGCTACCTTTGGTCGTGGTAAGTGGTTTGACATTCGTGATGACCGCAACGATCAAAACCCCCAAGACATCGCCTATTTACGCGAACAACTGTCTGAGGACTTCCAGTTTACCAAGACTCGCAAGGCTGTAGCCGAGTGTATCCTCAATGCCGCTGTCTACGGTACTGCCGTAGCCGAATTGGTGCTTGAGGAAGTCAAGGAGATGAAGCCAGCTACGCAGCCTATCATGGATGGGGCGATGCAAGCGATTGGTGTTAACATTGAAGACCGGGTGGTTGTCAAGTTACGCCCAATCCTGCCACAGAACTTCCTGATTGACCCTGTTGCCACCTCTATTGAGGATGCCTTGGGTGTTGCGATTGACGAGTTTGTTCCTAAACACCAAGTAGAGATTGGAATCCAAAATGGTATCTATCGCGATGTTGATATTGAGTCTGCCGCTACTGATTCAGACATTGAAGCAGACAAAGAGCTTACCTCTTTTGACGAAGATAAAGTTAGACTAACCAAATATTACGGTTTAATCCCACGTCACCTATATAACGCTGCGATTATGGAGGACGATGAGGATGACGAGCTATCCAAAGAAGTCAAACCTGAAGAAGGTGAAGACGAAGAGGACGAAGGCTACGTTGAGGTGATTGTTGTTATTGCCAACGGTGGTCAACTACTCAAGATCGAAGAGAACCCCTACATGATGCAGGATCGCCCTGTTGTGGCTTTCCCTTGGGACGTAGTACCCTCTCGCTTCTGGGGTCGTGGTATCTGTGAGAAGGGTTATAACAGCCAGAAGGCACTCGACGCTGAGTTACGTGCTCGTATTGATGCCCTAGCCCTCACTGTCCACCCTATGATGGCTATGGATGCCTCTCGTATGCCTCGTGGGGCTAAACTAGAGATTCGTCCCGGCAAGACAATCCTCACTAACGGCAACCCTGCTGAAATCCTACAGCCATTTAAGTTTGGTAACCTCGATCAAGTCACCTTCGCTCAGGCTGGTGAGTTGCAGAAGATGGTTCAGATGGCTACAGGCGCTATTGACGCTGCTGGCATCCCCGGCACTATCAATGGTGACGCTGCCGCTGGTGCTGTATCCATGTCGATGGGTGCAATTATCAAGCGCCACAAGCGTACCCTGATTAACTTCCAAGAGTCTTTCCTAATCCCTATGATTGAGAAGACAGCGTGGCGTTACATGCAGTTTGACCCTGAGCATTACCCTGTTAGCGATTATAAGTTTGTACCTTCGTCATCTCTGGGTGTTATCGCTCGTGAGTATGAGGTTACACAACTTGTACAACTGTTGCAGACGTTGGGTCAAGATAGTCCAATGTACCCAATGCTGGTTACAGCGGTTATTGACAACATGGGTTTGTCCAATCGCGAAGAGATTATCGCTCAAATGGCTGAGGTGTCTAAGCCTAACCCACAAGAGCAGGAAATGCAACAGCAACAGATGCAAATGCAGATGGAATTGGCTCAGGCGCAACTTCAACTGGTGCAAGCTCAAGGTATGGAAGCGCAAGCTCGTGCCCAGAAGTATATGGTCGAAGCTCAATTGGAACCAGAGGTTGTTAAGGCTAAGATGGCTGCGGCTATCTCTACCAACTTACAAGCTGGTAACGCTGATGACGCTGAGTTCCAGAAACGAGCAAAGATTGCTGATTTAATGCTCAAGGAAAAAGATATTAACAGTAATGAGCGTATTGCAATGATGCAAATGCGAAAATAAGCAATAAATCACTTGACAAATTACTAAAAGTGTGGTATAATTGCAACATCTCTCCACATTATGAAAGGATAAAGAGATGGACAAAGAACTACAAGATTATTACGAAACATTACTAGATTTGTTTGCCTCAAAGGGCTGGAAGCAATATATAGAAGACATCTCCGACAATATGGAGCTACTTCAGGATATTACTACCATCCCCGATGAGAAGCAATTCTGGTTCCGTAGAGGACAAATAGAAGCGATACAGCGAGTTCTCTCTTACGAGTCAGCGATTAAAAACAGCTACGAGGACTTTGAGAGGGAAGTAAATGCCTAAACGTATCTACGAGTTTATCTGCGGAGATGACCACCTAACAGAAGCTTACATTGATTCGGAACTCCGAACAACCAATTGTAGCGTATGTGGTCAACCTGCGATTCGTATCGTTAGCAAGCCTATGGTCAAACTTGAGGGCGTGACCGGAGATTTTCCCGGAGCAGCAATGCAATGGGAAAGGAAGCGAAACGAGAAGATGGCGCAGGAAAGAAAGAGTGCCGCTGAGAATTAACCTAAGCACAAGCACATAGTTATATTCCACAATGCTTATTAGCACGGAGAGTTTAATGGCAACATTTATGGACGAAGGCGACGAGCCTTTACAAGAAAACGAAGAGTATTCATCTATCGAGGATGAGCAGGTACAGGATAACCTTGAACAGGAACCTGAACCACAAAATACAGAAGATGACATTCCTGATAAGTATAAGGGCAAGTCTGTTAAAGATATTGTTCGTATGCACCAAGAGGCCGAACGCGCAATCGGCAAGCAAGGGAGTGAAGTCGGGGAACTTCGGCGAATTGTAGATGACTTTGTACAAGCCCAAACCGTCACAAAACAACAACAAGCCCCAGAAGTCGAGGAAGAGGTAGATTTCTTTACCGATCCCGACAAGGCTATTGCATCAGCTATTTCTAAGCATCCGAAGGTGCGCGAGGCAGAACAACTCTCGGCACAAATGAAGAAGGCAGAAGCGCTGGCTAACCTAAAAACTGCACATCCTGATTTTACTGAAGTCGTCAATGACGGTAGCTTCGCTGAATGGATTAACAAGAGTAAGGTTAGGCAAGAGCTATTTAGTCGAGCAGACCGCTCCTACGATTTTGACGCTGCGAATGAGTTGTTATCTACTTGGAAAGAAAGAACACAAGTAGTCAACCAATCAAAAGAAGTCGAGAAAGTACAGCGTAAGCAAGCAGTCAAAGCAGCCTCCACTGGTTCGTCCAAAGGGTCTGGTGAGACAGCAAGTAAGAAAACCTATCGCAGAGCCGACATCATCGAACTCATGCGTACTAACCCTGACCGATACCAACAACTTGCTGACGAAATCATGCAAGCGTATTCGGAGGGTCGTGTTAAATAATCATTTTGAAAGAGAATTATCATGGCAGCTTTTAATAACGTGCCTAGTGTAACAAACACTACAGCCGCTGTATTTATCCCCGAATTGTGGTCTGACGAAATCATCGCAGCCTACAAGCAAAACCTCGTTATGGCGAACCTCGTCTCTAAAATGTCCTTCAAGGGCAAAAAGGGCGACACACTCCATATCCCTAAGCCTACCCGTGGCAACGCTAGTGTTAAAGCTTCTGAAGCTCAAGTCACTTTGCAAGCCGCAACTGAGACCGAAGTTCAGGTGTTGGTGAACAAGCACTATGAGTACAGCCGCTTGATCGAAGACATTACCGAAGTTCAAGCTTTGTCTTCACTGCGTAAGTTTTACACGGGTGACGCTGGCTACGCTTTGGCGAAGCAAGTTGATACCGACTTGATCCAATTGGGTCGTGATGCCCAAGGTGGTAACGGTACTATCGCTTATGACAAGGCTGTTATCGGTGGTGACGGTTCTACCCTGTACACGGGCGCTAACGAGTCTGCAATCACTGACGCTGGTATCCGTAAGGTTATCCAAACGTTGGACGATGCTGACGTGCCTATGGACGGTCGTGTGTTGGTTTTGCCTCCTGTGGCTCGTAACGTGATGATGGGCTTGGCTCGTTTCACTGAGCAAGCTTTCGTTGGTGAAGTTGGTGGTAACAACACCATCCGCAACGGTGAAATCGGTAACGTCTACGGCGTGAAGGTTTACGTTTCTACCAACTGCGAGACTGCCACTGGCGATGCTCGTATCGGTATGATGTTCCACAAGGATGCCTTTGTGTTGGCAGAGCAGATGGGTGTACGCTCACAGACTCAGTACAAGCAAGAGTATCTGGCGACATTGTTCACCTCTGACATGCTGTACGGCGTGAAAGAGTTGCGTGATGAGGCTGCTGTTGCAATCGCAATGGCTGCTTAATTAAGCTAGAGAGAGGGGTTCTTCGGAATCCTTCTCTTGTTAAAGGGCTTTTGTTAGAGCCTTTCAACAAGGGAACAAGGAGAAAACATGGCTATTTATCGTGGGCCGGGAGGTAGTGGCGATGCTACTAACGATGCTTCTATTGCGGCTGTAACAGCCCTGACAAATCGTGCTGAGACTGCCGCTACAGAAGCAGAACAAGCGGTTGTAGACGCTTCTAACGCTTCCAGACTTACTGTTAACTCTACCAACACTGGAGCCGTAGGAACAAACGCCAGTAACTATTAGTGGTCTTGCCGGGGAGCACAGGCACTAGCTTTTGTTATTCCTCAAGGGCCTCAAGGGGTACAAGGTGAAACAGGAAACACTGGTGCTCAAGGGCCGCAAGGCGATCAAGGCATCCAAGGTATTCAGGGTGACCAAGGCATACAAGGTATTCAAGGCATCCAAGGTATCCAAGGTGACACTGGTGATACAGGTGCTCAAGGCCCTCAAGGTGACCAAGGCCCTCAAGGTGACCAAGGTATCCAAGGTATCCAAGGTATACAGGGTATCCAAGGTGAAACAGGAGACACTGGTGCTCAGGGTATCCAAGGTATCCAAGGTATTCAGGGTATTCAGGGCGAGACAGGTGCAACAGGGGCTGGTGTTGTTGTTGGCGGTACGACTGGTCAGGTTTTAACCAAAGCAAGCGCTACTGATTACGATACCGAGTGGACTACTGTTGATGCCTTACCTACTCAAACAGGCAACACTGGTAAATACTTAACAACAGACGGGACAGTAGCTTCTTGGGCTGATGTTGATTCACTACCTAGTCAAACTGGCAATGCAGGAACTTTTTTAACAACAGATGGAACTAATGCTTCATGGACTTCGACCATTAATGGAGGAACATACTAATGGCTAACACGATTATTATTAAGAACAGTACCACATCAGGTTCTGTTCCAGCTACTGAAGATGTAGCTGTAGGAGAACTGGCGTTAAACGTCGAAGATAGGAAGATGTACACTAAGAACAGTGGTGGTTCTGTTGTTCAAGTGGGTGGGGGCGCTACTGGTGCTTCTACTGATGATGTTTTTTACGAGAATGGTCAAACAGTGACTAATAGCTACTCTATCACAAGTGGTAAGAATGCTATAAGCACTGGGCCAATTACGATTGACTCTGGCGCGACAGTAACAGTACCAACTGGCTCACGCTGGTTAGTTCTTTAAGGGGATTATATGAGTATAGTTTTAAACGGAACAACTGGGATTACGCTGCCTGATGCCGCTGGTGGTTACTTGTTTGGTGGTATTACTTACCTAACCACTGGTACTGCTGCAACTTACACAACACCAACAGGTGCGAGAGCCTTGTATGTGGAAGTTGTTGGTGGTGGCGGTGGCGGCGGTGGTGTAGATGGCAACGGTTCAGAGGCGGCGGCTTGTGGCGGTGGCGCTGGCGGTGGTTGTGCCGAAAAGTTTATTGTTTCTCCAGACGCAACATATACATACACGGTTGGCGCTGGCGGTGCTGGAGGTGTTGCAGCCAACGATGGAGCCGTTGGTGGTGATAGTAGTTTTGGTTCTTTAACTGGAGGCGGTGGGCCGGGTGGTCAAAACATAACTCCTAGTACTACCGACGGTTTTTATGGCAATAACAATGGTGGTTCTGCAACAGGCGGTGATCTAAACATTTCAGGTCAACCCGGAGGACTAAGATACCGGGGTGATATATGGGGCGCTATTGTCGGTGGTTTTGGTGGTGGGTCAAAACTCGGCAATGGGCCACAAGGTAATCAAGCATCTAATGATTCCTTGGATGGTGTATCAGCAACAAATTATGGCGCTGGTGGTTCCGGGGCGGCAACAGATGACTCTACGGCTAACAGGAATGGCGGCGCTGGTTATCAAGGCGTGATAAGAATTACGGTGTACTACTAATATGAAAACAGTTATTTTAAATTCAGATGGTGTTGTGGTTAATGTTGGCGTAGGCGAACCTAGTAACCCAGCACCTTCCGGTATGACTTACGTGGTGGTTGATGAATCAGTGTGGGTCGGTACTGGTTTTATGCAAGCTGCTGATGGCAGTTTTTATGACCCAAACCCATCGGAGGATGATGTATGAGCAATATAGCAATTCAAGGGGCTACGACAGGCACAGGGGTTTTTACCCTTGAGTCTCCAGCGACCAATACCGACAGGACGCTTGTGTTGCCTGACGAGGCTGGGACGGTGTTGACGAGTGCGAGTGACTTAACTGGCGTTACTGGTGTCCCTAACCCTTTAACTTCCGGAACTGCGGTTGCTTCTACATCTGGAACAGCAATTGACTTTACTGGGATACCTAGTTGGGCGAAGCGGATTACTATGGTGTTTAAAGGTGTAAGTACAAACGGCAGTGCGGTAGTCGGTTTCAGAATTGGGGACGGAGCATTTATTAGTACAGGATATGTTGGCGTTGTGAACAGAGCGCAAACTGCTCAAACTAATGCAGGGCTGGCTTACTCTACTAGTTTTGCAATAATAAATGCGACAGCCGCAGGTGTAAGTCAAAATGGGACGGCGGTGCTTACTCATATGGGTTCAAATGTTTGGAATTTCTCTGCGATTGCGGCAAGGGAAGACAATGTTTCAATCTACACTTGCAGCGGCACTTTAACACTTGCAGGTGTGTTAGATAGAGTTCAGCTAACTACAGAAGGCAGCGACACCTTTGACGCTGGCTTAATTAACATTATGTACGAATAAGGACACCCAATGCAAAGAATTGAAATTAATGTAATAACGGGTGAGAAGAAAGTTGTTGATTTGTCAGCAGCCGAGATTGCCGCCCTGCCAGAACCAGTGTTACCTACTTACGCAGAACTAAGGGCACAAGCCTACCCATCAATCGCTGACCAGCTTGACACAATCTACCACGAAGGCATTGACGCTTGGAAGGCTCAGATTGCCGCAGTTAAGGCGCAATATCCAAAGGAGACCACATAATGTCGGTATTAGCAACAAACGCCATCACAGACGCAGCAGGTGGCAACACAGCAACCATAAACAGCTACACACCTACCGAGTCAAACATGGCTGGCAGGAACCGCATCATCAACGGAGATATGCGGATTGACCAGAGGAACGCTGGGGCTAGTTACACACAAGTTAATGGCGTATATAGTTTAGACCGTTGGAGTGGAAACTCTTTTGATGGTGGAGCCGCCACAAACAAGTTTAGCGTTCAACAGTCTACTACCGCTCCTGCTGGGTTTCCAAACTCCTTGTTAGTTACTTCATTAGCCGCCACTGCTGATAGTGGGAATGACATTTTCAACATAGAGCAAAAAATTGAAGGTTTTAATTCAGCAGATCTTGATTTTGGAACGGCATCTGCAAAAACAATTACGCTTTCATTTTGGGTTCGGTCAAGTTTAACGGGCACATTTGGCGGTGCTGTTAAAAACAGCGCAAGAGACAGAGCTTACCCCTTTGCTTACACTATTTCATCTGCCAATACCTTTGAGTATAAGACTATAACAATTGCTGGGGATACCTCTGGAACTTGGGTTGGGGCTACAAACGGAACAGGGTTATGGTTAAGTTTTGGGTTGGGAGTTAGTTCAAATCGTAGTGATACTGCGGGTGCATGGG
>Ga0209305_1002577_pt1 | contig 10498 bp, 6 predicted proteins | sample COGITO_mtgs_1103_FD_184792 | JGI IMG/M metagenome (GOLD analysis project Ga0209305, IMG submission 184792) | Pelagic marine microbial communities from North Sea - COGITO_mtgs_110321 (SPAdes) (version 2) | ecosystem: Environmental > Aquatic > Marine > Epipelagic ...
ACAGTTACCTTTACATTCGGTGAAGCAGCAGGGTCTGCCCCGCAAACATATTACTTCAATATCACTCATGGCACCACGTCTAATGCTGACTTTACTGCTGATCCTCCTGGTAATGGTGCGACTGCAAGAACTACTGTTACATGGAATGGAACATCATTCTCTCCTGCCACTGTTGATGTGACACTTGCGGGAGCAGGAGGCGCAGACGGTGTGGATGATAACGAAACATTTACCGGTAAATTGTTTGATGCTGTGACTAGCGGAACAGAAGTAGCAACCACCGGAACGATTACTGTGACAGATGATCCAGCAGCAACTGCCAGTATCTCGTTTGATCCTACTACTATCAATTTTGGTCATGATAATATGAGTGGTGGTGGTACTGTTTTTCAAGATATTAACTTGTTTAGAAATGGCGATGCTACTATTGTGAAGGCAGCAATACCTTCGGGCACCGAGAGTACGAATGTTGAAACTCCTGCAATAGATACGAGTGGAGCAAATACTAATTGGAGTGATCAACAAGGGACTAACTTTGGAGACAATTATCAAATACAGGTGAACTGTTATCTTACCAGTTCTAAGATAACAAGATTGACCAGTACAACACGATCCGGTGATGGACAAGGAAATTTCGGTTCTTATGATACAGTATTCTTATACAAGGGATCAACTTTGCTCAATGGTAATGAAGCAGGTGTAACTAATGTTCAATGGGAACAAGACGATGCAACCCCTGCTTGGTTCCAGATGAATGACGATATTAAAATTTCTACTGCCTCCTCAGTACAAGGTGTAGTTCCTGGCGGTAATAAAACGACATCCCAAACCGGATATATTGAATTTATAATTAAAGAATATTCTGGTGTATTAGGAACAGGAACAACAGTTTTGACTTCCGGTCATGACTTCTTCGTTGCTGCCAAGAACTTTTAATAGGTGATAGTAAACTAATGAAACATCATGATAAAGATACGCCAGAAGAAAAAGTCGATTACGATTACGATTACTCTCGCGCTACATACTATGAACTTATAGAGAAGGGTAAAGAGTCTCTTGACCTTATGATCGAGGTTGCTCGTGAATCAGAACACCCTCGTGCGTTTGAAGTGTTATCAGGTATGGTTAAAAACATATCCGATGTCAACGATAGACTGATGGATCTGAATAAGAAACAAAAAGAAATTAAAGCACCCGACAAACACGAAGCAAAACAAATTACGAACAACAATGTGTTTTTAGGAAGCACGACTGACTTACAGAGATTATTACAGAATAAGGTTGAAAAGGTGATTGATGTTACAACAGACCCGAATGCAGACTGATACTTATCAATATAATTCTCTTGTAAAAAAAGATGGTGTAGTCCAAGAGTGGACACAAGATGAGGTACATGAATATGCGAAATGTATGGCAAGTCCCGGATACTTTGCGGAAACATACGTTAAGATTATTTCTCTTGATGAGGGATTGGTACCCTTCAATCTCTATCCCTATCAAGAAAAAATGTTCGAGCATTTTAATAACAACCGTTTTAGTATTATACTTGCTTGCAGACAAAGCGGCAAGTCTATTTCATCTGTTGCCTACCTCCTCTGGTACGCAATCTTTCACCCAGAAAAAACAATCGCAGTCCTCGCAAACAAAGGGTCGACTTCACGAGAAATGCTTGGACGTGTTACTCTCATGTTGGAGAACCTTCCTTTCTTCTTGCAACCTGGTTGTAAGACTCTCAATAAAGGGTCTATTGAATTCTCTAATAATTCTAGGATTGTTGCTGCTTCTACCAGCGGTTCTTCTATTCGGGGTATGTCTGTTAATCTGCTCTATCTCGATGAGTTTGCTTTTGTTGAGCGAGCAGGTGAGTTCTACACTTCAACCTATCCGGTTATCTCTTCCGGTGTGGACACGAAAGTTATCATCACGTCTACGGCAAACGGCATCGGGAATATCTTCCATAAAATTTGGGAAGGTGCGGAACAAAGTGTAAATGAGTTCAAATCGTTTCGTGTTGATTGGTGGGACGTTCCCGGTAGAGACGAAGAGTGGAAACAACAGACAATAGCAAACACTTCCCAATTACAGTTCGACCAAGAATTTGGCAACACTTTCTTTGGAACAGGCGACACTTTAATAAATGCAGAGACGCTCTTGTCATTGCGATCAAAAGCGCCCCTACATGTTCGGGAGGGTGGTCTATTTTTAGTTTACGAAGAAACTCGGCCGAGTCACGAGTACATCATGACCGTTGATGTCTCGAAAGGAAGAGGTCAGGACTATTCTACGTTCACTATTATTGATATAACGACCCGCCCATTTAAACAAGTGGCAGTGTATCGGAACAACACTATCTCTCCAATACTCTTCCCTAATATTATATATAAGTACGCAACCGTTTACAACAATGCTTATGTAGTAATTGAAGCAAATGATCAGGGTGCGGTAGTCTGCAACGGACTATATTACGATATCGAATACGAAAATGTTCACGTTTCATCTACAATTAAATCATCACATATCGGCGTTGAAATGAACCGAAGATCAAAACGTCTTGGTTGTTCTGGCATTAAAGATTTAATGGAGTCTAACAAATTAGAAATTGTTGACGAACAAACCATCTTGGAAATGTCTACTTTTGTTCTTAAAGGACAGTCGTATGAAGCAAGCGAGGGTAACCATGATGATCTTATGATGAATCTAGTTTTGATGGGGTTCTTTATACACACTGAATATTTTTATAATATGACAGATATTAATTTAAAGGAGTTGATGTATAAAGATAGAATGGATCAAATTGAAGCAGATGTAGTTCCTTTTGGTTTTATCGATGACGGTAATGGCAGTATCGAGGAAATGGAAACGTTAGAAGACCATGAAAGAAGACGGTGGCAAATAGTTAAAGAACCCGACAATCTTGAATATTGGTAAATCTCAATTATTATAAATAAAAACATTGAGATATATTACGTATTATGTTTTCTTATCATAGGTAAACGAAAAAAAGGACACGATTATGGCTAATCAATTCGCGTCTCCAAACATTACAGTCAAAGAAATTGATTTATCTGGTGTTGTACCAGCAGTCGATACTTCTACTGGCGCTTATGTAGGAGACTTTAATTGGGGACCAATTGACCAACCAGTTTTAGTTTCGAACGAAGCTAGATTGGCAGAACAATTCGGTTCTCCCGTATTGTCAACTAAATCATCATTAGATTTTTTAACTGCTTCATACTTCCTTAAGTATGCTTCTACTCTTTATGTTGTGAGAACTCATGAGGGCGCAAAAAATGCTGCTCTTGTAGGAACTCAATCCGTAACTAGTGTAACAGTAAGTGGCACAAACAACAACTACACTGACACTCCAACTATTGGTTTCACTGGTGGTAGTGGTAGTGGCGCAGCAGCAACGGCAACAATGGAAATTAAATCAATTTCTATTGGAGATGCAGATGGATCAGGTTATATTGCTGGGGAAACTTTCCAAATTGATATAGGAAATGGGACAAACGCATCAGCAAAAGTAACTAGCATCGATTTGAATGGTGCGGTTACTGGACTTTCTTTGCAATCAGGCGGAAGTTTTTCCGGAACTCTTGCATCTCTTGACGAAGTACCAACCGTTAACCAAAGTGTAGCAGGAGACGGTAATTTAACTGTTGATGTTACAGTCGGTATTAAATCTGTAAAGATGACAGATACTGGTACTGGTTATTCAGGAACACCTACTGTCACTCAATCACCTTCCGGTAATGCAACTCTGACTGCTGTTGTAGTATCAGACGGTAGTTTGGTTAAGAATTCAGCAGATTGGGACTATTTAAGGTCTGGTCTTGCAGACGAGCAATTAATTGCTAAGTATGCAGGGACGGCAGGAAACAGTTTACAGATTTCAGTCTGCCCAACGTTAGGTTCTGGTTTTACTGGTTGGACCTACAAAGAGGAATTCGAAAGTGCGCCCGGAACTTCTGCTTACGTAGCAAACGCATCTGGTGATGCAAGCGCAAACGATGAAGCACACATTGCGATAGTTGATGAAGATGGTGTTTTTTCCGGAACTCCCGGAACAGTCCTTGAAACATTTGCCTATGTTTCTTTAGCAGGAGATGCTAAAACCTCAGACGGAACGTCTAACTATATCCTTGATGTATTGAATGCTAGGTCTAATTTTGTATGGGCAGCAGACATTGCTAATATTAGTGAGTTAGGTGATGCATCTGCATCATTTACTGCGGCAACATCAGGTGTTCAAAATTATTCTTTGACTGGTGGAACAGATAGTAACACGCTTGATGAAGGTGATGTTATTACTGGATTTGAACAATTTGAAGATACCGAAACTATTACAGTAGACTATTTGATTGCTCGCGGAATGAGCAGTGAACTAGAACAAGTAACAGTTGTTGCTAACCTTGTTTCGATTGCTGCAGCAAAAAGAAAAGATTGTGTAGTATTGTCTTCTCCTCCAAGAGATGCAGTACTTAATCAATCTAGCGTTACTAACATTGCAAATGCTATTGAACAATTTTCTAATGCAGTATCTGCATCTAACTACTTGATTCTTGACAGTAACTGGTTCAAAGTTTATGATAAGTATAAGGATGCTTATACCTTTATTCCTGCGTCAAGTTCAACTGCTGGTCTGTTAGCACTTACAGATCAAGTAGCAGCACCATGGTTCTCTCCTGCTGGACAAAGACGAGGACAATACTTCGGTGTTACTTCTCTTGGTTGGAATGCTTCTCGCGAATACAGGGACCAACTTTACAAAGTGGGTGTTAACCCAATTGTAAATCTTCCTGGTCAAGGAATATTGTTATACGGAGATAAAACAAAAGAGTCTCGTCCAAGTGCGTTTGATCGTATTAATGTTCGAAGACTTTTCCTTACTATTGAAAGAGCAATCAAACAGGCATCTGAAAATGTTTTGTTTGAATTCAACGATGAATTTACTCGATCAGAGTTTGTCGGAATTGTTGAACCGTTCTTGCGAGAGATCCAAGGAAGAAGGGGGATTACTGATTTCAGAGTTGTGTGTGATGAAACAAACAACACTGCGGCAATCATTGATTCGAATCGTTTCGTAGCAAACATCTTCATTAAACCAGCACGTTCAATTAACTTTATCACACTTAATTTTGTGGCAGTTAGAACGGGTGTTGCGTTTGAAGAAGTCGTTGGCGTAGTATAAGGAGAGTCTAGATGGCAATTTTAGGAGTCGATGACTTTAAGTCAAAATTAACCGGTGGCGGTGCACGACCCAATTTATTTAAGGTAACCTTAAATTTTCCAACTTATGCTGGGGGAGATGTCGAACTGACATCTTTCCTTTGCAGAACTGCTCAGTTACCCGCTTCGACAACGGGTGTCGTTGAGGTTCCATTTAGAGGACGTATTCTCAAAATGGCAGGTGACAGATCGTTTGAAAATTGGACTGTTACCATAATGAATGATACGGGATTTGTTTCTCGCGATGCAATGGAAAGATGGTTGAATGGAATTAACTCTCACTCTGCTAATACAGGGTTGGTTAATCCAGCAGATTACCAAGCAGACCTGATAGTTGAACAACTAGATAGGAACGAAGATGTATTGAAAAAATATACTTTCAGGGGATGTTTCCCAGTCAGTGTAAGTTCGATTGCTTTGGACTATGATCAGGCAACTGCAATTGAACAGTTCGATGTTGAATTTGCTGTTCAATACTGGGAATCAAACACAACCAGTTAATAGTGTTATAGATATAGGGAGTCTTAATTGACTCCCCTTATTTTTTCCAACGAGGATTACATGGCAGACAATACGTTATTCAAAGCTTTTGGTTTTGAAATCAAAAGAAACAAAAAAGATGTGAAACCAGATCTAAAATCTGTAGTTCCACCTACGGATCCTGATGGTGCAGGATATGTAACGTCTTCTGCTGGTTACTTTGGACAATACGTTAATCTTGATGGAGATAATGCAAAAGATCAACATCAATTGATCATGCGATATCGTGGGGTTTCTACGAACGCAGAAGTTGATATGGCAATTGATGAAATTGTTAATGAAAGTATTACCTCATCTGAATTAGAGATGAACGTACAATTAAATTTAGATGAGATTGAAGCAACGACTAAAATCAAAAAGACCATGACAGATGAGTTTAAAAATATTCTTTCTATGTTAAACTTTTCTGATTTAGGACATGATATTTTTAGGTCTTGGTATGTTGATGGAAGAATATTTTATCATTTGTTAATAGATGAAAAGAATCCTAAACAGGGCATTAAAGAAATTCGAAATATTGATGCATCAAAAATTCGTAAAGTAAAAAACATTAAGAATAAAAAAGATCCTAAAACCGGTGTAAAAATTATTGATACCGTAGAAGAATTCTATATCTACGAAGAGAAACCGGGAGCACAGAATCAAGCAGGGGCAGTTAAGTTTTCTACTGACTCTATCACATGTGTTACGTCTGGTCTATTAGACGAAACCAAAAAGAAAGTAGTTTCACATTTACATAAAGCATTAAAACCTATAAACCAGTTAAGAATGTTAGAAGATTCTCTGGTTATCTATCGTCTTGCTCGTGCACCTGAACGTCGAATTTTTTATATTGACGTGGGTAATTTACCACGCGGTAAATCTGAACAATACATGAAAGACATCATGGCAAAGTACCGTAACAAGTTAGTGTATGATGCGAACACTGGTGAACTTAAAGATGATCGCAAACACATGTCTATGCTGGAAGATTTCTGGTTACCTCGCCGTGAAGGTGGTCGAGGCACAGAAATTTCAACGTTGCCTGGTGGAGATAATCTTGGTCAGATAGATGATATATTGTATTTTCAAAAAAGATTGTATCGTTCATTAAATGTTCCTGCTCAAAGATTGGAACAAGAAAACAATTTTTCTCTTGGTAGATCTAATGAAATTACCAGAGACGAAATAAAATTTCAGAAATTTATCGATAGGTTACGTCGAAAATTTTCTCATGTGTTCTTAAATATTTTAAAGAAACAGTTGATGCTGAAAGGCGTTATCACAGAACAAGATTGGGATAATTGGAAAACTGATTTCAATATTGATTTTGTAAGAGACAATCATTATGTCGAATTGAAAGAATCTGAAATCATGAGAGAACGTCTCGGTTTGATGAGCGAGGCAACTCAGTTTGCTGGTGAGTATATCTCGAAAGAATGGATCTGGAAAAATGTTTTAAGATTAGATGAAGACGAGATCGATGCCATCCAGAAACAAATGGATAAAGAAGATAACGAAGGTGCTATTGATACTGAAGAAATTCCTAGTAACGAACCTCCTGCTGCGCCAGAAACACCAGTATCTCCGCAATCTTCACCAATTAATATCAATGTTAACGGTGGAGAAGTAGATAAGAAAAAACCTGAAAAGAAAGAACATTATATACCTACTCACGAAGATGAACTGACAGAAGAACTGACTAGGTATATGGCAAAGATCAATGAGCAAAATTGATACTATTTCTACTGCGTTTTCGGTTATACATACGCAAAAAGAAATTGAAAAATTAGAGAACAAAGTCTTTGAAGTTCTTGAAGAGGTCCAAACTATACGTGGTCCTGCGGGTCTAGACGGAAAGCAGGGTCCGAAAGGAGATAAAGGTGTCAAAGGAGATCGAGGAGATACTGGTGATCAAGGAATTGCCGGTGCTGACGGAGAATCCGGACGTGACGGCATTGATGGCAAAGACGGTGATAGAGGCGAAAAGGGCGAGACTGGAGAACAGGGATTACAAGGTCTTCAAGGACTCAAAGGCGATAAGGGCGATATCGGACCTGTGGGCGAAACTGGTCTGCAAGGTGAAAGGGGACTAACAGGTGATACAGGAAAGACCGGAGCCAAAGGAGACACTGGAAAAACTGGTGAGCGGGGCAAAGATGGCGCTCAAGGCGTTGCTGGTCCAAAGGGAGACGTGGGGTTACAAGGCGTCCAAGGGATACAGGGTCTCAAAGGAGACAAAGGAGATACTGGACTTCGTGGAGAAAAGGGCGAACGAGGAGAAACTGGACCTCAAGGAATCCAAGGCGAAGCAGGACCAGATTATAAAGAAAGATTCGAAGAAGCCTTAGAGCAATTTAACGAAAGACTTACAGAAAACTCTACTACTGTAAACAAGAACGTTGAACGCACTCTTGCTAATGTTCAGAAATCATTATCTACTCTTGGTGGTGGTGGTTCATATAAGATACTAGACAATGCAGATGTTGACAAAACACGTTTGTCAAGTGTGGTTGGCGATAGTATTCTGGTATTTGATCCTAATAAAAAGAAGTTTGTTGTACAACCATTCTTAACAATATTAGACAGACTAAAGGCAGATTTAGAAGTGCAATACGATAAACTAGTAGATGAAGACCCAACAAATGGATTTACTTATGTTGGCGAGGCAGTGCCTGGCACTACAAAGAGCCAGTCTATCTGGAGAATCAAACGAATCTATGAGTTTGGTGCAGACGGTGACCTAGACATTCTCTGGGCAAACGGAACAGCAGACTTTGATAAAACTTGGAATGATCGTGCAACTTATACATACAGTGCAGATTAATTCTTATAAATAAACATATTATATAATGTGAAGCGTGATATACTTACACATTAACACAGAGGATTTCAAATGACCACAATTACTTCAGCGGCATTAATTAATGCTACAACTGAAACTGAAGTGAACATCGATGCCGAAAATAGAGATATCACGCTTAATTTGGCGGGAAATCTTTCGGCTGATGGTGTCACGCTTCAAGCATTATACTCATACTTAAAGAAAGCATGGCGTATCCAAACCTTTGACATTGGTTCATCTGGTGCGAGCGCTGGTGACGTTATTAATCTAGATGATACAACTAATGTGTTGCCAGGAATGGCAGTGGCATTGAAATCAGGTACTGGTACCATTGACGCAGGAACTGTTGTAGTTTCAGTAGATTCCGCTACAGCAATTACTGTAACCACTGGTAATATCTCGGTTGCTTTAGACGGAACTTCGGAAATAACATTTACCAACCACTTGATTGAATATCCATTCCCTCTCGTGGCAATTACTCCAGAACAGTTCGAATGGTCGTTTGATTGGACTCCTTCTAACGCACTTAGTCGGCAGTTGCTTCGTACTGCTGGATGGCGAGAAATAACAACCGCCGGTCTTGTCACCGCAGAATATGTTGGCGTTATCTCACTGGGCAACATTGACGGTACTCCGACAGGTGGTGGAGATAAAGTTTACTACGCATATCGTGCTGCCGCTAAAAAGACTAACGGATTTACGTTCAGTGCTACACAGATTACAGGCGCCGCTGGAGACTTTGATAGTTTCGGCAACGGAGACGTAGTTAATATTTCTGGTAGTACAGGAAACGACGGTATTTACACAATCACAACTGCCGCAACTGGTTCGTTAACGTTCCCTGGCGCAACTTTTAGTACAACAGGACTTGACTCTGCAACGGTCACGATTCGTAAAATCAATTATGAAGCGGAAGCAGACTTTACTTATGCGGGTGCTGTAAACGAAGCAATTCAGACATTTGATGGAACAACGGATAACAGAACTAACGAATTAGCAATCTTTATTCGTGAAGACGGTAAGACTTTTGATAAGTCGGATACTCCCGCAATTGGTATTGCGACTGGTGACATTATTAACTATCAGGTATTCCGATTCCCACTTGCTGAATCAACAGACAACAAGTATACCGTAAATGATGCGGCAATTGAACTCGCTGACGGTGCAGGTGAATTTTATGATATTGCGCCAGGCAATGGCCCAGAGATTAACTTTCTTGCGGCTGATGTGGGTTCAAATACTTTGTATACAACTGACTTGTTATCGGGTCCATTCAACTTTGGTGTTACCATCGATGCTACGGCAGGAGACGGTAACGGTACTAACTCCACAGGAGCACTGACTACTGAACAGTTATACTCTTGGGTTAAGTATCGTTTGCGCCGACCCACGAGCGATGGAACAGTTGATGACGAAGGCGCTGATAGTGTCGTTCAGATTGGTAAAACATCTGACGAACTTCTTGAATTCGTCGGTGACACCCTCCAGACAAAACGTGTAGAAAACGCTGATAATACAGTAGTTCTTGATGGTGTAGCAATCATCAACTTTGCGGATGGGGACATTGGTAATTTAAGATTCAGAAGTACTACTAACGACACCCTTCAGAGATTCCCATCAATTTCCTCTGGTCAAATCCAGTTTAATGATAACTTGAAGGAGGATGCCGCTGGTACATTTACCATGTATTTCACTTATACTCGTCAGTACAGTGTGGCTGATTTAACGTGGACACAGGGCGCTGGTTCATCAGGTACGCTTACTGGTGCGGGTACATTGCCTGTTACAACCACCGGTGATTACATTGATGTCAGTGGATTCGCTGGTTCTGGTAACGAGCCGAACTTAAACGGTGTGTATTTGATCACTGATGCGACAAGTACAAGTAGTATTGATGTAACTCGT
>Ga0209305_1002586_pt1 | contig 10479 bp, 8 predicted proteins | sample COGITO_mtgs_1103_FD_184792 | JGI IMG/M metagenome (GOLD analysis project Ga0209305, IMG submission 184792) | Pelagic marine microbial communities from North Sea - COGITO_mtgs_110321 (SPAdes) (version 2) | ecosystem: Environmental > Aquatic > Marine > Epipelagic ...
GTTGGAAAGAATTTGAAATGGAAGTTGTAAGGGATAAAAAAGACAACTGTATTATTATCTGTTCAATTGAAAATATTGATCCAATGGGAATACATACGGGTGACTCTGTTACTGTTGCTCCCGCTCTAACTTTAACTGATAAAGAATACCAGGTGATGAGGAATGCTTCAATTGCATGCTTAAGAAAGATTGGAGTTGAAACAGGTGGATCGAATGTTCAATTTGCAATCAATCCAAAAAATGGGCGAATGGTTGTAATTGAAATGAACCCAAGAGTATCTCGTTCATCTGCACTTGCATCAAAAGCAACTGGCTTTCCAATTGCAAAAGTTGCTGCAAAACTTGCTGTTGGTTACACGTTAGATGAATTAAAAAATGAAATCACAAAAGTAACTCCTGCCTCATTTGAACCTAGTATTGATTATGTAGTAACTAAAATTCCAAGATTTACATTTGAAAAGTTTTCAACTTCACCTGCAACATTAGGCACATCTATGAAATCAGTTGGTGAAGCAATGGCAATAGGAAGAAATTTTAAAGAGTCGCTTCAAAAGGCTTTAGTATCACTTGAAACAGGGTTTTCAGGATTAGATAGAATATTTGACCTAAATAAAAAACAAATTGAAAAAAAGCTTAAAGAAAGTATTCCAAATAAAATTCTACTTGTTGCAGAAGCAATTAGAAAAAAGATTGATTTAAAGAGAATATTTACTTTATCTAAAATAGATCCATGGTTTTTAGAACAAATTAAAGAAATTGTTGATAATGAAACAAAGATTAAAAACAAAGGATTACCTAAAGATTATAACGAGTTTAACCGAATAAAATCAATTGGTTTTTCTGACAAAAAATTATCCGAACTAACAAAAACTTCTGAAGATGTTATAAGACGAAAAAGAACAGCTCTAAAAATATTACCAGTATTTAAAAAAGTAGATACTTGTGCTGCTGAATTTAAATCATTCACTCCCTACATGTATTCGACTTACCAAAGAAATTTTTCAATAAACTCAGAATGTGAAGCTGATCCGTCAGCTAAGAAAAAAATCATAATTTTAGGTGGAGGCCCTAATAGAATAGGACAAGGAATTGAGTTTGACTATTGTTGCTGCCAAGCCAGTTTTGCGCTGAAAGATGCTGGTTTTGAAACGATCATGATTAATTGTAACCCTGAAACAGTTTCAACAGATTACGATACCAGTGACCGGTTATACTTTGAGCCTTTAAAAGAAGAATATGTCTTTAATATTATTAAAAAAGAAAAAGAAAAAGGAAACTTAGTTGGGATTATTGCTCAATTCGGTGGCCAAACTCCAATTAAACTTGCTAAATTTTTATACGATAACAAACTTCCAATTTTAGGAACACAGTACACATCTATTGATTTAGCAGAAGATAGAGATTTATTTAGAAATCTTCTTAATAAATTAAAATTAAAGCAAGCTGAAAGTGGAATTGCAAAAACATTTAAACAAGCTATTCAAATAGCAGAGAGAATTGGCCTACCATTAATGGTTAGACCTTCTTATGTATTGGGTGGAAGAGCAATGGAAATTGTTCATGAAAAAAGTCAACTTAAAAACTTTGTTGAAGAGGCATTTAAAGCAGCAGATGAAAACCCAATTTTAATTGATAAGTTTATTGATCATGCAATGGAAGTTGATGTTGATGCAATATCAGATGGAAATCAAGTTCATGTAGCAGGCATTATGCAACACATTGAGGAAGCTGGAATTCACTCAGGAGACTCTGCTTGTAGCTTACCTCCAATTTCAATTAAACCATATTTAATTAAAGAAATTGAAAATCAAACTAAGAAATTAGCTTTAGCCTTAAAAGTTAAAGGTTTTATGAATATTCAATTTGCAATTAAAAAAGATGAAATTTATGTAATTGAAGTAAATCCTAGAGCTAGTAGGACCGTACCATTTGTATCTAAAGCAAAAGGTTTGCCTCTTGCTAAAATTGCATCAAGAGTTATGGCTGGTGAAAAATTATCTAAGTTTAATTTAAAAGATAAATCAAAAGGTATGTATGCAGTAAAAGAAGCTGTGTTTCCTTTTAATAAATTTCCGAACAGTGATTTGCTTTTAGGACCTGAAATGAAATCAACTGGTGAAGTAATGGGATTTGATAAAGATTTTGGTATGGCTTTTGCTAAAAGCCAGATAGCAGCTGCTAATTCATTACCAAAAAAAGGATTGGCTTTCGTATCTTTAAAAGACTCTCATAAAGATGAGGGAATCGATTTGGCAAAAGAACTTATCAAGTTAAATTTTACATTATGCGCAACTAAGGGGACTGCTGAATACTTTAGAAAACATAAAATTAAATGTAAAATCATTAATAAAGTAAGCAGTGGATCGCCGCATATTGTTAATGTTTTAGACTCTAAAAAAATTGCACTTGTGATTAATACGGGTGGAGGAAATACTGAACACAGATTAAATGATGCAATAGCACTTAGAAGAGCAACGCTAAAAAATAAAGTTCCTTATTGTACTAACATGTCGACTGCTCAAGCATGTTTGCAAGCTATTAAATCACTTAAGACTAAGAAATTAGAAGTCACTTCCCTACAAGATATAAAATAGTATTTTACAATTTGAAGTTGAAAATATCCATACATCGGTGAGTTGAAAAATATTTTAAAATAAAAAAGAAATTATTTTCTTTATCTCAAATTGACTAGTAGTTTACAGTTTTAAAAAATTTAATGAGCTCAGAAATACACAAAAAAATAGAGAGTTTTTCAGAAAAACAAAAAGTTTTGTTTGATGCAGATGTAATAAATTTTTCGAAAGTAAAAAATTATAATAAAAATAGATTAAATAAATTTGATAATCAAAATATTTGGAAACTTAATGATGAGTCAAATAACGATCAATTAAAAGCTGTGATTGGGATTTGCTTTATGCTTGGGTCTTTATTTTTGATGGGCTTATATTCTAATCTTTTTTAAAAATAACTTTAGTTAAATTAAAAGACTTTCCAATCAGTAGAAAAAGTAACGTAGTTTACTTGAATACAACGTCTTTCTTTAACTATTGTCTTCTTTTCCATACCATGCCAAGTATTAGGTCCGCTAGTAAACATGTATCCATAATTATTTTTATAAGGAACTGTTTTAACTTTTTGTAGTTTTTCATTATAAAAATCTGTCCCAAGATCTTCAGATTCATTAGTATTATTTACAAATATTAAACCTGACATTAATTTTTCCTTAATATCACAATGTGGTTTTAACCAGAACCCTTCTCGATCACAAATAACCTCAACTCTTACATATGAGTTTGCCAAATCTTTATTAATCATTTTAGAGATGGTTTGATGTACTTCTTTAGATTGAAGTTCATTAATAAATTTTACTAAGTTTGGAAATTGATTTGCATTTTCTTTTGTTACAAAACATCTAAATTTTATTGCTTCACCTCCTGATGCTATTCCTTCTCTAAACTCTGCGGCACCACCATCTATTGCTCTAGTTCCATCATAATTAAGATTGTGTTTACTGACATCAGGAATATCTGCTTTAATAATTTCTTCTATTGCTCCATCAGATAGAGCATTGTTATATTCCCAATGATCAAAAGGAAATTCATGTTTTTTTGATTGAGTTTTAATTGAATTTAAAAATGACATTAAGAGTTTATTTTTTTTTTAATAATATTTGCTACTCTATTCGTTTCATCTAATTTTTGATAGTTCCAATCTTCAATTTCTTCACCTAAATTTCGAATAATATTTAATTCTCTAAATAAACTTCTAAACCTTTGAAATCTTTTGTCATTTTTTTTAGGTAAAATATTAGCTATATAAATTGGTTTTCCTGTTAAAGCTGCCTCAGATATCATTGAACTTGAGTCACAAGTTACTACAATTTTTTCTGAAATTGCTAAAGATGACAGGTAAGCTTTCTTGTCTACAGTTTCTATAACTGTATGCTTTTCACCAAAATATTCTTTTGTATATTGGATTATATTTTTTGGTGTTCTCATTGATGGAATCACAACTAATTGAAGATTATTCTGTTTAATTAAATTATTTAAATTTTCAAAAATTTTTTTAATATTTTCTGTTGAATATTCATAATGCTTTGTGGGACCACCCATTATTAAAGTTAAAATTTTTCTTTCATCTTTTTTAATAAATGAATTTAAATAATTTTCATTTTCATTAATCTCATTTTCTGTAAGATAATGAATTGCACCTTTGGTGTTGATTACGTTTTCTCCATTAATTGAATCATGTTCTGGTGCTACGATAAAATCGAAATGATTTAAATTTACTTTCGGGTCTTGGATATGAATATTTAATACTTTTTTGTTAGAGGTTTTTTTCAAATGAATTGATGGAATTACACTCTTTCTTCCACACGAAATAATTACATCAAAATCTGTGTGTTCTATTTTTTTATACACGCTACTAGAAACAGGTGTCAACTTAGGGGGAATCACTCTCCAAAAATTATTTAGTTCAACTGTATGGTGTGTAAAATCTATATCTAAAGCTTTAGCTAAACCTTCTACTTGGCTGATCATGCCATGCATTCCTTGGGTTAATAATATACCTTTTAATTTAGTCATTAATCACTATATAGCTTTGATATGAGTCAAAATCCAACTAAACACACAAAAGTGTTAATAATTGGATCCGGTCCCGCTGGATACACAGCTGCTGTATATGCAGCACGAGCAATGTTAAATCCAATTCTAGTTTATGGGGTTCAACCAGGCGGACAATTAACTACAACAACAGATGTCGAAAACTATCCTGGATTTTCAGATGTAATTCAGGGTCCTTGGTTAATGGATCAAATGAAAGAACAAGCAAAAGCAGTTGGAACTGATTTAATTGAAGATCATATTTCATCTGTAAATTTAAAATCAACTCCATTTGAAGCAATCGGTGACAGTGGTCAAAAATATACTGCCGACAGTATTATTATTTCTACAGGTGCTCAGGCTAGATGGTTAAATTTAAAATCAGAACAGGCATTTAGGGGTTTTGGTGTTTCTGCTTGTGCAACATGTGATGGTTTTTTCTTTAAAGAAAAAGAAGTTGCAGTAGTTGGTGGTGGAAATGCTGCTGTTGAAGAAGCAATGTTTCTTACAAAATTTGCATCAAAAGTAAAACTAATTCATAGACGTGATACTCTAAGAGCTGAGAAATTACTCCAAAAGAAATTAATGGAAAATAAAAAAATTGAAATAATCTGGGATAGTGCTGTCGAAGAGGTTATTGGAGACAATGAACCAAAAAATGTTACAGCTATTAAAGTTAAAAATTTAAAAACAAATAAAATAGATGAAATTAAAGTTCATGGTTTATTTATCGCAATTGGACATGATCCAGCAACAGCTCTTTTTAAAGATCAATTAAATATGGATAAAGAGGGTTATTTATTAACTAAACCAGATTCAACTGAAACTAATATACCTGGAGTTTATGCTGCAGGAGATGTTAAAGATAAAACATTTAGACAAGCGGTAACCGCTGCTGGTATGGGCTGTATGGCTGCACTTGAAGCAGAAAAATTCTTATCTCACTAAATACTATTTAAGACTTTTACAAAAAGTAGATATTTTTTCTAAAGCTTTTTTAAGATTTTCCATTGAAGTTGCATAAGATATTCTAAAAAAACCCTCTAAACCAAATGCAGAACCTTGAACAACTGCAACACCACTATTTTCTAATAAAGACTGAACAAAATCAGTATCTGTCTTGAGCTCTTTGCCACTTGTATCTTTTTTTCCCCTCAAGCCTTTGCAACTTGGAAAAACATAAAATGCCCCATCTGGATTTAAACATTCAATTCCATCTATTGCATTTAATTCTTTAACAACAAAATCTCTTCTTTCTTGAAAAGAAGCTGCTCTTACTTTAATAAAATCTTGAGTTCCATTTAAAGCCTCTACAGCTGCTGCTTGGCTAATTGAAGATGGATTAGTTGTTGATTGAGATTGTATTTTAGCAATTGCTTTAATAATTTCTTTAGGACCAGCCGCATACCCTATTCTCCAGCCAGTCATTGAATAAGCTTTACTTACACCATTCATTGTAAGAACTCTTTCTTTCAAGCTATCAATTTGGGCAATAGTAAAAAATTTAAATCCTTCGTATGTTACGTGCTCATAAATATCATCACTTAAAATATAAACATGAGGATGTTTTGCCAATACATCTGCAATTTCTTTGATATCTTCTTCGGTATAACAAGCGCCTGTTGGATTTGATGGTGAGTTTAATATAATCCATTTTGTTTTTGGAGTTATAGATTTTTCTAATTCAGCAGGATTAATTTTAAATCCTTGATTTTCATTACACTCTAAAATAATTGGAGTTCCACCAGCTAAAAGGACTATATCAGGATAAGAAACCCAATAAGGGGCTGGAACAATAACTTCATCACCCTCATTTAAAGTTGCCATCATAGCATTATAAATTACATGCTTTCCACCTGCTCCAACTGTGATTTGATCAACTGTGTAATCTAGATTATTTTCTCTTTTAAATTTTTTAATGATCGCATCTTTCAATGCAGGTGTTCCATCTACAGCTGTATATTTAGTGTCACCATCATTAATTGCTTTAATTGCAGCTTGTTTGATATTATCTGGAGTATCAAAGTCAGGCTCCCCTGCTCCAAGACCTATTACATCCTTACCAGCAGCCTTTAATTCTCTTGCTTTTTGAGTTACAGCAATCGTTGGTGATGGTTTAATTTTTTTTAAACTGTCTGATATTATGCTCATTGAAATATAATTTTAATCTAATAGTTTTATAAATAATGCAGAATACTTATCAAGATCTAATTACAGCTGTGCAGAATAAAAATCCTGCAATAAGCCCTAAACTAGAGGGTGGAAAAAAGTTTCAGATGAAAACTGACTTTAAGCCTGCTGGTGATCAACCTGAAGCTATAAAACAGTTAGTAAATGGTGCTAACAAAGATCAACTTAGCCAAGTTTTGCTTGGTGTAACCGGATCTGGAAAAACTTTTACAATGGCTAAAGTTATTGAAAAAACTAATAGACCCGCACTAATTCTTGCACCTAATAAAACTCTAGCAGCACAGCTATATGGGGAAATGAAATCTTTTTTTCCAGATAACGCCGTTGAATATTTTGTATCTTATTATGATTATTACACTCCTGAAGCATATGTGCCGCGCTCAGACACTTATATTGAAAAAGAAGCATCAATTAATGAACAGATAGATCGGATGCGTCACTCAGCTACAAGATCATTATTAGAGCGAGATGACGTAATTATTGTATCAAGTGTCTCTTGTATTTATGGACTGGGCTCTGTTGAGGCTTATAGTAAAATGACTTTGAGCCTGAAGACTAACTATGATTATAATAGAGAAGAATTAATAAAATCTCTAGTTGCGCTGCAGTATAAAAGAAATGATCAGAATTTTTATAGAGGAACTTTCAGAGCTCGAGGGGAATATCTTGAAATTTTTCCATCTCACTTAGAGGATCGTGCTTGGAGATTAAGTTTATTTGGAGATAAGTTAGAAAAAATAGAAGAATTTGATCCACTAACAGGTGATTTAGTTAATGATTTGGATGTGATTAAGGTTTATGCAAACAGTCACTACATAACTCCTAAACCAACTATAGAACAAGCAATAATAAAAATTAAAAGAGAACTAGAAGTTACATTAAAAAAATTTAAAGAACAAAATAAATTACTTGAAGCACAAAGATTAGAAGAGAGAACTAAATTTGATTTAGAAATGATTGAAGCTACTGGTTCTTGTGCTGGAATTGAGAATTATTCAAGATTTTTATCCGGTAGAAAACCAGGTGAACCACCACCTACTCTTTTTGAATATTTTCCAGATAATACTCTTATCTTTGTTGATGAATGTCATGTTACTGTTCCACAATTAAATGGAATGTATAAAGGTGATAGATCTAGAAAAAGTAACCTAGCAGAATACGGTTTTAGATTACCTTCTTGTATGGACAACCGACCACTAAAATTTGAGGAATGGGATGCAATGAGAACTCAAACAGTTTTTGTCTCAGCAACTCCTGGGCCTTGGGAATTAAAACAAACAAAAAATAAATTTGTTGAACAAATAATTAGACCCACTGGACTAATTGATCCTCCAGTTGAAATAAGACCTGCTAAAAATCAAGTGGATGATTTAATGCATGAATGTATAAAAGTAATTAATAATAATTTTAGAGTATTGGTTACTACTCTAACAAAAAAGATGGCTGAAGATCTAACTGAGTATCTTCATGAAAACGGTATTAAGGTTAGATACATGCACTCTGATATTGATACTCTCGAGAGAATTGAAATCATGAGAGATCTAAGACTTGGAGTTTTTGATGTCTTGGTTGGTATTAATCTTTTAAGAGAAGGTTTGGATATACCAGAGTGTGCTTTAGTTGGAATTCTTGATGCAGACAAAGAAGGCTTTTTAAGATCTGAGACTTCTTTAGTTCAAACAATTGGAAGAGCAGCCAGAAATCTTGAGGGTAAAGTTATTCTTTATGCGGACAAAGAGACAAAAAGTATCAAAAATGCAATTAAAGAAACAGATAGAAGAAGATCTATTCAAGTAGCATATAATAAGAAACATAACATCACTGCAAAAAGTGTCCAAAAAGAAATTGGTGACGTACTTGAAAGCGTTTATGAAAAAGATTATGTCAAAGTAGGAACTGATGAAAATATTGGTGGTAATTTAAAAAAACACTTAAAAGCATTAAATAAAAGAATGAAGGAGTCTGCAACTAACCTCGAATTTGAGGAAGCTGCTAAAATTAGAGATGAAATCAGAAAACTTGAGGCCTCTGAATTAGAAATTACTTTAAATCCTAAAGTAAAAAAATATAGTTCAAAAAATAAAATTTATCCAAAAGGTAGATCAACAATGGGTCTTCCAGGTACAAGGGCACAAAAAGGGAAAAAAAAATGGAAGCAAATAAAATAATTATTACTGGTGCAGCAACTAGAATTGGTGCTGCAATTGCTAAAAAGCTTTCTGGATCAGGAGTAGAAATTGTTATTCACTACAATAAATCAAGAACTAACGCTGAAAAATTAAAAAAAGAATTAATCAAGAATAAATCAAAAGTTTACCTGGTAAAAGGTGATCTATCAAAAGAAAAAGATTTGAAAAAAATTATTAAGTTTGCAAAATCAAAAATGAAATATTTTGATTGTTTGATTAATAATGCTTCGATATTTGAAAATGATAGTCTTAAAAATTTTACATCTAAAAGTTGGGATAAACATTTGGATGTAAATTTAAAAGCACCTGCTTACTTAATTAAAGAATTTGCAAAAAATATAAAAAGTAAAAATAATAATATTATAAATATAATTGACCAAAGGGTCTTTAAACTAACTCCATTTTTTACCTCTTATACATTAAGTAAAACTGGTCTTTATACTCTAACCAAGACAAGTGCGATGAGTTTAGCTCCAAATATTAGAGTTAATGGTATTGCGCCTGGGCCAACTATTAAAAACAAAAGACAAAGCGATAGGCACTTTAAAAAGCAATATCTAGCTACTCCTTTAAAACAACAAGTGCAGATAAAGGACATATGCAATGCTGTTGACTTTTTTATAAAAAATAGATCTATTACAGGACAAGTTTTAGCTATTGATAGTGGGCAAAATTTAAACTGGCAAACGCCTGATGTAATTGGAAAAGAATGAAAAAAAATAATTTGAGTATTGTAAAAATAGATAAAAATAAGAGTCTATTTAATTACGAAAAAAAAATATTAATAAAAGAACTAACCTTAGATTTAAAGCTTGGTTATTACGATTTTGAAAAAGAAAAACCGCAGAAAGTAAAATTTAGTCTTGAAATTGACTATGAGGATAAGAAACCAACAAGTGATAAAGATATAAAGTCTATTGTTAATTATGGGCAAGTGGTAAAATTGATAAAAAAATTAACTAAAAACAAACACTATAATTTTTTAGAAACACTTGCAGAAGATGTGTTTGATATATTATTTAAAGATAAAAGAATTGGAAAAATTATGCTTCAGATAGAAAAATTAGAAATTCTTAAAGAGTGTAAATCTGTTGGTATTCAAATTACCAAAAAAAGAAGTTATGAAAAGCTCTGAATTAGGAAAAGAAGTAATAAAAAAAGAACTTCCATTAATTCCCAAAAGTCCTGGTGTTTACCGAATGCTAAACCACAAAGATGACATTTTATATGTTGGAAAAGCAAAAAACTTACCTAATCGACTTAAGAGTTATGTGGCAGAAAAAAATCACATAATTCGAACTGAACGGATGTTATCTCAAACTTTTAAACTAGAAATCACCACAACTGCAAATGAAAGTGAGGCACTTTTACTTGAGGCAAATTTAATAAAAAAATATAAACCAAAATTTAACATATTGTTAAAAGATGATAAATCATTTCCATTTATATTTATTAGCAACAAAGAGCAATGGCCCCAAGTTAAAAAACATAGGGGC
>Ga0209305_1002590_pt1 | contig 10465 bp, 9 predicted proteins | sample COGITO_mtgs_1103_FD_184792 | JGI IMG/M metagenome (GOLD analysis project Ga0209305, IMG submission 184792) | Pelagic marine microbial communities from North Sea - COGITO_mtgs_110321 (SPAdes) (version 2) | ecosystem: Environmental > Aquatic > Marine > Epipelagic ...
ATGAGCTCCACTGTTATGCTTTCCAAATGCAACATGAAGGTATTTTTTATCATTAGCTAAAGGAAGGATATTCTTTGTGTTTTTTACCAGAGTAATAGCTGAACTCATAGCATTAGAATAAAGAAGAGTATCTTTTGAAGTGTTAACCTTAGATAATATATTTTCTGATGAAATATCTTTAAAATTTTTAAGATTTGATCTAGCTTTTAGAGAAAGAATTTTTTTGACAGAACTTGATAATCTTGATTCTGAAATTTTACCTTTTTTATATGATTCTGAAATAAGTTTAACACCTTCTGATACATTAGTTGACATTAAAATGATATCATTTCCAACTTCAAAAGCTCTCAAGTCTACATTTATACTAGGATCTTGGAGAACACCTTTCATATCAAGAGCATCAGTTATGGTAATTCCATTAAACTCATAATCACCTCTTAGAAGATTATTTACAGTTTTGTATGATAATGAAGAAGGATATTTTTTATCTAATGCTGGAACACTAAGATGAGCTAACATTATAGACTCAGCAATTCCATCCTCAATAAGCCTTTTAAAAGGATAAAGTTCTACATTATTCAGTCTTTTCATATTACCATTAATAATAGGTAATGTTTTATGAGAATCTTTATCTGTATCTCCATGACCGGGAAAATGTTTAATAGATGTAAAAACTCCAGCGTCTTTATGTCCTTGTATGTATGCTTTTGCTTTTAAATAAACATTATTAGGATCCTCTCCAAAAGATCTATTTCCAATAATTGGATTTTTTGAATTATTATTAACATCAACAGATGGGGAAAAGTTATAATGAATACCAAGTGCCTTATTTTGTTCTGCCATTCTCTTTGATATCTCTCTAACAAGTGAATTATCTTGAATTGCACCAAGAGTCATATTCCATGGATGAGCAAAAACATCAGATAGCCTTTGAGATGGACCCCATTCTGCATCCATAGTGACTAGAAGGGGTGTTTTAGCTAAAGCCTGAAATTTATTTAACCACTCTATATGAGTATTAGTAGTTCCAATAGAGAAAATTAACCCTCCTATTTTATCATCCTCAACCAACTTTCGTATATCATCAAAATTAGATTGTTCCGGAGAAACCCAATTAATAAATAATTGAGATACTTTTTCCTCTAGTGTAAGAGATGTGTATACACTATCAACCCATTTTTTCTCGGATTGAATCAAATTAGAGTACATATCCTGAGAAAAAACAAAAGAAATATTTAATAATAAAATTAGGGTTATCCTTAACATTTTAAAAAAATTTTGAAAGCCAAGATGAACTTATCTTTAATTCAAAATCACTTGATAGTTCTTTTTTTGTCTTTACAGTTGTATTGAAGATAATAGTTTCAGGTGAGAAAGATCTATTTTTAATTTTATTTTTTAAATCTCTTAAACTAATTGATTTGATCTTATTTTCTGATCTATAATTAACTGATAATCTATCTAAAAGATCTAAATTAATAGTATTTGAAATATCACTCACTAATTGAAGAGAATAGTCTATTGAACACCCCCCAATTGGGTTAAATTTTTCATTTACAGCTATGACTAGGAAACGTCTTTCTTTAATCAAATATGATGCTTGTAATTGGTTTCCATGAGCTTTCCAATTATCTATAAAGAGAGATGTCTTGTTTTCAATTATTTTAATGTCTGAGTCACTAAAATCTCTGTTGGACTGATATATCCATACCCTGGAGTCATCTGGAATATTTTTAAAATCTGTAATCATAAGTCTTCAGCTTTTTCTATCATTTGGGCTACATCTAGTACATCAATATCTTTTTGCTTTGAAGTCATTCCATCACTCATCATTGTATTACAAAAAGGACAACTAACAGCTACTATCTTAGAATCTGTTTTAATAGCCTCTTCAGATCTTTTAATGTTAATATCTTCATTTCCTTTTTCAGGCTCTTTAAACATTTGTGCTCCACCGGCTCCACAGCATAATGATTTTGATTTACAACTTTTCATTTCAACTAATTCAGCATCAAGTTTCTTAATTACTTCTCTTGGCGCCTCATATATGCCATTTGCTCTACCTAAATAACAAGGATCATGATATGTAATCTTTTTACCTTTATAATATCCTCCTGAAATAGTTATTTTATTATCTTTTATGAGGTTGTTTATAAATGTTGTATGATGAATAACATTGTAATTCCCCCCAAGGTCAGGATATTCATTTTTAATAGTATTGAAGCAGTGTGGACACGTTGTAATAACATTCTTAATATCATAAGAGTTTAATACCTCAATATTTGAAATTGCTTTCATTTGAAAAAGAAACTCATTACCAGACCTCTTGGCTGGATCTCCTGTACATGATTCCTCTTTACCTAAGATGGCATAAGAAATATTAGCTTTATTTAAAATTTTAACAAAAGCCTTTGTTACTTTTTTAGACCTATCATCAAAACTTCCAGCACAACCAATCCAAAAAAGATATTCAGGACTTTCACCTCTTGACTTTAATTCTGATAAAATAGGTACTTTCATATTAATTATTTTTTAGATTCTTCATCATCAAAAACTTCAATTGTCACAGTTTTCTCAATAAGATCAGTAAACTTACCATTATATCTAGTTGCCTTCACTAAGTGATTATCTATCCAGTGATAGTTCCCCCCTCTTGGCTTCCCCATAAGTAAACTGTGGTATTTAAACCCATTATCTTTAAGCCATTTCTCAGTAACCTCTCTATGAGCTTCTATTCTGGCTGTAAAAAAGCAAATCATATGACCTTTATCAAACCAATTATTGATTGTTTCAAGTGCATCAGGATAAAGCTCTGCAGTAACCATTCTCTCTGGCTCCTCATTTGGAACATCATCGCATATAGTTCCATCTATATCTATAAGATAATTTTTAATTCCACCTGGAAGAATTGGACTTACAGTTTCTCCTTTTTCAATCTTTTGATGTAAATAATTTTCTACTTCTTCTTTTTTCATATATTAAGTTTCTTGTATCCACAACTCTCTATCCTGTTGATTATAAGGCCATGGAGCACCGTTATTTTCAATGTTATTCATCATATTATTTAGATCCGGATGAGCGGATGACTCTTCCATTATTAAGTATTGTCTCATGTCCATTATAATAGACAAAGGATCAATATTAATTGGACAAGCTTCAACACATGCATTACAGGAAGTGCATGCCCAAAGTTCTTCTTTTGAAATGTAGTTATCTAACAATCTATCACCATCATCTATAAACTTCCCTTTATTGATTGATATATTTTTTGAAACTTTCTCTAGTCTATCTCTTGTATCCATCATGATTTTTCTTGGAGAAAGTTTCTTTCCAGTTATGTTAGCTGGACATTCACTTGTACATCTACCACATTCAGTACATGAATAAGCATTCATTAACTGTACCCAGTTTAAATCAAGTACATCTGACGCTCCAAACTTATCAATATTTTGATTGTTCTGAGATGCTTTTTCTGGATAAAACATAAGGAGAACTTCATTTTTTACTGACTCTAAAACATTAAATTTTCCTTTATCTTCCAAATTAGCAAAATATGTATTTGGGAAAGCAAGGAGAATATGAAGATGTTTAGAATAATATAAATAATTTAGAAAGAAGAAAATTCCAATTATATGTGACCACCAAAATATTCTTTCTAAATAATAGACAGAAGATGTAGATAATGAATCAAATAATGGAACTAAAAAAGTTGAAATAGGAAAAGAACCTGCTGAATAATAATTATCATAGTTTCTTTCTTGGAGAATTAAGTCTGTTGCATTCATTGACAAAAACAATAACATTAGTACAACTTCAAAATAAAGGATATTATCAGCATCAAACTTTGGCCACCCCTTCATTTCAGCACTTAAAAACCTTTTTATCTTGACAATGTTTCTTCTTGTCCAAAAAATAATTACAGAAACTAAGACCAATAATGCGAAAATTTCAAAAGAAGCAATTAAAAAATTATATACATATGTATTAAAAATTTTAGAAAAAAACCTGTGTGAGCCTGTTATTCCATCAATTATGATTTCTAAAACTTCAATATTAATTATAATAAATCCTAAATAAACTACTACATGAAGAATACCTGAGATTGGCTTAGTTACCATTTTTGATTGACCCAATGCAATTCTAATCATATTTGATAGTCTTTTACTTGGATTATCAAACCTATCAACAGGTTTACCAAGCTTAATGACTTTTATTAGTTTTTTAATATTTAAAGAAAAAAATCCAATTGAAATTATCAAAAGGAAACTAAAAATTATATTAGGTAGTATGCTGATCATCTATTTTCTTCCAAAAACTGAGAAATGAACATATTTTTTTGGATTTGTTTTTATATCGTTAATCAACAGATTTAAACTTTCAATAGATAAATTCAAATTTTCATACACATCGTCATTACTAATGAGTTTTCCTAGACTTGAATTATCAGAATTAAGATTGGAAACAATTAAATTTATACCATCAACTGATTTTTCAAGATTAGATAGAACACCAGCAATTCCAAAATTATTTAACTCTTTAGAGACATTTGAAAGATTAGTAGTTATAGATTCTATGTTGTCAATTGAATTATTAATTTGAGTATTTTTTTCCGTAAGTGTTTTCTCTATAATTAAAGATGAATTATTAATAGCCTTAACAGCAGAAGTCAATGTATTCAATGATTCTTTAATATCATTTTGAGTCTCTTTATTTAAAACATAAGAAGCACCTGAAAAGATTGAATCAACACTTGTTAGAGTACTTTCCAGTTTTCTCTGAAGTGGTTCTATTTGTCTATTGATTAGCTCAGTTAAACCAGGTCTAATATTTGAATTTAAAGTGTCCCCAGATTTCACAACCATCCCCTTTTGAAAAATAGGTTCAATAGCTATTGCCAGTCCACCCAAAACTCCAGTTTCATAAATTGTTGCAGAACTATTGGAAGAGAAGTTAATTTTATCTTTGACTTTAAGTGTAACAACTATTTTAGTAGAATTTGGAAGAAAATCAAGGTCTGTAACATTCCCTATTGACAATCCGTTTATCATAACATTTGCTCCAACTAATAAACCGTCGACTTCGTCATAAACAGCATAAACAGTTTTTTGCTTATCAAGGAGTGAAGAACCCTTCAAAAAATTAAATCCAAAAATGAATAAAAATATTGTAGTTAAAACAAAAATAGCAGCTTTAATTTCTTTAGATAGAGTCAATGTGATTTGGTTTATATTGTAAAAATAAGAATAATTTGATTAGTGAAACCGATAAATAAAAGATCAATTAGTAGTAATGATTTTATTATTTTGATAAGTAATAATGAAAGAGGTTTCAAAACCAAAGTTTTTAGCTTTGACTAATGATTCATTAGCATCTTCTATAGATTTATGTTTTCCATACAAATATTTATATACACTTCCCTCTTTAACAACATCTACTGATTTAAGACCATTAAAGTTATAGGGTTTTAAATCAAGCAATTTTTTACTAGCAGCAATTTGAACTCTATAAAACAAATTATTATTTGAACTTTCATTAGATATTGCTGATGTTGATAAGTTTTTAAAGAAATCATTTCTATACTTCAAGACTGCTAATGAAATGGCATTAGCAATTTCAGTTTGACCTTTGCTCGAATTTAAATATAATCCTTCATTTTTATTAGTTAAAAACCCAGTCTCTACAAGAACGCTAGGCATATAAGTGTATCTTAGAACAGCAAACCCTGCTTGCTTTACATCTCTATTTTTTCTTTTTAGTGAATTGACAAAACTATTCTGAATGTATGATGCAGCAATAATACTTTGATCAAGATATTCTTCCTGCATAAGAGTTAGACCAATTACTGACTCAGGGTTATTTGGATCAAAGCCATCATATGTGTTCTCATAATCATCTTCATAAAAAATTACAGAATTTTCCTTTTTTGCAATTTCAAAATTACGTTCATTAGCATGAAGGCCAAGAACAAATGTTCCTGCACCATATGGTTGAGAAGTACGAAAAGCATCACAATGAATTGAAATAAAAAGTTGAGCATCGGATTGATTTGCAATATTTGCTCTTTCAAATAAACCTATAAATACATCTTTTTTTCTTGTGTAAATTACATTCACACCTCTTTTTTCAAGTAATGTTCCTAGATTGGTTGAAATTTTTAGAGCAATATCCTTTTCAATAAATCCATTTCCCGTATTTCCCGGATCTTTACCACCATGACCAGCATCTATAACAACAGTAAATTGAGAGTTTTGAATTGAGTTAGATTGACTGAATGAATAAACAAAAAAACATTGAAAAAAAATAAGAATAAAAATCTTAAGGGAATTCATTGTCATAAATAGTTATAATTAAAATTATGATTAATTTTGAATAAGTTAAGTACCTTGTTGATAACTCAATTTTAAATCTTGAAAAAAAAATATTTAATCTTTTTTATAATTTTTATTTTTTTAGGGTTAAACTTCTCATATTCTCAAGAAAATTTAGCATCTCAAGATTCATTATCTAAGGATGATGAAATTAATAAATCAGTACTTTTAGATAACATCAAATATGACGCAAGTGATTCTATAAGAATTGATCAAAAAAACAATAAAATCCTTCTTTATAATAACGCTAAAATTGTATATGGTGATATAACACTTACTTCAGGAATTATAATCTTAGATTATAAAGAAAATATTGTAACTGCGGGTAGAATTGCTGATTCTAAAGGAAATCTCAGTCAATATCCAACTTTTATTCAAGGAGGAAACACAGTAAATCCTGATTCAATTAAATATAATTTCGATAATCAAAAAGCTCTAATCTGGAATTCAAAATCAGAAGAAAATGGAATGAATATTTTATCTAGTCTTACAAAAAAACAAAATGATTCAGTTTATTATTTGAAAGATGGAAAAGTTACAACTGGAGGGAATCTTTTAGGGGGCGAATCAGAAGAAGCTGACTATTTTTTTAAAATTAGAAAAGGTAAATTAGTTCCAGGGGGAAATATTATTACTGGTTTTACAAATTTATTTATAAAAAATGTTCCAACACCTATAGGTTTACCGTTTGCATACTTTCCATCTCAACAAACAAAAGATTCTGGATTTATTATTCCTAATATTAGCGATAGTAATGAAAGAGGTTACTCGTTTCAAAATGGTGGTTACTATATACCTTTATCAGAATATTTTGACTTAACAGTTTTAGGAGATTATTACACTAATGGAAGTTATGGTTTTAATATAAGTTCTCAATACAGAAAAAGATATGGTTATAATGGAAATTTCACAGTTAGATATGAAAACTTAATTAATAGTGAAAGAGGATTACCAGGTTATGGTAAATCTACTGTTTATAATATAAGATGGTCACATTCAAAAGATTCAAAATCTTCACCAAATTCTACATTTTCTGCATCAGTTAATTTTGGAAGTAGTGATTATTTCCGTCAATCTGTAAACCAACTTAACACTGCAAATTTTTTGAATAACAATCTTAGTTCATCAATTTCTTATTCTAGGTCATTTCCAGGTTCAGCTGGAATAAGATTATCATTAACAGCTAACATGTCTCAAAACACTCAAACTCAGCAGGTGAATTTAACTTTACCAACTCTTACTTTAAATTCAAACAGATTTTATCCATTTGAGAAAAAAGGAAAATCAAAAAAAGGTTTTTTTCAAAATATAAATATTCAATATTCTTCTAAGGCAGAGAATAGAGCAATTTTTGCAGATGATTTACTATTAAAAAAAGGGATGTTTGAAAATGCTAGATCTGGAGTTCAACATAATATTCCTTTTACAACAAACTTTAAAATGTTTAAGCACTTTAGTGTAAGCATCGGTGGTAGATACCAGGAAACATGGACAGGTAAAACAATTAGTTTTAGCGATTATAACGAGCAAAATGGTTCAGTAAAAGATACCTTAAATGGATTTGATAGATTTGGAATTTATAATTTTAGTGCGAGTGTTACTACAAAAATCTATGGAATTTTAAATTTTAAACCAAAAAATAAAGTTCAATCTATAAGACATACAATGACACCTAGTATTTCTTACTCCAACAATCCAAGTTTTGAAAAATATTATGATACATATATAATTGATGCTAATGGAAATACAGCTGAATACACAAGATTTCAAGGAGGACTTTATGGAGCACCTGGCAAGAATTACTCTAGCAGCGTAGGACTTTCAATTAGCAATGTTCTAGAAGCAAAAGTTAAGCCTAAAGATTCTACTTCAACTGAACTTAGAAAAGTTAATATTTTTAAAAATTTAAATATATCCACAAGTTATAATTTAGCTGCAGAAGAATTTCAATTGTCACCAATTAGAGTAGCTGGTAGTGTTGACATTGCAAAGGGATTTGTCGTAAATACGGGTGCTACATTTGATCCATATGCATTAGATGAAAACAATACTAGAATTAATGTTTTCAATACTAAAAATGGAGGCGGGCTTCTTAGGTTGACTAGTGCAAATATTTCAACTCAATATCAAATAAATAATAATACATTTAAAAGAGGACAAACAGAAGATCAAATAGAAGAGTCCACTTCTGGAGGAGGAAGAAATGATGATTTATTTGGTGTATCACAAGATTTTTCAGATTCTAGACAAAATCTAGAGGAAGAAGAAGATGAGGAGGAAATTGATTTAACAAATTATATATATAAAATGCCATGGTCCTTAAACCTTGCATATTCATTGACATATAACAATTCAAGAGGCCAAAAAGATTTCTCAACTAATTCACTAATGATTTCTTCAAATCTAAGTTTAACACCTAAGTGGACTGTGGGTATATCATCTGGTTACGATTTTAAACAAAAGGGATTTACTTACACTCAATTAAGATTTGATAGAGACTTGGATAGTTGGAAATTAGATTTTTCTTGGGTTCCTTTTAGTCCTAGAGCCTCATGGAATTTTTTTATTGGTATAAAGTCAGGACTACTTAGTGATCTTAAATATGAAAAAAGATCAGAACCAGATAGATCATTATAAAAATTATGGAAAAGAAAATTATAAATACAAGTAATTCGCCAGCACCAATTGGACCTTATAATCAAGCAATACTTAAAGGAAATACACTTTTTATTTCAGGCCAAATTGCATTAGATGCAGAAACAATGAAATTAAATAACAAATCAATTAATGATGAAACTCATCAAGTGATGCAGAACCTAAAAAATATTCTAGAAGAAGCTAACATGAATTTTAATGATGTAGTGAAATCATCAATTTTTCTATCGGATATGACATTGTTTAAAGAGGTAAATGAGATATATGGAAGCTATCTTACTCCTGGAAATGAACCCGCAAGAGAAACAATAGCAGTTAAAACACTCCCAATGAATGTTAATGTTGAGATATCAATGATTGCAATCATCTAATTAGCTTAAAATGTTTCTTTTATGATAATCAACTAATCCAATAATGGGTCTTTGTATAAATTTCCCTGTTTTAAGATTGTATTTCTTACCAATTTTAGTTATTTCATCTTTTAAATAATAGGCAATAGATCCAACATAATGGATGTCAACTTTACTGAAATCATCATATTGAAGAATTTGATAATCTATAAATCTCTCTAAACCTTTAAAAATAATTTCTTTAAAATACTCATTAGATTTATTTTCAATTAAAAATCTAGCAAATCCAGCTAAATAAGTATTGGGATTTTCTTCTCTGTAAAGTTTATTTTTAATAGAATTTGGAGACAAGTCATAATTAGTTGAAAATTCATCCCTCAAAGATTCAGGCATTTTATTAAAATAATATGCTCTTATCAAATATTTACCGTAATAGTTCCCACTTGCATAATCCATTAGTACGTAACCTAAAGACTGAACTTTTTGAATTACATTTTTACCGTCATAATATGAACAGTTGGAACCTGTTCCAATAATATTTACAATTGAAGGAATACCTTTGTCAACAGCTGAATATACTGCAGCATAAGTGTCTTCCTTTATGTCAAATTCACTGTTTACAAAAATTGATTTAAATACTTTAAGTATACGATTTTGAGTGTCTTTTACTCCACATCCCGCTCCATAAAAAAAAAGCTTGTTTACTAGTTTTCTATTTTTATAGATATCAAAATTATTTTTAATTCTTTCATTTAATATTTCGTTAGAAAGCATTTGAGGATTAAGACCCAAAGTTTGTGTGGAAAATATTTCCTCACCTTCATTATCAAGGGCTATCCAATCAGTCTTAGTAGAACCACTATCAACAACTAAAATCATAATCTATATTAAATTGAATATACATGCTTGGCTAAATCAAGTAATTTGTTTGAATAACCACACTCATTATCATACCAAGAAATTATCTTAAAGAAATTTGAGTTTAACTCCATACCTGCATTAGCATCAAATATTGACGTCCTTTTATCACCTATAAAATCTTGAGATACAACTAAATCATCACAATAACCAAGCACTCCTTTTAAATCATTT
>Ga0209305_1002591_pt1 | contig 10462 bp, 10 predicted proteins | sample COGITO_mtgs_1103_FD_184792 | JGI IMG/M metagenome (GOLD analysis project Ga0209305, IMG submission 184792) | Pelagic marine microbial communities from North Sea - COGITO_mtgs_110321 (SPAdes) (version 2) | ecosystem: Environmental > Aquatic > Marine > Epipelagic ...
AATATATAAATGAATCTAATTTCATTTTGTTGATCAACACTAAAATCCATAAATGTAATTTTATTATCATCAAAACATTGATCTTTAGTTTCAATTGTCCATCCAATAAAGTGTTGTTTTAGTAATGGATATTTTTTAAAATCCAATTTTTTATCATCATATATACTAGAAAAAATAATAGATGACTGAAAATTCCCATCATCTGTCTTGACTAATTTATTTTCTTGATCAATACTCTTAATATTTGAATTTAAATATGTAAAATTTGAAGCCTTTGAAATTTTTTTTCCTATGTGGGAATAAAATTTGCTTGATTTTATCATTTTATATTTAAATGGCTCTAAACGAAATGAATTATGAAAGCTTGAGTCTTTAAATTCTGCATATTCCCATTCTTTAAAAACTAATTCATCTAATAAACTTTTTTTATTTTCCCAAAACCCAAAAGTTTTATCATTTTCATTTTTTTTGTCCTTTTCAATTATTAAAATTTTCTTATCATTAAAGAAATCGTCATTTATCATCGAGTTTGATAATAATAATCCAGAAGCACCTGCTCCACAAATTATATAATCATATTTTTCCTTTGAAATCATTTGATTTTATTGACCTTTTGATTATTTTCGTTGACTAGTTTCCCAATATACAAATATGGAGCAAATTATTGAATATTTTTCTGGACTAAACCCAGTACAAGGAGCTCTTTACGCAACTTTATTTACATGGGGAGTTACAGCTCTGGGAGCATCTACTGTTTTCCTGTTTAAAACAATGAGTAGAATGGCACTAGATGGTATGTTAGGATTTACAGGTGGAGTTATGGTGGCTGCAAGTTTTTGGAGTTTATTATCTCCTGCCATAGAAATGAGTGATGGAGAAGGTTTTGTTAAAGTAATGCCTGCTGCAATAGGGTTTGGATTGGGAGCATTATTTATTTTTGCAATTGATAAAGTTTTACCACACATTCATATAAATTTTAAAGAAGCGGAGGGTATAAAAACCCCATGGAGAAGAACAACACTTTTAACTTTAGCTATAACTCTTCATAATATACCTGAAGGACTTGCTGTCGGAGTTTTATTTGGTGGAGTAGCAGCGGGCATACCAGAAGCCTCTATTGCTGGAGCTGTTGTTTTAGCTTTTGGAATTGGTCTTCAAAATTTTCCAGAAGGAATAGCTGTTTCTATGCCTTTAAGAAGATCTGGAGTTAGTAAATTTAAGAGTTTTTGGTATGGACAACTATCTGCAATTGTTGAACCAATAGCAGGTGTTATAGGTGCATTAGCTGTAACATTTTTTACTCCTTTATTGCCATATGCTCTTGCTTTTGCTGCAGGCGCAATGATTTTTGTTGTTGTTGAAGAGGTTATTCCTGAAACACAGCAAGATAAATATACCGACATAGCTACATTAGGATTTATAGGAGGATTTATAATTATGATGACGCTAGATGTTGCTCTAGGTTAATCTTTTTTATTAAAAGAATCCCATCCTGAACTATTTATATTGATCTTTTGACCCAGACTGGTTATCATACAATTATCGTCTTTCTTTTTTACAGACGAACCAATAATAGTTAATTGTTCACAGTTACTAATTTTCTTTTCATGTCGTTTTGAAACAGTAAATAAAACTTCATAGTCTTCACCTCCATTAAGGTAAGCAACAGAATGGTCAAGTTTAAACTCATCACAAGCTTTTTTTGTTTCTTCTGATATAGGTATTTTATCCTCATATATATGAAAAGAAAATCCTGATGAATTAGATAAATGATTTATCTCAGTTGAGAGACCGTCACTAATATCAATCATTGAAGTTGGAGTGATTTTAAGCTCTTCTAAAAGATTAATAATATCAATTCTTGCCTCTGGTTTTAACTGTCTTTGAATACAATAAGTATAGTTACTTAAATCAGGCTGAGAATTAGGATTAACTTCAAATACTTTTTTTTCTCTTTCAAGAATTTGAAGACCCATATAGGCTGCACCTAAATCACCAGATACTACAAGCAGATCATCTTCTTTTACACCATTTCTTTGTGTTATTTTATTATTTTCAGTATTTCCAATACAAGTAACAGAAATCATTAACCCTTTATTTGATGAGGTTGTATCTCCACCAATCAAGTCAACATTATAATATGAACAAGCTAATCGAATTCCTTCATATAATTCCTCAAGAGCTTTAACCTTAAATCTATTAGAAACTGCAATTGAAACTAAAATATGAGATGGTTTAATATTCATAGAAATAATATCAGAAATATTAACTACAACACTTTTGTAACCTAAGTGTTTAAGTGGGACATATGACAAGTCGAAATGAACTCCTTCAACTAAAATGTCTTGAGATATTGCAAGTTTATTTTTTTCAAATTTTAAAATAGCTGCATCGTCTCCAATGTCTAAAATTGTTGAATCATTCTTAGTCTTAAATGATTTTGTTATTCTATTAATTAGCTCTATTTCACTAATACTTTGTAAATCACTTTCATCTAGATTTTTATTGTCATTCATACATTAAAAGTAAAGTAATTGATCTATTATTTTAACTAATACATCATAACATAATTATAGATTTATTAACATGTATTATTATTTCAAAAAGCCTGATTTATATGTATATTTGCAAAAAGTTATTAAGGCTTAATTCTTATGGCATATACCGAAGACGAGTTAAAAAAAGAACTTGAAACCAAAGAGTACGAATATGGGTTTTATACAGATATAGATTCTGAAACATTTCCTGTAGGCTTGAATGAAGATGTTGTTAAAGCAATTTCTAAGAAAAAAAATGAACCAAAATGGATGACTGATTGGAGATTAGATGCTTTTTCAACCTGGAAATCAATGAATGAACCTGAATGGTCAAACCTTAAGTACAAAAAACCAAACTTTCAAGATATTTCTTATTATTCAGCTCCAAAGAAAAAGCCAAGTCTTAATTCTCTAGATGAAGTTGATCCTGAATTATTAAAGACATTTAATAAATTAGGAATTTCCTTGGAAGAGCAAAAAAAATTAAGTGGAGTTGCAATGGATGTGGTTGTTGATTCAGTTTCAGTCGCTACTACTTTCAAAGATACACTAGAAGAAAAAGGGATCATTTTTTGTTCTATCTCAGATGCAATTCAAAATCACCCTGAATTAGTAAGAAAACATTTAGGAACTGTTGTTCCAAAAAAAGATAATTATTATGCTGCTTTAAATTCTGCTGTATTTTCAGATGGATCTTTTTGCTACATTCCAAAAGGGGTTAGGTGTCCAATGGAATTATCAACTTATTTTAGAATTAATCAGGCAGGAACTGGGCAGTTTGAAAGAACACTTGTTATAGCTGATGAGTCTAGTTATGTTAGTTATCTTGAGGGCTGTACTGCTCCATCTAGAGATGAAAATCAACTTCATGCCGCTGTTGTTGAACTTATTGCACTTGATGATGCAGAAATTAAATATTCAACAGTTCAAAACTGGTTTCCAGGTGATAAAAATGGAAAAGGTGGAGTTTTCAACTTTGTTACTAAAAGAGGTATTTGCCATAATAGATCTAAAATATCATGGACTCAGGTTGAAACTGGATCTGCTGTAACATGGAAATATCCATCATGTGTATTGAAGGGAAATAATTCTATTGGAGAGTTTTATTCAATAGCTGTAACTAATAATTTCCAACAAGCTGATACAGGTACTAAAATGATTCATGTTGGTAAAAACACTAAAAGTACTATCATTTCAAAAGGAGTCTCTGCTGGTAAATCTCAAAATAGCTACAGAGGTCTTGTTCAGATTTCACCACTTGCAAAAAATGCTAGAAATTTCTCTCAATGTGATTCATTACTTATGGGAAATGATTGTGGTGCTCATACATTCCCATATATTGAAGTTCAAAATAAAACTGCTCAAATTGAGCATGAGGCAACAACTAGTAAAATAGGTGAAGATCAAATTTTTTATTGTAACCAACGAGGTATTGATACAGAAAAGGCAATAGCTTTAATTGTTAATGGGTTTAGTAAAGAAGTACTAAATAAGTTGCCAATGGAATTTGCAGTCGAAGCTCAAAAATTGCTAGAAATTTCTCTTGAGGGATCAGTAGGATAAAAATTTATATATGTTAGAAATAAATAATTTACATTGTCAAATAGAAGATAAGCCCATACTTAAGGGAATAAACTTAAAAATTAATAAAGGTGAGATACATGCTATCATGGGTCCAAATGGATCTGGGAAAAGCACACTTGCTAACGTAATATCAGGACATGAAGACTATGAAGTTACAAAGGGGAGTATATACTTCAAGGATCAAGAAATAAATGAACTAAGTCCAGAGGAAAGAGCACATGAAGGAGTGTTTTTGTCTTTTCAATATCCAGTAGAAATTCCAGGTGTAACTGTTACTAATTTTATTAAGACAGCAATTAACGAATCAAGAAAATCTAAAGGACAAGAAGAAATGCCTTCAAGTGAGATGTTGAAAAAAATAAGAGAAAAAGCTTCACTTCTTGAGATTGATTCTAATTTTTTATCAAGATCATTAAATCAGGGCTTTTCTGGTGGAGAGAAGAAAAGAAATGAAATATTTCAAATGGCAATGATGGAGCCTGAACTAGCAGTTTTAGATGAAACAGATTCAGGTTTAGACATAGATGCTTTAAAAATTGTAGCTAATGGTGTAATAAAATGTAGCAATGAAAATAACTCTGTGTTAGTTATAACTCATTATCAAAGATTACTTGATTATATAGTTCCAGACTTTGTTCATATTGTTATGGACGGAAAAGTTGTTATGTCAGGAGATAAAGATCTTGCAAAAAAAATTGAGGAAATAGGATATGATTGGTTAAAAAAAGATAATTCCTAAAATGAAATTTCAAGAAAAATTATTAGATTCCTTTATTGCTTTTGAACAAGATATAGACCTGTTGAACCCTATTCATACTGATAGAAAAGATGCATTAAAGCGATTCGAGAAACAAGGGTTTCCATCAAAGAAAGATGAATCATGGAAGTACACATCATTAAAATCAATAATTCAAAAAAACTATAGTCTCTCTTCAAAATCTGACAAATCAGTTGAGTTAAGAGATGTGAAAAAATATTTTCTTAATGATCTCGATTCTTTTAAGATTGTTTTTGTAGATGGAATTTACAGTCCTTTTTTATCTAAGACTACTCATGATGGAATGGACATATGTGTTCTTTCTGCTGCTCTCTCAAAAGATAAGTACAAGAGCACATTAAAAAAATATTTTAATCAGATAGTGCCAAAAGATGAAAGTCTAGCTTCATTAAACACCTCATACACTAAAGAAGGTGCTTACATCTATATTCCAAAAGGTGTATGTCCAGAAGACCCAGTCCAAATAATGCATATCTCTACAGGTAATCAAGAATCTATTTGGCTTCAGCCAAGAAACCTTATTATTGCTGATAAAAATTCAAAAGTTGAAATTATTGAAAGGCATCAAAGCCTTAAAGATCACTCTGTAGTAACTAACAGTTTGACTGAGATTTATGCTGAGAAAAATGCTTTTATAGATTATTATAAAATTCAAAATGATTTAAATACAGCCACTCTTATTGATAATACTTTTATTAGTCAACAAAGAGACAGCAATGTTAGCGTCCACACCTTTTCTTTTGGAGGTAAACTAACTAGGAATAATCTGAATTTCTATCAAAAAGGAGAGAATATTCAGTCAACATTGAAGGGAATTACTATTCTTGAATCAAATCAACATGTTGATCACAATACTTTAGTTAATCATGAGCAACCAAATTGTGAAAGCCATCAAGATTATAAAGGAATTTTTTCAGACAGATCAGTAGGTGTTTTTAATGGTAAGATAATGGTTAAGAAGATTGCTCAAAAGACAAATGCTTTTCAACAAAATAATAATATTTTGATAGATAATAATTCAAAAGTTAATACTAAACCTCAACTTGAAATTTTTGCTGATGATGTAAAATGTTCTCACGGTTGTACTGTTGGTCAACTTGATAAGGAGGCATTGTTTTATTTAAAAACAAGAGGTATTCCTGAAAAAGAAGCTAAGGCACTTTTAACTTATGCGTTTGCTAATAATATTTTAGAAAGTGTTAACACACCTAATCTTAAAAGAAGAATTAACTCACTAATTGCAAAAAAACTAGGTGTAAATCTTGGTTTTGATCTATAGATGCTAGATGTATATAAAATAAGAGAAGACTTTCCTATTCTAAGTAAGAAAATAAACGACACTGATTTAATCTACTTTGATAATGCTGCTACATCTCAAACACCTAATCAGGTAATAGATGTAATTTCAGATTATTATAAAAATTATAATTCTAATATCCATAGAGGATTACATTCCTTAAGTGTAGATGCCACAAATAAGTATGAAGAAACTAGACTAAAAGTCAAAGAACATTTTGGAATAACCCATAATCATGAAATTATTTTTACTTCAGGTACAACACATGGAATTAATATCATTTCCTCTGGATTAGAAAAAATGATTTCTTCAAATGATGAGTTAATTATTTCAGAGATGGAACACCATTCGAATATAGTTCCTTGGCAAATGCTTTGTGAAAAAACAGGAGCAACATTAAAGGTTATACCGATTAAAGAAAATGGAAGTTTGAATATTGATGAATATAAATCTTTGCTAACACCAAATGTAAAATTTGTTTTTATAAGTCACGTTTCTAACACTTTGGGAATACTAAATCCAATAAAAGAAATAATTGATCTTGCACATGAAAATAAGAGTAAAGTTTTAATTGACGGTGCTCAAGGAGCAGCTCACTTTAAGCTTAATTTATCTGAGCTAGATGTTGATTTCTATGTAGCTTCTGCACATAAATTATGCGGTCCTACTGGTGTTGGCTTTCTTTATGGCAAAACCGATTTACTTAACTCACTCCCACCTTATCAGGGTGGTGGAGAAATGATATCTAATGTAACGTTCGATAAAACAGAATATGCAGAGCTTCCTCATAAATTCGAAGCAGGTACTCCAAATATTGCAGGAGTTATTGCGTTTGGAGCTGCACTTGATTATATGAACTCTATTGGATTTGAAAATATTGATGCTTATGAAAAATCACTATTAGATTATGCTACAGAAAACCTGAGAAAAATTGATAATATCAAAATTTATGGTGATGTTGATGAAAAAATATCAGTAATATCTTTTAATGTTGCAAATCATCATCCTTCTGACATAGGTTCAATTCTAGATCAGTTTGGTATAGCTGTCAGGACTGGGCAACATTGTACTCAACCAATAATGGATCATTTTAATATACCAGGAACAGTTAGAGCATCTTTTGCATTTTATAATACAAAAAGTGAAATAGACTTATTTATTGATGCAGTTAAAAAGGCTGTAAAGATGTTAGGATAATTGATTAATTTTGAGTGTGGAAAGTATTCAGGAAAAACAAAATCAAATAATTGATGAATTTAATTTCTTTCAAGATTGGTCAGAAAAATACCAATATCTAATAGATTTAGGCAAAAGTCTTCCAGACTTTGATCAAAATAATAGAATAGATTCTAATCTAATTAATGGATGTCAAAGTAAGGTTTGGCTAAATTCTTCTTTTAATGATAACATAGTTATATTTGAAGCAGATAGTGACGCTATAATTTCAAAAGGAATTATTTCTCTTTTGATTAGAGTTTTTTCAGGCCATAATCCAAAAGATATTTTGGAAGCGAATATTGATTTTATAGAAAAAATAGGATTAAATAGTCACTTATCTCAAACAAGAGCTAATGGATTACTGTCAATGATAAAACAAATAAAAATATATGCTTTAGCATACCAAGTAAAAAAGTAATAATGACAAAAAATAAAAATAACACTGAAGATTTAGGAGAAAAAATTGTTAAGGAATTAAAATCAATTTTTGATCCTGAAATTCCTGTTGACATATATGAATTAGGATTAATATATGATGTTTTTGTTAATGAAGATAACGAAGTAAAGATTCTAATGACTCTTACAACACCAAATTGCCCTGTTGCTGAAACTCTTCCTCAAGAGGTAGAAGAAAAGATAAAGTCTTTAGATGATGTTAAAACTGCTGAAGTTGAGATTACATTTGATCCTCCATGGACAAAAGATCTTATGAGTGAAGAAGCTAAACTAGAACTAGGATTTTTGTAATCAATTAATGAGATATTTTGTTCTTATTCTTATTTCTTCGATAAATCTCTATTCTCAGGAGATGGTTGAAAAAGATTCTCTTTGGACCACTAGAGGAAATGTTGCAGTTTTATTAAATCAAACAGGATTTAGTGATTGGGTAGGAGGTGGGACTAATAATTTTTCAGGTACTTTGAAATTTGATTACGAATGGGAATTTAAAGATAAAGGATGGGACTGGTTGACTAATGTTGAGTCAGCATTTGGACTTGCTAAATATAAGAATGCCCCCTTTGCAAGAAAAATTGATGATAGAATTTTAATTCAATCAATTGTTGGTAAAGAATTTACTAAAAATTTATCTTTTTCTGCCTTTTTCAACTTCACATCACAAATTGGTAATGGATTTAAATACCAAAAAGATTCTGAAAATAATGAAATTAGAGAGCTGACAACTAGAATTTTTTCTCCTGCATATTTTCAATTAGGTTCAGGGTTTTTATGGAAGAAAGATGAAAAGTTATGGGTGAATTACTCTCCTGTTGCAGCAAGATTAATTTTAGTGAGTAAAAAATTTACATCTAGTTTGCCTGAGAATGGAACATATTTTGGAGTTACTCAAAATAAATCTTCAAGATTTGAGCTCGGCTCAAACTTAACCTTTCACTCTGAAGGAACTCTTTTTGAAAATGTTAACTATAAGCAAGATTTAAAACTATTTTCTAATTATCTAGAAGACCCATCCAACATTGATCTTGATTATTTAGCACAGATAGAAATTGATGTTAATCCATTACTTTCAACACAGTTAATATTCCAACTAATTTATGATGATAATGCAATTACTAGACTACAGATAAGAGAAGTATTTGGAGTAGGTGTTCAACTAAAATTAAATTAGTTTGGAGAAGTTGAACATACTAATTATTTCATATTATTGGCCACCATCAGGTGGTTCTGGGGTCCAAAGGTGGATGTATTTTGCAAAATATCTAAAAAAGCTAAAATGTAATCCAATTGTATTAACTGTAGATCCAAAATTTGCTTCTTATAATTTAAAGGACACATCACTAATTAGTCAAATTAAAGATATTGAAACATATAAGACATTTAGCTTAGAAGTTTTAAGGTTGTATTCTATAATTAAGTCAGGAGATAGGAGTAAAAGTATTCCACAATCTTATATTCCAAATAAATCAATTTTTGACAAATTTTCATCTTTTATAAGATTAAATTTTTTTATACCTGATTCAAGAATTGGATGGAATTATTTTGCTTTTAAAAAGGCAAAAGAAATTATTAAAAATAATAAAATTGACTATGTAATTACTACTGGCCCCCCTCATTCCTCTCACTTAATTGGACAAAAAATTTATGATAAGTATAAGTTAAAATGGATTGTTGATCTAAGAGATCCTTGGTCTGAGCTTTTTTATTTGAAAAGTAAATTTAGATTTAATTTCTCCAAAAAAATGAATGATCGACTTGAGCATAAAGTTTTAGAAAATGCAGATGCTATAATTACAACAGTAGGAGATAGGTATCATAAGATACTTAATAGTAAAATTTCAAATCCAAATAAAATTCATAAAATTTATAATGGATATGATAAATTAAACTATGATAAGATCAAAGAAACAAAACCAAACAAGTTTAATATTGTCTTTACAGGAGTGCTATCTAAAAATCATAACTATGAAATTTTTCATGAAATATTAAAAATACTAAGTCCAATTAAGCAGAACTTAAATATGGTTTTTACTTTAGCTGGAAGAATTGATGATAATATTACTAAACTCTATTCTAATGAAATTGAATTGATAAATAAAGGATATGTCGATCATGATGATGCAATAAGTATTATTAAATCTTCACATTTATTAATTAATTTTAATTATAAAAAGACTGAAAAAACAGACATGATTTCTGGAAAGCTAATTGAGTATCTAGCATCAGGTACTCCAATTATTAACTTTTCAAATTCAGCTAATGAGTCACAAGAGGTGTTAAAATTATCTCCAAAATCATTTAATGCAAATACAAATAGTATTAAGCTAGTTGTTGATTTTATAAAAAGTGAATATAAAGATTGGACAGAAGGTAATTACAAGAAGCAGAGTCTTAAAAATATTGATTTACTCTCAAGAGAAAATCTAACAAAAAAGCTTCTAAAAATAATTAAAGGAATTAAGTAATAAATTTAAAGAAACCTAAAACTTCTTTAGGAACAAGACCATCTATTTTTTTATTAGATTTTATAAGTTCTCGTATATGACTGCTTGAAATTTTTATTTTAGGAGCGTCAACCAACTTGATATTACT
>Ga0209305_1002604_pt1 | contig 10417 bp, 9 predicted proteins | sample COGITO_mtgs_1103_FD_184792 | JGI IMG/M metagenome (GOLD analysis project Ga0209305, IMG submission 184792) | Pelagic marine microbial communities from North Sea - COGITO_mtgs_110321 (SPAdes) (version 2) | ecosystem: Environmental > Aquatic > Marine > Epipelagic ...
AGGAATGTAGCCCGTTGTATCGCGAGGGCCCCAGATTCCACGTGGCCTAAGTGAACAGGCGGTGAAATTTTCATCATTAGAAGACAGTACATATTGTTCTGCTAATGATTTTGTTTCCGAATATAAATTGATGTATTTTTTCGGGTAGGCATACGTTTCATTAATATTATTTTGATGGGTGAAATCAAAAAATATGCTGGGGCTACTGATAAAGATAAAGCGCTTAACACCTTGTTTTTTAGCTTCATCAACTAAGCAGCGAGTAGACATTACATTGTCGTTATAAAACTGACTGCGGTCTCCCTGAGTCGTTACTCGAGCAGCCGAGTGGTAAATTGCATCAATACCTTTTGTTGCATCTCGCAACGAATCCATATTGGTTAAATCACCATAGGCATATTCAATAGAAGGATATTTTTTTAGGTAGTCGATGTTACTTGTCTTGCGAACAAGTACACGGACAGAATCGCCTTGTGCAATGCATTTATCAACAATGTAACTGCCTAGAAAGCCGGTTGCCCCAGTGATTAAAACTTTCATTTCTGTTCACCTGGCTTTAGATTACCTAGTTTTTTTTCATTTAGCATCTGTCTAACGGGCTTCCACCAAGTGGCGCCAAAGGTAATGGTTAAACACACACTTTGTGATTTTGAATACCCTGATTTTATTCCTACGGGTACCGCGATAATAAGCTGCAGTAAATGCACGGGAACACTTAAGAAAATATCGATATACCACATCCACTTGATGTAGATATTTTCGATAGGAAAAATCAAACCATAGGCTATAAAAAGCCAGCCGAAAATTGGAATCAGCATCAACAGCTTGTCGCGAGTCTCAAATCCTTTTATGTATTGATCAATCATACTGTTTGCTCCTGTGTCTGTTGTTGATGTGCCCAGATGGCGAGCTGCTCTCTGCCAATTTTGGCGTTGTGGCGAATGTCTACGGGAAAGGCGTCGTGAAATAGAACGGTATGGATGTCTTTTGTTATCGCGTGCGCTTTGCCGATGTCTAGAATTGATTGCTTGAGAGCGGTCTTACTTTTATTGCTATTAGGTTCTAGCTCGATACAAATAATCGGGGTTTGGTTATTCTTTGGGCCAATGCCGACAAGGGCGCTTCTGAAGACATCAGGGTGTTGATTGAAAATGCCTTCGCATTGAACACTGAAGAGTGTGGTATCAGATGTGCAAACTCTGTGCTGTTTACGGCCGCAGAACCATAGTTGTCCTTCTTCATCGATCAGGCCAAGGTCACCCATGCGATGTCTATTTTCGTCGCCATCTAAAATTTTGTTTAAGGCGTTTGCTTTAGGGTTTTTATAATAGCTCTGGCTAACGATGCCACCTTTAAGAACAATTTCACCGACGGTGCCAGCAGGCATCAGCAGGCTATCATCCCATTTTTCAATCGGCGTATCGGTTATTTTAATGATCGATACTTCTACGCTTTCTAATGGCTTGCCAATACACGTGCCTTGGCCACTTTCAGTTTTATGGCGGCAGTTAGCTTCAAGTGTTTTGAAATCAATCGAAGAAATCGGCAGTGCTTCGGTAGAGCCATACGTTGTAAGAATAGATCCGTCATCACTCAGTAACTGTTGAAAGGTCTCCATGGTCGAGAGTGTTACCGGTGCGCCGCCCGCAAGTACGGTTCTCATGGTTGGCAATTTGATGCCGTGCTCAATGCCATATTTGCCAACGCGATTAAGCAGGGCAGGAGAAGCAAACATCATGCTGGCTTTGAAATGCAGAATGGGATCAATGATATTTCTTGGATCTACCAGCGCAGGTTTTGTCGCATCGATTTTGGGCAGTACGGCGGTGATGCCGATTAAGATATCGTAAAGCGCAAAAAGAGAGAGTGTTGCCAAATCGACATGATCGGGGTCGTTATAATAATTAAGCTTTAATGATTGATACTCTTTATTAATCATTGCGTGAGTATATTCAACGCCTTTCGCTGGGCCCGTGCTTCCTGTAGTGAAGTTAATTAAGGCAAGCCCATCTTTATCTGTCTCGGCAATGGGGTAGGCATCGGCTTTTTGATTACCTAATTTTTTTAGAGAATATCCGCCCCAGCACAAGCGCTTACCGGCGGTAATCCATATTTTTACCGATTTGAAATTTCTAGCTAAAAGAAGTCTGAAAATATGAGCTCTTTTGATACCAATAAAAGCTTCTGCATTCACTGCATTAAAGCAATGAAGCATTCTCTTAACCCCTAAGCCGGGATCTACAATGACGGGAATAGCGCCCACCTTGAAGAGTGCAAATGTGATCGAAAATAAATCTGGCCCCGGTTTCACCATAAAAAGGGTTTTGGTGCCTTTTGTTATACCAGCCGATTCAAACCCGCGAGCATACTGGTCTGACTCAGTATTTAACTGGCTGTAGGTCTTATGTGCATACTTAATAGATCCATCTTTATGAGTACCAATGGGATAAATTATGGCTTTTTTGTTTGGAAATTTAAGGGCGTTGTTCTGCAGGCAAGTAGCAATGTTTAAATTATTGGAGGGCATTTGATTATTTGCTAACTCTTTAACAGTCTTTTAAAAGAGCGATAGCAGGGTTCCAGTTGATGTCTTTTATCGATCCGTGCATATATTGTTTAATATATGAACACCAAGGTGTACTTAAGTAACAGTACGAAAGTATGGTAACACTTTTTGTATATGTTGGTAACGTTATGGTGTTTTTTTGATTTTTTTGTGTAATTACGTAACAGTTAGAGGGTGATGAATTTTATGTGGCCTAGCGTGTAGCTCTAATTTTCTGGAAAATAGATGTTTAACTCAGCCAAATAGCTTAGACGTGATTAGACCTCAACTGCTTTATAAAATACTTGTATTAAATGATGATGTTTCTAAATACGAGAAGGCTGTTGGTATTAGAGGAGTCTATTTTGGCTGTTCGCTTAGTTAGGGGCGCTTCTTTGAGTCGAGTGCTTCAGCAGGGGTGGTTTCTTTAGTTTTAGTGTCGGCGCTTTCAATGATGTCGTGGTAATCATCATCAACATCAGCCCATTCTCGTTTTAGTTCACTTTCGGGCACCGTTTCATTGATCTCTTCAGCGCGCGGGTCAAGGTTATAAGCTTCGGGGGTTGTCATTCCGGCGATCGCTTGGAACTCTTCATTGTCGTCGGTCATTACTGGTAATACGTGAGACTGGCGACGAATAATTAAAATAGCTGTAAAGAGGGTGAAACTAGCGCCCATAAAGATAAATAAGAACTGATGGCCAAAGAGGCTCATGAAGGCCGATGCAATGGGGGCACCCATCGCCGAGCTTAGTCCATAAGTGATTAGCATAGCACTGCCAATATCAACAAAGTCAGCACTGTCGGCGTTGTCATTAGCGTGGGCCAAGCAGATTGCATACATTGTCATGCTAAAGGCGCCCCACATAAATGCCAGTCCGGTTGAGGCTGTTCCTGCATAAAATCCCTTAAAAGAGGCTATGAAGGTAAGGAAGGAAATGATCGCTCCGCCTAATGCGATGAAAATTAAGATGATGCGGCGGTCAAATCTATCGGAAAAGCGGCCTAATGGAATTTGAAATAATGCACCGCCAAGTACAACGGCCGACATGAAATTTGCCAGTTGGAAGGTTGTGAAACCACTGTCTTTTGCGTAAATCGGCGCTAATGCCCAAAATGAGCCAGTGATTAAGCCAGCAAAAATTGAACCGATTATGCCAATGTGAGAATGCCTCCAGACTTTAGCAAAGTCGACGCTCACTTTTTTAATGGGTGTTGGCGCCAGTGCTAAGGTGAGGGATACAGGTATCACCGAAAGCGATAAGAAAATGCCCGCTAAAGCAAAGAGTAATAGTGTATTGACGTTACCTAGATTTAATAGCTGCTGGGCAAGTGTAATCATTGCTAAGTTCAACATCGCGTAAAATGACAAAATGGTGCCGCGATTTGTTGAGTCGGCACGTTCGTTTAGCCAGCTTTCAATGATCATATAAATCCCCGCGATCATCGCCCCGATCATAAAACGCAGAAACATCCACCCGATAAAACTTTGGCTCCAAGCAAAAAATAAGATCAGCGCCGTATAAGCAGAAGCTAGGACGGCAAATGTACGAATATGCCCCACGCGTTTTAATACGAAAGGGGTTGCCAAGCAGCCTGCGACAAAACCGACAAAATAGCTTGATCCGGTTAAACCTACTTGAAAATCAGAGAAGCCTAATAGACTGGCAGAAACAGGTAGCAGCGTCAGTAGTAAACCATGGCCCAATAGGACAAGGGCGTCAGAAATTAACAGTGCGGTGAGAGGAATAAGAGAACGGATCATGGAGCACCAAAGCAGTCTGAAAAATGAAACGCTGGAATAATAGCGTAGGGCAGGTAAGCCGAGATACAGACCCAATAACCCTATTGTATAGATATAAGAGACGTCAGAGTTAACTTTAATTCTCTCCGGTAAACTCGACTGCAGTTCTTGAGCGTTAGATCTATATTGTCTACAATAGCGCACTTTTTATTTAAGCTGGGTCAAACATGAACGACACTACATCGCTTCCACCTTTACCGGATCGCCTTTCGGGTAATCCTCGTAGCCCACATCATGTGGAAGAAATCTTCGAGCATCATGTTCGTATTCTACTCAACGGAAAAGAGCGTTTCGATGTTGAGGAGTACTGCATTAGTGAAGGTTGGGTAAAAATCCCTTCGCCTAAGGCTCTTGATCGTCGTGGTCAGCCGTTGATGGTGACGCTAAAAGGGACTGTTGAAGCTTTATATGGCTAGTCGTTTGGCAAGAGTATTTGCTGGGTGCGCATTAAAAAGGGTCTAAAGAAATTTAGACCCTTTTTTGTATCTTTCTATTAGTTCTTCTATTAGTTCTTTCTGGTATCCACTCTACACTTGTGTTCTATTTTAAACGGCGACTATTGGTGGTTTGATCAACACGTTTTGACAGAGTGTAGTAAAAACAAGTATATTCGCCCCGTCGAATTTTTTCGATTTCGTTCTCGGGGCGGGGTGAAACTCCCCACCGGCGGTAAAGAATTATTTCTAAGCCCGCGAGCGCCTAAAAGAGATATAGTTAAAGTACATCTTTTAGGGTCAGCAGATCTGGTGTGATTCCAGAGCCGACGGTGATAGTCCGGATGATAGAGAGCGTGTCAGACAAAACCTCAAACTGAGCCACATAATTGTGCGGCTTCGGGATATAGGTATGCCGTTTTTATGCGGCGTCTTTGCCTGTCCGTTCGCCCTGATTCACTTTATAGTTATAGGGTTTTATAATGAATCAGAGCTCAACGAATTTCACTCCTGCAACTCAACGTATTGCTTTTTTGCATGCTACTTGGCATCAAGATATTGTGCTGAATTGTTTGGATGGATTTAAAAAAGAGTTAATTTCGCGTGGTTATGATGTTGCACTTATTGATGTGATATCTGTTCCTGGTGCGTTTGAAATTCCACTGCAAGCTAAATTGCTTGCGAAAAGCGGTCGGTATTCTGCCATTGCAGGCAGTGCATTGGTGGTGGATGGTGGAATTTATCGTCATGATTTTGTTGCACAAACAGTGTGTAATGCGCTTATGCAAATTCAATTAGAAACAGAAGTTCCTGTCGTGACCGCGGTATTAACGCCTCACAACTTTCATGAGCATGGCGAACATGTAGAATACTATAGCCATCACTTCATAAAGAAAGGTGTTGAGTTGGCAAATGCATGCGATCAAGCGATTCAACTGACAGAACAGGCTAAAATGAATCTTAGTTAAATAGCCAATGTTTTTTGCTATGCCTCTAAGCCTCCCTCTTAATTTAAGGATTGATAAATGATAGATATTTTAGCTGTATTCATCACTTTCTTTGCCGTCATTGACCCGATTGGAACCATACCGGTGTTTATTGCGGTAACCGATAAGTATGACAAAAAGACAAAGCGCCGAGTCGCCTTGCTTGCAACTATTGTATCTGCTTGTGTTTTATTATTCTTTGTTGTGATGGGGGAATTTATATTAAACGCGTTAGCTATTCCTCTTCCCGCCTTTCAAATATCGGGGGGAATTGTTTTATTTCTATTTGCTCTGACGATGATTTTTGGTGATAGTAAACCTGATGAAGAGATTAAGCTTTTAGAAAAATCGCACAAAGAAACGGCTATTTTCCCACTAGCGGTCCCATCAATTGCCAGTCCTGGTGCCATGTTAGCGGCCGTGCTTCTGACAAAAAATGCGGTCTATAGTGTTTGGGAGCAAATGCAAACGGCTTTGGTTATGTTGTCTGTTTTGGTTTTAGCTTATATCTTAATGCTGTTAGCGGGCTTTATTACTAAAATAATTGGCAGCAGTGGTGCGAGTGTTGTGAGTCGAGTAATGGGACTCATTCTTTCGTCTATTGCGATGACCAACATATTGGCGGGTTTCAATGATTATTATCATCTCGTCAAATGAAGATACTCATCTTTAACGACTTTCGATCATTATCCAAGCGCGTATTTTCCTATTAAAATCATTGGTCGCGCACCGTTATTTAACATGGCTTACCTCATGCAGTGATAAACTGCTGTCATAAGTAAAGCACCTTGGCTGTTGAGTGACGGGGTCAATAAATTTCAGCTCCTTTGCTAATAATTGCAAGGGTGCCGAATACTCATCAGCAGATAGTGGTTGTAATTGCGGGTAATATTTGTCATTCAATATGGGCCAACCCAGTGTTTGCATGTGAAGACGTAATTGGTGGGTTTTTCCAGTAATAGGATTCAATTCAAATAACGCTTTACCCTTAGCGTGTTTCAAACATCGAATAATAGAGTGACTATTGGCTTTACTGGCTATTTCGCTATCTTCCTCAGTATCGGCTACGCGCATTAGAAACCGTGGCTCGGATTGCACGATTCGGTTTTTAACGTCCCATTCCTGGCCTATCAAATTCTCAGCATCACTCACGTTTGCAATGGCTTGGTAGGTTTTGTGTATTTGTCGGGTTTTAAATACATCATGATAAAGATGGCGGGTATCTGGATTAACCGAGAATAAAACCAAACCTGCTGTGACTCTATCTAAGCGGTGCAGTGCTTGCAGGGTTTTAATGCCTGTTCGGCGACGTAAGCGATTCTGCAAACATTCATTGATATAAGCTCCGCCTGGGGTTACTGCTAGAAAGTGGGGTTTATAAGCCACTAAAAGATGCTGATCTTGAAATAGAATCGTTTCTTGGAAGGGAATGATGGGCTCGTTTTCGACTTCTCTGTAATAGTAAATTCGTTGCTGCGGCTGAAAAGGCGATTGTGTGGTTACCAGAGAGCCATCGTGACGGTGTACTTTGCCGTCGGTGATGCGCTGCTGCCAAACTTGAGCATCAATATAGGGGAATTTAAGGATCAGGTATTCCAACACAGTGGCGACGCCGGGGTTTGTCTGCGGTAAACTCAGCTTTGAGGGCTGTTCGGAAATTGCCATTTAACGGTCCAAAATTTTGACTATAGCATGAGTTTAATCGCGCTTGGCTATGGGGTTATCTTCTTAGTCCTCTATTGATCTATTGAAAAGGGCTTTTAACCAATACGCAGGGTCGTAGAAACGGTGAAAAATGAAAAGAGTCGCTGGGCTATTTGCTCGCAATGCCAGGGGCGCGGTAAAAAAAGTATACGGCTGCGTAAGAAGGTAAGGCTCCTCTATCAGAGACAGCTGGAAGCCTTTGAAAAAACGAATGGCGAAGGCATCGCGCCTGTTCGTCCTAAGCCTCACCTTGATACTTGTTCGACCTGTGACGGATCGGGCTTGGTTCCTGCCAGCGAATCCAATCTAGAATTAAGCGCGCAGAACTATCCGCACCTTGCCATTATTGGCGGTGGCATCGGGGGTGTGGCGCTCGCGGTGGCGTGCATGCATCGTGGTATTCCTTTTACGCTTTATGAGCGCGACAGCGGTTTCGATACCCGATCACAGGGTTATGGACTTACGTTGCAACAGGCGAGCAGGGCGATTGAAGGGTTGGGGATTTTCTCGTTAGCAGAAGGTATCGTTTCAACTCGACATGTTGTTCATACTACCGATGGAAAGGTTGTGGGTGAGTGGGGTATCCGAAAGTGGGGGCCGTCAGATAACAAAACAGCACCAAAGCGTACGAATGTCCATATCGCTCGTCAGTCTTTGCGTTTAGCTCTGCTTGAGCAGTTAGGTGGGCATGATTCTGTGCAGTGGAATCACCAGCTGGTTGATTATAATGCGAGTGAGGGTGGTGGGGTTGATTTAAGGTTTCAGGTCAGTCGTGAGGGGGGATGCGAGAATGACGTTAAAACTGCCCATGCTGACCTAGTGGTGGGGGCGGATGGCATTCGCAGTTCGGTGCGCAGGCTATTGATTGGCGAAGAGGTGTCTCCATTACGTTACTTAGGTTGTATTGTGATCTTAGGCATTTGCCCTTTGTCGGCGATAGTGTGTGCAGATCGCAGTTTGTTGGATTCGGCTACGGTATTCCAAACCGCTAATGGTAACGAGCGCATGTATATGATGCCTTATGCGGCGGACTCGGTAATGTGGCAACTCAGTTTTCCTATGCCAGAAAACGAGGCGAAGACTTTGAGTGCGAAAGGCCCGCAAGCGTTGAAAGAAGAGGCGTTGCGCCGATGTCAGTGGCACGCTCCTGTTCCTCAGATTCTAACCGCAACGCAAGACGCTCAGGTATCGGGTTATCCTGTTTATGATCGCGCCGTTCTAGCTCCAGAAATGCTCGCATCAGAGCCACTAGAGTCAGAACTATTAGGATCTGAGTTATTTAAAACAAGTGCTAACGTTACACTGATCGGCGATGCAGCTCACCCAATGAGTCCATTCAAGGGCCAAGGCGCGAATCAAGCGTTGTTAGATGCTCTCGCGCTGGCACGAGGAATCGTAAGAGGGTGTCGACCTTTATCGAATTGGCGAGAAGCAGGTATAAGAAGCAGTGTGCTAACAGAATTCGAAACAGAAATGTTGCAACGCAGCGCTAAAAAGGTAAAAGACTCAGCAGATGCCGCAGAGTTTTTACATTCTGATATTGCGCTTCATGAAGGCAATGAGCCGAGAGGACGCTGCTTACAAAGGAAAGAAGACTATGAATAATGTGAACAAAAAAACTCTGAAAAATGAGTGCTAGAGGTCTGTATGTTTCGATGGGGTGTTTTATTTTTTAGCGTAACGATTTGTTGGAATGTGAAAGCGGATATTAATTTGACTTCATTAATAAGCAACGGAATGGAGCGATGGCAAGCCAAAATATTTTCAGGACATTCAACCTATACTCTCAACGACGATAAAGGACGCTTAGCGTTAAAGGCCATCAGTCATAGTTCAGCATCGGGGCTGGTATTAGAACAGCGGATAGACCTTGTGAAAACGCCGTACTTGAATTGGAGTTGGTTAATAAAAAATAAGCTGCTGGCGTTAGACGAACGCAGTAAAAGCGGTGATGATTTTGTCGCGCGTATTTACGTTGTTATCGACGGAGGCTTCATGCTTTGGCGAACAAAATCATTAAACTATGTTTGGTCGAGCAACCAAGATAAAGGCTTGATCTGGGATAATCCGTTTGCGGGTTCGCGCGTCAAAATGATGTCTGTTCAAGGTAAGGCATCTAATACCGGTCAGTGGTTTGAAGAAAAACGTAATGTATATCAAGATTTGATTGCTGCGTTTGGTGATAAGGGCCGTGTAGAGGAAAACCAAGACGCTTATCGATACATCGATGTTATCGCGATTATGACGGATACGGATAATAGCGGCAAAGAGGCGGAGTCTTATTATGGTGACATGGTATTCAGTGTTCAGTAGATGTATTCAGCAGGCGGTGGTCTGTGACTTAATTCAAAGATAATGTAATCAAAGACCACTTAATTAAGACTCATACGTTATGCGAGCGAACAATGTTCAAGCGATTTAATCACTGGTTAGAAAATAAACGTATTAAGAAAATGGGCTTTACGGCACAGCAGTGGGAATCTGCTATTGCGGACTGGCCAGTAATGGCGCGTTATCAGGGTGCGGAGCGTGATGCGCTGCAAGACATGACGTTTCGTTTTTTAGTGCGTAAAACAATTGCTCCCGGCAGTGGTTTTGAATTCACCCAAGAGATGTGTTTAAAAATTGCTACGATGGCCTGTGTGCCGGTTTTGCACTTGGGTTTAAATTGGTACGACAGCTGGTATACCCTCATTGTTTATGAAGGCGACTTTGTACCTAATCGTCCTTATCGCAGCGACGATGGTGTTGTTCATGCTAAAAGCCCTGGTTTAAGCGGTGAAGCGTGGCTGCGAGGGCCGGTGGTTTTATCGTGGGAATCTGTGTGTGATTCAGGGGCTCATGCTCGACATATGAAGGCCAGTAATGTGGTTATTCATGAGTTGGCGCATAAGCTGGATATGTTGCGTGACGGTGCCAATGGCGCACCGCCGATGCACCCTGAT
>Ga0209305_1002608_pt1 | contig 10406 bp, 8 predicted proteins | sample COGITO_mtgs_1103_FD_184792 | JGI IMG/M metagenome (GOLD analysis project Ga0209305, IMG submission 184792) | Pelagic marine microbial communities from North Sea - COGITO_mtgs_110321 (SPAdes) (version 2) | ecosystem: Environmental > Aquatic > Marine > Epipelagic ...
TTTGACTAGAATTAATAATGAAAGGTTATTTAATAAAGCTGGGTTTAGTTTATTAGAGTTCACAATCGCTTTAGTTATTATCGCTGCTTTAGTTTCTGTACTGATACCTAAGCTAAATGAGTTACAAGATAATGCTCATAAATCGAACGTGCAGTTGACCGCTAATTCATTGCAGTCTGCGGTGAATTTAGCCCACAACCTTTGGCAGTCACAAGGATCGATGAATAAGACAGCTTTACTTAAAGGTTATGGGGAAGGAAATATACTGATGGGAGGTAAAGGCTGGCCTGTAAGTGCCCTCTCTATGAATGAAGATGATTCAATAGAGAACATTACGCGCTTAGCTTTGAATAGCTCAACCTGTAAACGGCTATGGAATGGCCTATTAAAAAATACGTCACCGAAGGTTAATGCAGTTTCTGACAGTAAGCGTGATGAGCTAGGTGAGCTCAAATTCATTTACCTGACAGAGTTTAATCAAGGAGTCTGTAGTTATCACTATCTGTTAACCAATAACGGTTGGCGCATAGAATATGATCTGGGAACAGGTCGAGTTATTACCTTATTTTAATGACTTTATTTAAGTTAAATCTAGGAGCGATCTATGAAAAAGATCAATAAACAAGCAGGCTTTACCCTGATCGAATTAATCATGGTAATTGTAATTCTTGGTGTATTATCAGCTTTTGCTTTGCCGCGATTTGCGGATCTTGGTCAGAATGCTAGGGCAGCAACAGTCGAGGGCGCAGTTGCTTCCGTTAAGTCAGCCGCGAATATTGCCCATGCGCAGTGGTTAGCAGAAGGTGATGCTGCTAGCTTAGAAGTCACTTTGGAAGGCGTTGATATTGCCATGGTAAATGGTTACCCATCAAAAGATTCCATTGACGAGGCCGCAGGTATTATTGCAGATGATTATGATATTACCGTAGGTACAACTAATGACGTTACTATTGATGCTAAAGGTGCTACAACCGCAGCAACATGTCGAGTAACCTATACCGAAGCAGCTGCGGTAAATAGTTCTCCAACTTTTGCTGTAGATACTGGCGGTTGCTAGTCTATTTTTTGAAGCAAGAGTGCATAACGCTTGATTCAATTTTATGAATAAATCTCAGCAAGGTTTTACGTTAATCGAATTAATTACTGTAATAATCTTGCTGGGTATCCTCTCAGCTTTTGCTATTAGCCGATTCCCATCTTCGCAAAGTTATTCAACGACTATCATTAAAAATCAATTTATAGCTTCCGCACGCTTAGCTCAGCAAACATCTTTAGCGCGATCATCAACCACGTCTAATGTCACCTTAAGTATTTCAGAGGTTAGTGAGGAGTGGAACCTAGTGATTGCTGGAGCTGGAGGTGATTCTAATACGGCTAAAGTTGATAAGGGCAATGAACAGATTCGGTTTGGGACAAATTTGGTCTCAGCCTGCTCAGCGCTGACTGCCTCACCTTTGACTCTAGTATTTGACGGTGACGGTAATCGAATTCCTCGCCAAAACTTAAGAGTTTGTATTGATTCTGATATCGATTATGAACTCTGTATTAGTCCATCAGGATATGCGTATGAAGGTACTTGTTTACCCTAGCGTTCGCGCCTCTATGATAAAAAAATATGGGCGAAGTAGCGTATATAAAAAAACTACAGGTTTTAGTTTAATTGAGTTAGTCATTACGATTGTTGTACTGGGTATTGCACTTAGTGCCTTAAGTAGCAGTTTATTTACCAGTGTTGGTCGTAATGCTGATCCTTTGTGGCAAAGTAAAGCGAGTCAATTATCACAAGCCTATTTAGATGAAATTTTATCGATGCGATATGATGAATCTTCACCGCTAGGCGGAGGGAGTATTGGGGTGTGTAATACTCCAGGCAGCGAAACAGGAGAAGCGAGTCGCAGCTTATATGATGATGTTGATGATTATGATGGTTTAGCTGAAACCGCTGACTTTCTGGATACAATAACACCGTCTAGTTATAGTGGCTATACTGTCAGTATTGAAGTCACTTGTGTAGCTCAGGGGAATCCTACTTTGACGGACAGTAAACTAATAGCATTAACGATTATTTCTCCTACGAGCCAACGTTTAATATTTTCGGTATTAAGAGCAGATTTATAATGGCTTCTTTTAATCAGTTAAATATTTCCACTATTAAAAAAAATGCTGCGTTTACTCTCGTCGAACTGGTAACGGTTATTGTTGTATTGGGTATCTTATCCACAGGCAGTGTGCACTTTATTTCAAATTCGGCAAAGGGTTTGGTCGATAGTGCAGAACGTCAAGCATTAGCGAGTACTGCAACCATCGCAATAGAAAAAGTATTGAGGGAAGTTCGTAGAGCTTTGCCAAATAGTGTGCGAAATTTTGAGGATGATGGCAATAGCTGTTTAGAGCTCGTGCCGATTTTGCACAGCAGTGAGTATGTATCAATTCCAATTGCAGCAGCAGAAACAAAGTTTGATGCGATTAAATTTGTCACTGCCTCAGGCACAGAATCCGGTTATGTTGCCGTTTATCCTAATAGTATTAATTCTGTATACAGTGCCAATCAGGCTATTTCAACGAATAAAGCGACCGCTGGTGTTGTAAATATTCCTGGGCCAGAGTTACAAGAAATCCTTTTTAACGGAGGTTCCTTGTATCGTTTTTTGACGGACTCACCAGGAAAACGATTTTTTTTAGTCGATGAACCCATCAGTTTCTGTGAGGATTCGAATGGACGTTTATGGCGTTATCAGGATTATGGTTTTCATCTTGATAGTACTTCTAGCATTCCTACATCAGGTAGTGATCGCTTATTAATTGCTGATTCGTTACAACAAAATAGTTTGTCTTTTAATGTTACCCCTGCTCAGCTACAAAGAAATGCAGTCGTGCGAATGAGCTTAATTGTTGAGCGTAAAGGTGCAACAAGTGAACAAGTGGATATGAGTCAAGAGGTGCAATTAAGAAATGTTCCTTAACGCGGCAGGTAATAAATTAGCCAATATAAAATATTCAAAGCAAGGTGGGCTAGGTTTACCTATTGCACTTTTTATTATTACTATTATGAGTTTGATTGCGGTTGCGGTAAACCGATTAGGCGAGTCAAGTAGTCAGGCATTTAGCCAAAACTTACTATCGTCGCGAGCATTTTATGCCGCAGAAAGTGGTGCTCAATTAAGGGCGCAGAGGGTGCTATCTTCAGCCCCATGTGCTTGTGGTACCAGTGCGGATGTTGCGTATGATTTTACGGCTGTTGGATTAAACCAATGCCGTGCCGCTACAAACTGTACTAGTTTTGTCGCTGATGGTGATACGTATTGCACTTTAGTTAGTATTGGCCGTTGTGATAATGCAAACGCAGAGCGGGCGATAGAGGTGCGGTTAAAATGATAACGTTTATCCGATTTGTTTTATTGTCAGGTATTTTATTCTTAACCACGACAGCAAATGCTTCTTATACCATGACAGAGTTAGAAGGAACGCCTCTAGAGACGCCAGATGTTGTTAATACGGTTGCTTGGGATGGCTTAGATACTAACTTCCCCAGTGACGATGATAAACAAATAGTCAGCATTGGTTTCCCCTTTCAGTTCGATACACTAAGTTATGATTTTGTCACAATTTTTACCAACGGTATTTTAAAGTTTTTACCGGTTGATCGAATGCATCGAGATTATATTAATGAGTCATTACCGACTGATGAGGGCGATGGGTTCATTGCTGTTTATTGGGATGACCTTGTTGATGATGCTAACTCTTCAGTGACTTATGGCAACCTCGGAACTGCTCCAAATAGAAAATTTGTTGTTAATTGGACTAACGTAAGATCATATTCTAATAATTTTCGTTATGATTTTCAGGTTGTATTATATGAAAATGGCGATATTCGTTATCGCTATAATAACAATACATCCAATGGTGAAAGTGCAACGATTGGCTTGGAAATTAATGATACTGATTTTATAGAATATTCTTTCAATGAAGTTAGTGTTGAAGTCAGCTTCGATTTATTTTTTCGTAACCAACTTCTTGCTTTACCTGCACCTATTTTACAGTATCGACTAGATGAAACCAGCTGGGATGGCAGTATCGGTGAAGTCGTCGATTCAAGTTCAAATAGTCTTAATGGACGTTCATTTTCAGGCGCTAATACTGGCAATGTAGCCCCTGCTTTAGGTGCTAATATTGGTACTTGTAACTATGGTGAGTTTGATGGACAAAACGATTATGTTGAAATAGCGGATAATGCATTATTAGATTTATCCAATAATTTTTCTGTAGGTGTGTGGATTAAAATTGACTCAATACCGACTAGTGGACTAAAGACCATATTATCGAAAGATGAGAACTATGAATTTCATGTTAATTCGGCAGGGAGAATATTTTGGTGGTGGAATACCGAAATTTTGGGTGCTGTTCGAACCGTTACTTCTGATACGAGTATAGTCGCAGGTGTTTGGACTCATGTAGTTATTAGCTTTTCGACAGTAACACAGAATATTTTCATTAATGGCGTCGCTTCTGGTGATGAAATATACCCTGAAGGTGCTATAACCAATTCGGATCCTTTGCAGATTGGGGCCGATCAAAACTCCGGCGGAAGATACTTCAACGGAGATATCGATGAAGTAAATATTTTTAACCAAGCATTAAGCGAAACTCAAGCGCGAGAGCTTATGGAAATCACTCGTCCTTGCCCATCACTTAATTTATGTATAAGTAGTTTCCCTGATGGGCTGAATAGCCATACGGGAGGTAATATTAGTTTTGAACGCGATGCCCAACTTTTCTTTAGCCCTGACGATATATTGAGCGCTGGCAGTGTTTCATTAGATGGTGGCTCATCTCAACGTAGTTGTGTGTCGGTTGAGTGCCAAGCGAGTGGTTTGTCTGTGGAGGCAACGATTCCGGCGGCTTTTCCTGATACTAGTATTAGTACAACCGATGTGAATATTAATAATAATGCCGCAGGAAACATAGGTAGTGGAGAGAATGATTATCGTGACGTGTCACTGGGTAATAATTCAACCTTAAACATTATTGCAGGGTATGGTGATTATTATATTGATGATTTATCTTTTGGTAATAATGGCACGCTAAATTTAGTTTCTGGAACTTACTGGATTAACAATTTTTCTGCTGGGAGAGGGCTTGATATTAATATTAGCGGAGGGACCGCTAGATTGTACATTAATAATACTTTTTCACTGCCTAGAGATGCAATAATTAACTCACCGAGCTTAGCGACTCAAGGTGATGCAAGCCAGTTTTTTTTATATGGTTATAGTAATATTAATACCGGTAGAGACTCTACTTTTAGTGGCGTGATCTACGGCACAGGTGATATTGAACTAAATAATACTTCAAATTATTACGGAGCTATTACGGGGGCAGATATTAGTATTGGTATTGATACCAATGTGTTTTTTAACCCTGCTGCCACAGCCAATCTAGACTATGGAGATTTATGTGAAAGTGCGAGCTGCACTTTGGGAAGCTTTAACATTACACAACCCGCTTATGCTTTGGCTTGCCCTGGTATACGAACAAAAATTTCCATTCAGGCTATGTGTGATGATGGCACTTCAGTAAAAGATGATTATGTGGGAACCGTTGATATTAGTAGTAATGAGAATGCGCTCAGTGAATTTTATCAATCTCTTGTATCGGTACCAACAATCAGCTCTATTATCTTTGATGGCTCTGAGTTCGGGCTTAAAGACGTTTTCCTTTTTCATCAGAATGAAAACCCAGCACTTCAGGTTAGTGCAATGGATACTGCAGAATCTGTTACAAGTATTTCGACTACAGCCACTGATTATAGGACAGAGGGTTTTGCTATAACGGAACCTGAGTCTTTTACTTGTGGTGATAATACCAGCATGAGTTTAACGGCTATCGGGGAAGATGATAATGGTTTAGCGTGCCAGACTCTTACTGGTTTTACAGGAACAAAAAATATTAAGGCTTGGTATGAAGTCAATATTAACTCAGACTCAGGCGCTGATCCTGTTTCGACAAATTTATTAATTCAAAGCCAGTCAATCAATACACAGGCTGAACCTACTGCCAATAATATTAATCTGACTTTCAATAATGGAATTGCCAACTTCCCTATCGCCTACGCGAATTCAGGGCAAATTTTAGGGATTAACTTTAAGCATGACGATGATCCCTATGATGGCAGTGTTCCAGAATTTTCTGCTTTAGTTGCTAGCACGACCTCCTTTATCGTAAAACCCAATAGCATTAATCTCTCAATCAGTGATGCAGATTCTTCCTGTGCAGTGGGAATGGTTAATGAAAACTGTTCTAAGTTTATGGCCGCAGGTAGACCTTTTATTATGAATGTTGAGGCGCAATGTGTAGGGGGAACCGTAGCGGATGAGTATCAAGGTGATGTTACTTTTTCACATAGTTTGGTCTCTCCTTTACCGGGAGCTTTTGGAAGTTTAGCGATTACCTCCGGAACGATTGGTGCTGTTGATAGTGGAACTATTCAAGTAGATAACCAAACGCTTACTGAAGTCGGAATTTTTAATCTGACTGCGGTAGCCAATAATTATTATGGAGAGACAATAGATCCATTCACTTTATCAAATGTGGGTCGCTTCTATCCTGAAAACTTTATTATGACAGCAAGCAGCACAACAAACAGTTGTGGTAGCTTCAGCTATATGAGTCAGACTGATAATGAAATTGATATTAGTTATACACTGCAAGCACAGAGATTTGGTGGAGGAATAACGCTAAATTATGAGGGTGCTTTTGCCAAAGCTAACATGACGATCGTCGCTGAAGATAATAATGATGGGGGTGCTTATCATCAGACAAGACTAAGTGGCTTCAATTCGACCAGCTGGAATAATGGTGAATATTTATATTCAGACGGTGGGAGTTTCCTACGCGCTACATCAGGCTTACCTGATGGACCTTACCAGAATCTTCAAATAGGTCTTCAGCTCAGTGATAACGATGGTGACGATAGTATACTTACTGGGTTAGATATGCAGTCAGATACGAATACTGATTGTGATGTTATTGGCGATTGTGATGCCAAGTCGGTAGGTAATAATTTGGATCTACGCTTTGGCCAAATGAAGCTCAGTAATGCCTTTGGTCCTGAAACGTTTGATCTAGATATGATCGTTCGAACTGAATATTATGATGGCACCGGCTTTGTTTTAAATACGGATGATAACTGCACCGAAATATTTGCTACCGAACCAGAACTTTCTCCGCTTGCTGCTTCGTGGACTGATAATTTAGCCGTAGGTGATACAACTCCAAGCTTAATAAATACAATAGCATCCGGTATCGGGAAGGTTAGATTCAGTGAGGCAGGATTGGGTAATGCAGGCTCAGTTACTTTTCAATATGATACTAATACTTTCTTACCTTGGCTAAATACTGAAAATGATGATGATGCGGATTATGCCGATAACCCATTCGGAAAAATAACATTCGGCCAGTTCAGAGGAAATGACCGCATGATTTATTGGCGAGAGATTGTGCGGTAACGTATTGAATTCAGCGCTAAGGTTTTAACGTTAGCGCGAATATTTCCAATCAATGTTTAGCTTTTAGCTTTCCGTTTCTTCTTCGGTTACTTCTTCAGCATCCATCCCCAATTCTTTTATCTTACGCGTTAGGGTATTGCGACCCCAGCCTAATAGCACAGCAGCGTCACGGCGACGGCCTGCGGTATGTTTAAGCGCGGTTTCAATCATGATTTTTTCAAATATGGGAACGGCGACATCCAGTAGCGCTGGAGTACCTTGAGTTAACTGTTGGTCGGCCCAGTATTGCAGGGCTTGCTCCCAGTTACCCGAAGTAGGAGCTGTTGTTTCTTGGTCTAATAATTCAGGCGGTAGGTCATTAATATGCACCTCGCGCCCAGAAGCCATGACCGTGATCCAGCGGCAGGTATTTTCTAACTGACGTACGTTGCCCGGCCAATCGAGCTTAGATAAGTAAGCCGAAGTCTCTGGCTTTAATGTTTTTACTTCAACCTCTAACTCTTCCGCCGCTGAGTTTAAAAAGTGTTTTAATAGACGAGGAATATCTTCCCGACGATCAGCCAGGCGTGGGATATGAATACGAATAACGTTTAAGCGGTGAAATAAATCGTCACGAAAACGACCTTCTTTTACTAAGCCTTCAAGGTTTTGGTGTGTCGCTGCAATAATGCGAACATCGACTTTAACGGGGGTAGTTCCACCTACTCGATAGAATTCACTGTCGGCCAATACGCGTAATAAACGGGTTTGAGTATCCGCGGGCATATCGCCAATTTCATCTAGAAATAACGTGCCGCCGTTGGCTTGCTCAAAGCGTCCGCGACGCTGGCCTCCGGCTCCTGTAAAAGATCCTTTTTCGTGACCAAATAATTCAGATTCAATTAAATCTTTTGGAATTGCAGCCATGTTCAAGGCAATGAAACTTTCATTCGCTCGAGGGCTGTGTTTATGTAGCGCATGAGCAACGAGTTCTTTACCAGTACCCGATTCGCCGTTAATTAATACGGTGATGTTGGATTGTGATAAACGACCAATAGCACGGAAAACTTCCTGCATCGCAGGCGCTTCGCCGATAATCTCAGTATCGTTGGGCAGCTCTTCAACGATATTTTGGGTTGCTTGCTGTTCTTCGTAATGAGCCATCGCCCGTTGTATTAATGTGACGGCATCATCAACATCAAATGGCTTTGGTAAATATTCAAAAGCTCCTTTTTGATACGATGTGACAGCGCTATCAAGATCTGAGTGCGCGGTCATAATGATAACGGGCAGCTCAGGGTGAGCTTCATTGATTTGAGATAAGAGCGCTAGACCATCAAGGCCGGGCATGCGAATATCTGTCATGATCGCCGCAGGTTTTTCTTTCGCTAATAAGCCCATGATTGTTTCAGCACTTTCAAAGACTCTGCAAGGAATATTGGCTTGCTCTAGCGCTTTTTCCAGTACCCAGCGAATTGATTTATCATCATCAATAATCCAAACAGTATTCATATTGATCCGTCCTAAGAGTGTTTAAGTGGTAAGAAGATAGAGAATTGTGTACGGCCGGCTTCGCTTTCATATTCGATGATACCTTCGTGTTGGTTTATCAACGATTGTGCGATAGACAGCCCTAAGCCTGTGCCTTCGGCGCGGCCACTGACCATGGGGTAGAATAAATTCTCTTTTAAATTGTCAGGAATACCAGGGCCGTTATCCGTAATAGAAATATGGGCAACTAAACGGTGGCGCTGATGGCCAATGGTAAATTGGCTTTTTGTTCGTGTTCGTAATGAGAGAGTAGGATTTTCAATCCCCGCTTCTATCATCGCCTGTACTGCGTTGCGACATAGATTAAGAATGGCTTGAATCAGCTGAGATTTATCACTAATGAATTCTGGGATAGAGGGATCGTAATCTCGAATGATTTTAACATCACCCAGCTGATCAACTTCAATCAGTTGGCAGACGCGCTCTATGACTTCGTGGATATTGGTTGCTTCTTGTTTTGGCAGCTGATGTGAACCTAATAAACGGTCTACTAAGTCTCGTAAGCGATCAGCTTCTTCAATAATAATATTGGTATATTCGTCGAGAGATGCATCGGGTAGTGCGCGCGATAATAACTGTGCGGCCCCTCGAATACCTCCCAATGGATTTTTAATCTCATGGGCCATACCGCGAACCAGTTCACGGGTGGTCTCTTGTTTTGAGATGATTTGCTCTTCTCTAGAAATACGCATTAAGCGATCTCGCCCTTGAATCTCAATCAATAAACAAGGGGTATGACTTTCTGGGTGAACAATAGGGCTGACGCTATAGTCGACAGTAATGCTTTGGGTATTGTGCAGCACAACTTCAGTTTCACGCTTAGTGAAGGTATAGCCTGTGGATATAGATCCCTGTAGTGCAGTTTTATCCTCTTCTGATTCCCAAGCAAGGTCATAAAAATGTTCTCCTAGGCCTTGGCGTCCACTGACTTGCAATAGCACTTCAGCCGCAGGATTCATATAAATCACAGACAGGTCTACGTCGAGCAATAAAATGCCAGTATTTAGGTATTCTAGTAACTGTTGGTTGACTACTGCCGATGCAATCATGAGTAAACCTTTCCTTTTGTTTAGCCGAGGCGTGGTTGATCTCATTCGTAATGCAAAAAGCAAACCACTATTGAGTGTGCACGAATCTGATGCTTTGATAGGGAATTATAGCCTGATTTTGTACAATCTTAGAGCATGTAATATTATTAATGCGCAAAAATAGTGCGCATGTGGTTGGGTTGTGCTTCTTTATGGAGCGATACGACCTTGTGGTGCGGGGTCGTTGGCGTAGGGCGGGATTAGTGTAGAGGATTATCGCTTAACGTAAACAGTGACGACAGAGCTGCTTATTTTTTGTTGCTGGTTATTCAGTGATCGAATA
>Ga0209305_1002617_pt1 | contig 10381 bp, 14 predicted proteins | sample COGITO_mtgs_1103_FD_184792 | JGI IMG/M metagenome (GOLD analysis project Ga0209305, IMG submission 184792) | Pelagic marine microbial communities from North Sea - COGITO_mtgs_110321 (SPAdes) (version 2) | ecosystem: Environmental > Aquatic > Marine > Epipelagic ...
ACTGGTATTCGGTGAAGATGATAAATCAAATTATGCAAGGCCTGAAACCATTCTGGAACTATTTACGGGAATTAAGTTCAACTATCAACGACTATTTAATCATTATGGATATGTCGATGTATGGGTTAACAGTTACGATCAATTCATGGTCATCGTACCCTATTTACTGGTTGGGCCGGGTCTTTTTACCAAGCTTATAACATTGGGTGTTGTGGTACAGGTGAGTAATGCATTTCGTAAGGTACATGAAGGATTTGGCGTGTTTTTATACCAATTTACCACTATAACCGAATTAAGGTCTATATGGAAGAGATTAAGTGAATTTGAGGACAATTTAAGACGATTTAAGGCACTTTAATGAAAAACCCATACTAGACCCTTAGTTTGGACAAATAACCCTTATATGCCCGTTTAGGGTGTCAAAAAGTCCTTTGTTTTCAATGACTTACAACCCCTTATTTTTCAATAACTTAGGTCAGGAACATTTATTTTCAAAATAGGTCACTTCTTCCTTGACTTATCTGCCTATATTTGATACAATATACTTAACAATTGATAATTAATAAATGATAAGGATTTTACATTATGTTGATAAAAGAAAGTCGTGTTCCAAGAAAAAGGAATAAGAAAGAATGTTTTATTACAAGAACAACAAATTGTCAAGATTCACTTGTAATTTATTCCTACACTTATCCTTCATTGATTGACCAAGCCAAATCCAATAATGATACAATACAGGTTAAGGTTGGGGAAACCACACAAGGTTTAAAAGAAGGTTATTCTCCCGAAGAATGTGCTCGTCTTAGGATGAAAGAACAAGGTGATGCTAATGAAGCTGAAAGAAAAATTTTAATTGGGGCATGGAAAGTTAATAAGTCTAAGATACCTAAAGATAAAACTTTACATAAGCCATGGGAGATAGAAGGTTTAAAGATTAAAAAAGAAGAACGTGGTAAAGGAACTGAATGGTTTAAATTAGGTTATTCTATTGAAGAATGTAAGACAAAAATTGAGAATACGATTGAATCTTTTAATCAATCTACGGGAAAATCATTTACTATAAGAACAGCACAAAAAAGAACACTAGATGAAGCAATTAAAATTTACGATTCAACCGATAAAGACAGGGTTAATATAGTTGCTAACTTAGCTCCTAGATTTGGCAAGACTCTTTGGATATTAATGTTATTCAATGAGTTTGGTAAAAAAGTACTTGTATTACCATCAGCTGTATTGTCTACACATACATCTTTTAAAGAAGATATTAAGAATTTTCAAGGATTTGAAGATGTTGAATATATTACGACACATAAAAATCCTAATTATGCTAAACAGATAGAGATAGCATTATCTAAGAATAAGAGGGTAGTAGTAACTGTTTCATTATTTACTAAAAATGAAAAAGATTTGAAGTATATTAGAGATATGCCTAATAATGACAAATTTCTTTGTGTTGATGAAGGGGATTTTGGTGCTTGGACAGACCTTAAAAGAAAAATTTTAGAATATCTTATGCCTAATAATGATACTGGAAAATATTGTTTTGTGTCCATGTCAGGTACAAATATTGCTAGAATGGTGACTGGTTCTGAATATATTGATGGGGTTATAACATCAACATATATGGAACTTGAATTGACAGAAAAAGGTATTGTTAGACGTAAATATGTTGATTTGAAATTATCTAATATGGATAAATATGTTAAAGACTTAACAAAAGATGATTATTTTTCATGGACTAAAGTAACAGCTAATCCGTGTAAATCTGAAAACTTTTTGAAAGAATTTATTAGCGGGTTGACAGGTAATACTAACAATCGTAATTATAATGGATTAAATCTTTCAAATATGATGGAAGAAGAATTTAATTGTGGTATGATGTTTTTTAGTGGTACTAATAAGAATATTAACAAGATTGCAACTAAATTTAGAAAGGTTATTCCGAAATGGGAAATTATAGTTTTAAATAGTGAATATACATCAAATAAAGAAGCAGAAGATGTTGTTAAAAACCAAATTAATCTTGCAAAGCTGAGTGGGAGTGAAGGTGTACTTATCCTGTCTAACACTATGGGCAGTAGGTCATTTTCTATACCAGAAATACAAGCTACAATACTTTGCTATGATAAAGGTGGTATTGACCAAACTATTCAGAAAAGTAGTAGATGTTTAACACCTGGCATAAATATGAATGGAGACTTAAAAGAATATGGTTATATTGTATCATGTTCTATGAATCCGAATAGAACTACAGCAGATATTATTTCAGATTCAAATCTTATTTCAGAAGCTGCTATACAGTCTGAAATATCTGGTGAAGATTATACTACGACAATAAAAAAATTATTAAATAATGTATCTATTTTATCTACGGATGAATATGGAAATAGAGTAAATTTAGTAGAAGATGAAGAAGCTATGACAAACCTGATAAAAGAATTATCTTCAGCTAAAGAATTAATAAAAGTTGCTTCTGCACTATGCAATCCAGATATAATTTTAAATAACCCAGATATGCTAAAATCATTTTTAGGAATGTCATTTGGTAAAGCTGGTGAAGTTGAAAAGAAGGAAGTAGAATTACCAGAAGGAAATACTTTTGCAGTTTCTAGTGAAAGTGAAAGTGATAAAAAAATAAGTGGTAAAAAGGGGAATAGTAATGAAGATATAATTAGAAAAAATATTAAAACATTAGTTTACTCAGCATCTATGCTTGTATCAATGGTGGAAGGTAGAACATATAGAGAGTGTTTGAAAAATATTGATAATGATATTTTTAAAAGTGTATGGACTATTGATAAAGATGTTGCTTTATCTGCTTTAGATGTTAATGCTCTTCCAGAGAAATGGCTAGACGTTATTGTTTGTGCTACCGATGATTTAATTAAATCTGGAAAGATACTGGAATGGCATGAATTGCCAACATTCGGTAAGATACCTCATCTTGGTATTTCTGATTCTGATGAAATACAAGTGTGGTTTGACACATTAAAACCATTAAATCTTAAAGATATGAAGATTGCTTCATTAGCTACTAATCATGGTAAAGAGATTTCAGCTTTAATAAAATTAGGTGTTGAACCTAAAAACATTACTGTTATTGATGAAGGTAGTTTTTCTAGGGTGTGGGAAGCAGCTGGTATAAATGTTAATGTTGTTGAAAACTTATTGGAGATACCAGAGATGAAAAAATTTGATGTATTACTAGCCAATCCCCCTTACAAGGGTAAAGCACGGTTACACCAACAATTTTTTAATACGGCTTGTGAAGAATTGACAAAGGATGGTGGTTATACTATATTTTTACAACCTGCATCAACTTATTTAACTCAGAAAGAAGTAAAGACCAAGCATGAAAAGACGATGATAGGCAATATTTTAAAATACAAAACAAATGTAAAAATATTACCTAGAGATATATTTAAAAATGCTGTTAGTGAAAATGAGCTAGCAATGACTTCCTTAAATAAAATTGAGAATACAACAGGTAAACTCAAATCTTTAATATATAAAGATGGAAAAAAATATGAAAATGTTGGTTTAGAAGATATTAATATTCATTCTTTAGATAATAAAATATTTAGAAAAATTAAAGAAAAATATGAAAAATATATTTTACAAAATGGTTCTCTAAATGATTCTACTTACTATTCTTTAAAGAATCCTATAAATAATATATGCGGTTTGCCTAAATTGAGGTCAAATATAGGTACTAAACATTTCTTTACTTTTTTACCGAATCCAATAGAGAAAACTAAGTATTATACAACTAAAATTTCTGAAAAACATGATTTTGGCATTAGAGTAAAAAATAATAAACAAATTAAAAATGTTTATTCATATATTCAAACTTTTTGTGCTAGATTTGGTTTGGCATTACTTAAAATTAATGCTAATAATCATATGGGTGAATTTAGGAAAGTTCCTCTTGTAGACTTTGACAAAGAGTGGACAGATAAATTGTTGATTAAAGAATTAAAATTAACACAAGAAGAATTTAAAATTATTGTAGATACTCTTGGTCATTATCATGGTTGATTGGGAGCCTATTAAGAAGAAAGTTAATGAACATGGTTATATGTCTGGTACAGATAGAATGAGTGATCGTGTTAAAGCAACTGGTGAAGTATTTACCCCAACAGATACAGTTATTGAGATGATAGAATCTATAGGTATAGATAACTACTCTAAAGGGAAATCTGTATTAGACCCAGCGTGTGGTGATGGTCAGTTATTGGTAACAGTTAAATGTTTAAAAGTATTACATTTTGGTATGAGTGAGGAGGCTGCTTTAAATGATATCTATGGTGTAGATATCATGCGTGATAATGTAGATTTATGCAAGAAAAGATTGGGTGGTGGAACTATAATGATGGGAGATACGTTAAGACCAGAAAATAGATTAGATGAACAAACAGAAGAAGAGTATCGTAAAATGTATGAATATTTTTATAAAGGTTCTGGAAGGTATTTTAAACATTTGATTAAAAAATCTGTAATTTTTTATAAAGAACAATGTGTTGAAATCAAAGCAGCAAAGAAAGCAGCAAAGAAAGCAGCAAAGAAAGCAGCAAAGAAAGCAGCAAAGAAATCTTCTAATTTAGAAAACTTCTTCCTTGACTTATCTGCCTATATTTGATACAATATACTTAACAATTGAGAAACGGAGATTTAAACATGAACGAATATATGGATGGTTTATTGAGGTTTATCGGTGGTGTTATAGTTGCTGTAAGTATGACTGCATATATGTTAGCTTGTGCGTTTGCACCATTTGGAATTGTTTGGTTAGTCTTAAATCACTAGGAGGCGTTATGAAAAATAAGAGAATTGTAAGAAGGAAACGATTGGTTAAAATGGAAAAGAAAAGACTTCAAAGGAATGAAAGACGTAAAAATGTTAAACAACATGATATCAATATAGTGAAACCTAAAAAAGAGAATAATACCGTACCATTAATGGGAGCTGCTAATGCCGGATAGAAAAGAAAGGGAACAAGAACCAGAAAAGGAACTTGATGAACCTAGCCCACAATCAAATAAGAAACGGCCAGGTATTGATAGACTTTTTGAAAGAATGAGGAAGGTTGACCCGCAACAATCCGAGAATTACAAACAAAGAACGGGTGAGTAAAGTTTTTCCTTGTATTATTTGTAAAATGTGTTATAATGTATCTAACAATTAACTAAGGAGATTTATATTATGTCTAAGCAAGAAATGAAAGAAATGAAGCAAGTTGTTTATCCTCTAACTTCTGAGGAGTTTCTTCAAACCGAGAAAATTACTTCTCAAGATGTACTTGACATTATCAATGAAGCTGATGTTGAGGTAGAGTAATGTTAGACCCCTGCTCCGGCAGGGGTTTTTCTTTTTACAGGAGATAGTTATGAAAATTCTATTACCATTAGTTACAATGTTGTTTATAACTAGTACAGTATATGCTGGTGATTGTCCACAATTTAGAAATACGAAGAAAGCACCAGCATCATTTCAAAAACTTGATAGAACATCTAAAGCAAATAAAATTAATGGAAAGGATTTGTTTCATAATACTGCTAAACCTTTAGCTTGTAAAATGTGTCATGGTAAAAAGGGTGATGGTAAAGGAGTACTTGGTAAAGCACTTACACCACAACCTAGAAATTTTACTTGTATTGATACTATGAAGGATATTTCAGCAGGACAGATGTTTTGGATTATTCAGAATGGTTCAAAGGGTACTGGTATGGCAGCACAGAAGTTTCTAAAACCTAAAGAGATTTGGGATATTGTAAAATACATTAGAGAAGATTTATCTAAATGAAATGGACTGTTACTACCTTACTAAGAGCTGGAGTAAAAGGTACAGAAGAAGAAGTTGTTTATAAAGCTCTATTACATTTAGGTTATGATGAAATAATCTCTATGAAGATGGGACAATCATTTTATATTACATTGAATGATGAAACAACAAAAGAAGAACAGTTGGAAAAGATTAAAGAGATGTGCAAGAAAACATTAGTTAATACTATTTTATACGATTTTAAAGTGGAGCTTTATAATGAATGAACCTTTTCCAAGACTGATTGGATTTGCTGGTAAGGCAAGAAGTGGTAAAGATACTGCTGGTGCATACTTAGTAGATAACTATAACTTTTTACGTTATTCTTTTGCACAACCTTTGAAGGATGCAACAAAGATAATGTTTGGACTTACAGATGAGCAAATCAAAGACAAAGAAAGGGCTGCAGAGCCTTGGGGTATGTCACCAAGAGATTTATATCAACGGGTAGGAACTGATATTGCTCGTAACATTGATGTTAATGTATGGGTGAAGGGTGCTGATATGTTTGTGAAAAAAAATCCTGAGCGTTCAGTTGTTGTTACTGATGTACGTTTTTCTAATGAAGCATTCTGGATTAGAAGTCAAGGTGGGCTTGTTGTATTTCTTCATAGTGATACAAGAGGTATCTTTGAGGGTGGTGGCCATTTAAGTGAGAATGGTTTAGAAGGTTCTGATGTAGATATTGTTTTACAGAACGATGGAACTATTGAAGCACTCTATGCAAAACTTGAAGAACTGAAAGGACAAAAAGTAGCGTGAGATATTTTCGATATACATTAGATGATATGAAGAAAGAGTCTGATAAGAAGAAGTTTAACTATATCACATTCTTTGCTGGTGGTGGTGGTTCTTCATCAGGGTATAAACTGGCTGGTGGAAATTGTTTGTTTATGAATGAATTCCAGCAGGTTGCAGTTGATACCTATATGGAGAACTGGCCTAACACTCCTCATATTTGTGATGATATCAAAAATATTACTGGACAGCAGATAATGGAGTTGGCAGGATTTAAAAAGGGTGAGTTGGATTTACTTGATGCAAGCCCACCCTGCCCTCCATTCTCTATGTCAGGTTCAAAGAGAAAAGGTTGGAATAAAGAGAAAGTTGCTTATGGTAAGAAACAAAAAAACATTGAAGACTTGACTTGGGAAGTTATTCGTATTGCTAAGGAAACAATGCCAAAGGTTATTGTTTGTGAGAATGTCAAAGGTCTTACAATGGAATATGCAGCTGACCATTTTCAAAGAATGATTAAGGATACTGAAGCAATTGGATATCATACAACCTATAAAGTATTGCGTGGACATGATTATGGTGTGCCACAAAAACGTGAAAGAGTTTTCATGGTATCTGTTAGGGACGATGTTGTAAAAGATGTTGGATTAAACTTTATGACAATGAGTACTCTTTTTCCATCACCAGAAACGCATGAGCCAACTGTTAGAGATGCTATAGAAGATTTACAAGATGACCCTAACAATAAAGAAGAGGCAATGGAACTTACAGAGTTGATGAAGAATAGTTCTAAGGGTAAATGGATATATGGGTTTGATACTCACCCTGATTATCCTAACTCTGGCCCATGTAAAGGATTGAAAGGTGTTGACTACAATGGAAAGGTATTGTCTATTGGTGATAATGTAGTTGGCCCATGGTTTAAAGAACAAGTTGCAAGAGGTGTTATTAAACCCGAAGATGAAAAACATTCTTACTATATGTCAAGGATTGTACCTTGGGATCAAGCTGCACATTCATTGACTGAACAAGGATTACAACCTAAGTTCATGGGTGGGAATCATATGCATCCAGATGAATATCGGGTGTATACTCCAACTGAGGCTAAACGTATTATGAGTTTGCCAGAGGATTATAAACTTACAGGAACGATAGATGAGAAACAAGCAAGGATTGGATTGATGGTTGCACCTTTATGTATGAAGTATCTTGCTGATAGCATTTATGAAAAAGTTATAAAGGTCTATAATGAAATACATAAAAACTAAAAAAGATTATGGTTATGATGAAACGTATGCAGAATGGAATGGAAAATTCCTAGATGAAAATTCTTACGATGAAGTAATAACTGTAACAGAAGATACAGCGATAATGAAACCTGTAAACTCTGTTGACGGTTCAGATGTTCCGTTGGCATATGTTATTACAAATGCATATCCCGATGACAATGTAAGAGATACGTTGATGTCGATAACAGAAACTACAACCATGAGAGCAAATTGTAGTGGGCCCATTAATAAAACAGAAATGGAAGAGAAAGGTTTAGTTGAAGGCATCAACTATCAACTAAGATCACCTAATTCATATAAGACTAAAATGAAAAATGGTGAATGGGGACTGATTGCTTATGCAAACGAAATCCATTCTGTTATGATAGGATTTAAAAGAGGAAGATTTACTGGTACAATAGAATCATCTGGCTGGACTAAAGATAATCCTGATAGATGGGAAGCACTACAAGAAATATCAAAGTATAATGAAGATGCATTTAAAAAAGCAAATGCAAGTATCTATGAGAATCAAAGAACATTTGTTGAGTCTTTCATTGAACCAAAGTATCGGGTAGGTGGTGGAATCTTTACTACATTATCTGCTAACCGATACAATGCTGGACAGAGTACAAAAATGTCAGCTCATATAGATAGTGGTGATGTGAACGCAGGATTGACTACGATGTGCTGTTTTAGGAAAGGTGAGTATACAGGTGCTTATCTTGCATTTCCTCAATACAGGGTGGCAATAGATGCACCTGATAACTCTGTCGTTATTGCAGATAGCAATAGGTTACATGGGGTTACAGAGATACATGGAGAGGGTGAAAGGTTTAGTTGCGTTGCGTATTGTGATGGTAGGTTAGCTACAAAAGGCAATGTTGCAAAACAGGTTAAAGCAGTGGGAAGGTTTGCAAAGGATACAACCCCTAACTTAGAGGGATTTCTATGACACGATTAGTTAAACAAATGATTGGAAAGTGGGCAAGACAATTTCCAGAACGGTTAAATGAATATGATGATAAAGGTGACTATCATGCTTTTTTTGAACTTATTTTAACTAATGAGAAATTACGACACTATATATTGAGGTATATATCACGAATACCAGATGGCAAATGGGTATTTAAACCTGATGGTGAATATGGTATTGATGTTGCGTTGGTAGATAGTACAGGTAAAAAACATTTACTTATTGATTTAGAAAGATGGAATAAATGGGAAGATGACTGGCCTGAAAATTACAAGTACATATCTTTTCTAGGAAGAAAAGATCATTTCTTAGAAGAGCCTGAACCATTCCTTATGGTATTTTTGGAACGTAATCGCAATAAAGTGCTTATATTGGATAAAGAAACAATAAAAAAATATACTACAAGGGAAGTGATTTTTAGTAAGTGGAAAGTACCCGATAATGTAAAAAAAATAAAATTAAGTGATGGACATATATTCGGTACTAACATTACTGATAATGAAAGAGAGAAATTTGCAAAGGATACAACTCCTAACTTAGAGGAATTTATATGACATTAAACGGAGTGTATCACATAGCAAAGATTGGGGATATAATATATAGTTTGCCTGCTGTGTATTTGAGAGGTGGAACTAAGTATTATAAAATCAAACGGGAAGGGGTATGCGAATACCTCAAACCTTTACTAGAAGCTCAACCTTACATTGGTAGGGTTGAGTGTTCCTCAAACGGAAATGATTGTGAGCTGGATTTCAGTAACTATCAGGCATTGTATAAGTTATATCTTAGAGGAAACTTAACTTATATGCATTTGATATGTGCTGGTATCCGAGCTCACCATTTTCCATTAAAGATTAGTAAGTTGTCGTTGGAGTCAGAACATTTATCTTATGGGAATGTAGAGATTGACTTAGATACCCATAGAGATACTTTAATCTGGTCTGATGAAAAACCATGGCTTACTAATATAGAACCAAAACACGTTGCAGATATTATTATTAACATTACAGATAGATACCATGATTGGAAAAATCAAGGCTCTAAAGAACATGATTTTAGAAACTTTGATTATACATTATGTAAGGATTATGATTGTGGTTTTATCGGGTTAGATAATGAATACGATTTATTTGTTGATAGGTATAAGTTTGAACCAAAACGGATTGTAGTAAAGGATGCTTTAGAAACTGCACAAATCATAAAAGGTTCTAAGCTATTCGTTGGTAATGCTTCATCTGCAAAAGCAATTGCAGAGGGAATGAAACATCCAACCCTTATGGAGATTTCTAAAACATATCCAGATTGTATTCCGATGCATAAACATGGTTATCATTTTATATCAAAGGAATTAGTTGAACATTATCTAAATACTGATATACCTTATGCTGAGTTTCCAGTAGTTGAACCTAAACAAGTAGTTAAACCTAAACAAGCTTTGGAAGGATTTTTCAATGACTAGTAAATGGGTAGAGGTTTCTATATTTGTAGTGACACTTGTATGTCTTGGTGTTGTAATTTATGAGATAGCAGAGATTATTAGAATTGCTGTATAATCCTATACATGGAAACATTTTGGAC
>Ga0209305_1002622_pt1 | contig 10365 bp, 7 predicted proteins | sample COGITO_mtgs_1103_FD_184792 | JGI IMG/M metagenome (GOLD analysis project Ga0209305, IMG submission 184792) | Pelagic marine microbial communities from North Sea - COGITO_mtgs_110321 (SPAdes) (version 2) | ecosystem: Environmental > Aquatic > Marine > Epipelagic ...
GTTGATGCCGGGCGACTTTATCGAGCCCAAGAAACTGGGGTACTTCAAGCAGTCGAATCTTTTGATCTGAATAATAAAATTCCGATTCATCTTCGTAGCTTAGATGGTCAGTGGTACGGACTGAGCGTTCGTGCAAGGGTTTTGGTTTATGCCAAAGATCGAGTACAACCTAGTGAACTTAGTAGCTACGAGGCACTTTCAGAACCAACTTGGAAAGGCAGAGTTTGTATTCGTTCGTCCAGTAATATTTACAATCAATCACTGGTAGCTGGCATGATCGCCTCTCAAGGAATGGCAGATACTGAGACTTGGCTTGCGGGGTTAGTGAGTAACTTCGCCCGCCCGCCAGCGGGTGGGGATAGAGATCAAATCAAAGCCGTTGCTGCCGGACAATGTGATGTGGCAATCGTCAATAGCTACTATCTGGGAGCAATGATCTCATCCAGTGACAAAACTCAACAAGATGCGGCAAGTAAGGTAGCTCTATTCTGGCCCAATCAAAAAGGTCGCGGTACTCATATCAATATCTCTGGTATCGGGGTCACCCGAGCCGCAAAGAATATCGAGTCAGCGAAACAGCTTATCAGTTTCTTGGCATCTGATGAGAGTCAACAATGGTACGCGGATCGCAACAATGAGTTTCCGGTACGAGATGCTGTACAAGTCAGTAGTACTCTGGAATCGTGGGGTTCGTTTAAGGCAGACACCATTAACGTCACTGAATTAGGACGTAACAATGCTGAGGCTATTAAAGCCATGGATCGTGCGGGTTGGAAATAAACTCTCGAATGCCATCCTTGAACTCCACTAGACAGCCTTCAGGTCACGGTTGGCGCACAAGTTTATTGATTGTCACAGCAATTATTGCATTGCCGATGTTAGTTATATTTGCCAGCCTGTTACTACCGTTTTCAACCGCCTGGCAACACCTTTTCGAAACCGTGCTAACGGACTATGTAACAAATTCTCTGATTCTAATGATTGGTGTTGGCGTTGGCACTTTACTGCTAGGCGTAAGTGCCGCTTGGCTCACGGGAATGTGTGATTTTCCAGGGCGTAAGATTCTCTCATGGGCTTTTTTACTACCCATGGCTATGCCAGCCTACATTATTGCTTACACTTACACAGGGATATTAGACTTCTCTGGGCCCATTCAGAGTCTTCTGAGGGGAATCTTTGATTGGCAGTATGGAGACTACTATTTTCCTCAAGTAAGGTCTCTCAGCGGCGCTATTTGCATGCTTTCATTAGTACTTTATCCTTACGTCTACATGCTAGTCAGAGTCGCCTTTATTGAACAGTCAACCGCAGTTCTCGAGGTCAGTCGTAATCTAGGAAAGAGACCTTGGGAAACTCTCTTTCAAGTAGCTATCCCAATGGCCCGCCCAGCCATTGTCGCTGGGGTTAGCCTGGCGCTGATGGAAACCCTCGCCGACTATGGAACAGTCGCTTATTTCGGTGTTAATGCCTTTACCACAGGCATTTTTAGAACTTGGTATGGCCTCGGAGATCTGACTACCGCCGCTCAATTATGTGCATTCTTAATGTTATTTGTATTTGCTCTTATTCTGGCGGAGCGATGGTCTCGGCAACGACTTCGATTCCATCATGATTCCGCACAAAAAAAAATGGCTCGTATGCAACTTAAGGGTTGGCGCGCAACACTGGCGTTATCGATTGGGATTCTAATTGTTTCTCTCGGGTTCATTATCCCTGCAGGGCAGTTGGCTCTTTGGGCAGCAACCCGTTTGCAGGAAAACTTCAACGGAGACTTTTTAAGCCTACTCTTTAATAGTTTTGCTCTCGCATCGCTGGCATCTCTTTGTTGCTTAATAATCGCAATATTTTTAGCCTACACAAAAAGAGTCTTCAATTCACGATTGGAGCTTGGCGCTGTAGGAGTTGCCAGCCTTGGATATGCAGTTCCGGGTACGGTCATTGCGGTTGGTGTGCTAATCCCAATCGCTTGGCTCGATAATCAAATCGATTTTCTCAGTAAAGCATGGTTTAACTACCCCACCGGGCTTTTGTTAAGCAGCACCATAGGAATCCTAGTGTTTGCCTATGTCATTAGATTCTTGTCTGTTGCTCTCAATACCGTAGATTCTGGGTTGACCGCCATCAAGCCCAGTATCGACGAGTCGGCTCGTTCTTTGGGCGCAACACCCGCCAGGGTCCTCAGCCGTGTCCATTTGCCGATACTGCGAACTAGCCTGCTTACCGCGCTTTTATTAGTCTTCGTAGAGGTGTTAAAAGAACTACCGACCACGCTAATCTTGAGACCATTCAATTTTAATACGCTGGCGGTTCGAACTTATGAGCTCGCCTCTGATGAGCGCTTAATTGATGCAGCACTTCCCGCGCTCGCAATTGTTATAATTGGACTGTTGCCGGTACTACTAATCACTAAAAGTATTCTTAATGAGCGCTCGACCAATGAATAACCAATTAATCTTAGATCAAGTAACCGTCAAGTATGGAGCCATGGCCGCGGTTTCTGATGCTACTTTTTCTTTAGCAGAGGGTGAAATTGGCTGTCTACTAGGACCCTCTGGATGCGGTAAAACTACCTTGCTAAGAGCCATTGCCGGGTTCGAGTCTGTGTCGACAGGTAGTATCAGTCTGCATGGAGAATTTATCAGCACACCAAAACACACCAAAGCTCCGGAAGATAGAGCTGTGGGTATGGTATTTCAAGATTTTGCTCTCTTCCCGCACCTAAATGTTAATAAGAACATTGGTTTTGGCCTCAACAATCTTTCAGGTAAAGAAAAAAACCTACGTATTACTGAAATGTTGGAGCTTGTTGGTCTAGCAAGTGTCGCAGAACGCTTCCCTCATGAGTTATCCGGCGGACAACGACAGCGAATTGCTCTGGCAAGAGCATTAGCTCCAAATCCACAAATTTTGTTGCTCGATGAGCCGTTTTCTAACCTAGATGCGGAACTTCGAACTCAGTTAGCGGCTGAAGTGAGATCGCTGTTAAAGAAAAACAAGGTCACTGCGCTCATGGTCACCCATGACCAAGATGAGGCCTTCGCTATGGCGGATAAGATTGCACTGCTCAATGCTGGGAATGTTGTGCAAGTAGATACCCCATATAAGTTGTACCACAAACCAGGCAGTCTATTTGCAGCGGACTTTATTGGAAAAGGTGCCGTTATCAACGTGGGTATTGATGCAGCAGGCTTATTGGGAAATAACCTGGGTAGCCTGTCTCTTAACACGCTCCCTGAAGACTTCGGCAACACCGTTAAATTACTAGTACGACCTGATGATATTGCATATGACGATACGTCCGATACGAAGCTAGAAATTGTTTCTAAATCTTTCCTCGGACCTAACTACCTTTATGAATTAGCTCTGAACGATGGTCAACTTGTACCCTGCTTAACTCACAGTCACGTTGATATTGCAGTTGGTGATGAACTTCCCGTGCAATTTGATCTGCGGCACGTCGTCATTTTCAACTCTGACTAACTATTTTTGTTGGCATTTCTGGTCTCTTTTGCGCTTCTTTAAAGCGGCTAGCTGCCATTCTGGCAACTTTACTCGAGTATCATAATCAGCGTCTTCGTCATACTCAGACATATCCTCTGACACTACTCTATTGAGCTTGCTCAAGGCCGACCTAAACCATCCCTTTGAAGTTGTTTTATCTGACATAAATGTGAAAGCCTCCAGCGAGCTGAATAATCTTTGTTCTCAGGAGTGAGGGACGCTAAAGGTGTTGACCAATACCACACCGCCAACAATTAGAAATAAACCAAGAATTGCTGGCCACTTGAGTAAGTCTCCATAAAGGACGTACGACATGATGGCTACTAAGAACACGCCTACTCCACTCCACGTAGCATAAACCACCGACAGGGGTATAACCTTCACCGCGTGTGTTAAAAGATAAAAGGAGGACGCCAAAAGAATGGCTAAAGTAACAGTCGGAATAGGTTTTGAAAAGTTCTGACTCAGCGGGAGCATGAGTGTTCCCGCGACCTCTAAAATAATAGCTCCCATCAAAAATAGATAACTTGTCACGTCTCACATCCTTCAATACGAATAGATTAACTGAATTCAAGCCTAACGCACCAATTACTAATCAAGCAAGCAATAAAGAAGCAGCCAGATTTTAAGAAATAAGGTTTCTTGCTTGATTGCCTACAAAGTTATTTCATAACCTAGGATAAACGACCAGTTACTCTCCATTTGCAAACCTCGCTATTTTTACCCATTTACTTATCACTCTGTTGGTACTCTGAAAATTAACATATAGTCTACTATGCAAGCTCTAAATGCATATCTTTAAGGTGGCACCATAACAGTGGCTACCAGATTTGATAGATTTTTTAGCGCAAAAATACGTTCGCAATCAGACTTTAAAATGTTACCTTATCGGAAGACTGTGTTTAAGCAGTACATCAATAAATCACCCTAACGACTCCGTGTACATTTTGTAGAGCTTTTCCTATGGTAAACAAACTATCTCATTTAATGGGCATCCTCATTACTGTCCCTGCCCTACTAGGTTGCCAGCCTTCTTTTAATCCAAGTCCGACAGACTTAAATACCACACCAAAGAAGTCCTTTAGTACCGCGGCTGTTGCGATATCTGACAGCTATGGTGCAGAAATTGCTGAAAATATTCTTAACTCAGGAGGCAATGCGGTTGATGCGGCTGTAGCTGCTGGCTTTGCTCTGGCAGTCACATTTATTGATGCAGGGAACATTGGTGGCGGTGGCTTCATGACTATCAAGATAGATCAGGAAGTTGCATTTCTTGATTATCGCGAAAAAGCGCCACTAACCGCTCACAAGAATATGTATCTTAATGATCAAGGCGATGTTATCGACAATATAACCTTGATCGGGGGCCAAGCAGCCGGAGTACCCGGAACGGTGGCAGGCTTTTGGGAAGCTCACCAAAGATTTGGTCAGTTGCCATGGAAGGACCTCATTCAACCAGCCATAGAGCTGGCTGACAAAGGTTTTATGCCTGCGCCAATACTTGTGGAAAGTATTCTTAGTATGGAGCAGCGTTTTGAGGGTAGAACAAACTTCAATGACTACTTTAACTCCATCAGTTCTGATAGCTTATTTAGGCAACCAGAGCTTGCTAACACACTTCGGCGTATAGCTGAATTCGGTGCTGATGATTTTTATCGCGGAGAAACTGCTGCGCTTATTGTCCAGCAAATGGAAAAGAGCAACGGTCTTATTTCTTTAGAAGATTTGGACGCATATGCCGCCGTATGGCGTGCCCCCGTGCGAGCTGGGTGGCGTGATTATGAAATCATATCTGCCCCGCCTCCCAGCTCCGGAGGCTTTGCAATCGTTCAGTTGTTGAAGATGAAGGATTATCTCTCCGAGCTCTTTGAGGGTGTTGAGCACAACTCAGCTCAATATATTCATCTTGTCGCTGAGATGGAAAAGAGAGTATTTGCAGATCGTGCTGAATATCTTGGTGATCCTGATTTTTTTGATATTGATATTGATGCTCTGATTGATGATGATTATTTAGCTAGGAGAGCCGCAGAGGTAAACCCAAAAGCCATCTCGGTCTTAGATAGTGTTAACCCAGGATTAGAATCGCCCAATACAACCCATTACTCCATTGTTGATCAGTGGGGCAATGCTGTTTCTAACACCTATACTATTAATTGGGATTATGGCAGTGGCGTGGTGGTCGGTGGTGCAGGTTTTTTACTCAATAATGAAATGGATGACTTTAGTGCCAAACCCGGAACACCAAATATTTACGGTGTAGTGGGCAGCGTAGCTAATGAAATTCAGCCAGGAAAACGTATGCTGTCATCAATGTCTCCAACTATCGTTCTGAAAGGTGGAGAGGTTGAGATGGTTCTTGGTACCCCTGGCGGTTCAACTATTTTTACCACTGTATTTCAGGTGATTACCAACATCGTACATTTTGGCATGTCTGTTGAAGAAGCAATTGGCATTGCTCGGTTTCATCATCAGTTAGTGCCACCAGATCTCATCACATACAGCGGGTTCACCATTGGCCAGTATCTTCCAAAAGCGACTGTTGCAGGTCTTTTAGAGAGGGGATATCGGTCGGAACCTCACTCATTTGAGTATGGGGATGTTCAAATAATTATGAGAAGTGGTGACTCTTGGATCGCAGCCTCAGATCCGCGCGATAGAGGACAGTCTCGAGTTTTTGAAGTAACAACAAAAACCCGAGACCGTTAGCAGTGTGGCAACCTTTTACAAGGTTAGTTGAACCCTCACTCCTATGTTTCGCCCTGGCAGAGGCACTTCTTTCTTGACGAATGAAGAGTGGTTTCTAGCTACTTCATCAAGTAGATTCTTTGCAAAGAAAGAAAGTCTCGCTGTTCGTTGTCCACCGATATCAAATGTTTTTACTGCGTTGAAATCCAACATTGTAAAAGCACTGGTAACAGTTTCATTGGTACCAATATCTGTCTGAGATTCGACGTCCTTTAAATCAAGATTTAGCTCAAAATCATTTGCGGCATAAGAAATCCCATAAATGTTGCGATCAGGAGTCATGCGTGGAATGTTGCTCTCATCTCGAAAATCTCCAGTGACTGAATCACGGCCAAATGTCAGAGTAAGGTCACCATTACCCAACTCAAAAACGGTACCCAGTTCAAATTCATAGCCAATGAAGTCAGCATCCTGCTGCAGATAATTCGCTAGGATTAAACCACCATGATCATGTTCTTCTTCATGGTCTTCATGCTCTTCTTCAGTTTCGTCCTCAAGGTAAATGTAATTGCTGACATGATTTTGAAATAGAGTGAAAGCGCCAAAAACTCCTGCATATTCATAGCCTAAGGTTATGTCAAAGTTTGTTGCCCGCTCAGCCTCTAAATCAGGGTTACCCACCTCAAACCTTCCAGTAGCCAGATGCGGTCCATTCATGAACAGCTCAACTGCTGAAGGGGCTCGTTGAACAATACCGCTGGTGACATTTAGCTCAAACTTGTCATTGATCTCTTTGCCCAAGCTTACCGCAAGACTTGTACTATTGAAGTCCTTTGTAAAAGCGGTTGGTTCTTCATCATCGTCGTGATCATCGTGATCGTCATGGTCATCATGGTCGTCATGGCTAACTGAGCCTTTCCGGCGAGTCCTGTCGTGTCTAATACCAAAGTCTAAATGAAATAAATCAACTTCTTTACTCACGTAGTACCCTAGTGTCATTTCTTCAGAGGCTGTTGGATTCATGAACGCCTCTTCACCCACGATGGCCGTATCTTCCTCTACAAAATTAACTGCAATTTTTTGTAGAATTTCGCTATTTGATAAATCAAAAATAGCACCATACTCACGAGCGTCATTGGAGAACACTGTAGGTCCCTCTTCATGATGCTCTTCTCCCTCATGCTCTTCTCCTTCGTGCTCTTCTTCCGCGTGTTGCTCGGTTAATGAGTAGTCTGTGTCTCGAAGGAAATAGTCGACCTGTTTCAACCAGCTATTATTAACGACATAAGAACCTTCTAAATTGACTACGTGTGAATCGGTCGTTGAGAAGATTCTTTCACCCTCATGCTCATCTCCATGCTCATCTCCATGCTCATCTCCATGCTCATCTCCATGCTCATCTCCATGCTCATCTCCATGCTCATCTCCATGCTCATCTCCATGCTCATCTCCATGCTCACCATGAAAAGGGATGCCATAAATACTTTCAACACTATTGACCGACACTCCAAAGTAGCCCCAATCGCCTGTCTTCGATACTCCAAATTTCAACGCTTTATTTTCAAAATCAGAGTTAGCTAGGAAGCCTTCATCCTCTTCATGGTCATCGTGATCTTCGTCATGATCCTCATCGTGATCCTCTTCATGGAGAATAGCCCCGCTTGGAATATCAAAATTATCAAACTGAGAATTTTTATATCCAAGACTGATATTTAAACCACCGATATTATTTTGATAGGACAAATTATGCCCGTCGCCATCATTAACAGATTGCGCTTCAAGGCCAATCTTTAGTGCCGAGTCAGAAAAATCGTCTCGAGCAATAGTGTTATCAACCACATTGATAATGCCACCGATGGTGCCGTTAGCATAAAGTAGAGATGATGGACCTCTCACGACCTCAATCTGCTGGATGTTATTCAAGTCAACATCATTTACATGGTCAGCGCCAATTCCGGCAACATCCCGCACAACCATGCCATTATTGAGGACTTTTACACGATTTCCAGACATACCACGAATAATTGGCTGGCCAACACCTGAACCGTAATCTGCCGAGGAAACCCCTAGCAAGCCGTCCAAGGACTCCCCTAAACTCTGAGTAGCTGTCGTTTCAATATCCTCGCCAGTTACAACATGAAGTGGATTTTCGATATCACTCAAGGTTTGATCAATTAAAGAAGACGTGATGATCACTTCTTCTATCTCATTTGCAATTGTATTAACACTTAGTAGGGTGCTCGCCATTACGGCAGCACAAATACGCGGGTTCATAGAACCTCCTGAAAAAATTTAAATTTAATGTAATTAGTTGAAATTAAATCTAAAGTTTAGGCGGAGCTCGAGAGAGGTAGTCAGAGAATCGGGAACTTAAAGCCGCAGAGATGTGCGACATGGATAAATGTTCTACAGAAGGCAGAACAGAAAATAAAGCCCTGACCTGAGAAACTAAAGTGCCTTTGAACACATGACAGGTGTCACACTCAACTTGAGCTGACGTTTGGGCTGAAACGGTATGGGTAGCATCGTGAGCTAAATTATTGCCCACAAACAGAACTGCAACCAGAAGTAGCAGCGCAGAGTACTTATTGAGTTTGGAATCTAACACAACTGAAACCCTTAAAAACACCGTTAGGCATATGCAGATTTGAGACTATAGATTATTTTCTGAGAATTTCAAACTTTTATAGCGTGACCGAATAACTTTTTTGACCCAATCAGCGGCAATGTCCCGAAATAAAAGTTTCTGCGCAAGCAAAAATACGTTGTTTGCGCTCTTTATTCATATTTTCAAGGGTTTTGCGCATAAAAGACAATCTTGGATTGTTCTTTAGCACCCCCATGTGCCGGCTAACAAATCGCCAATATAAACCGTCGACAACATTGCACCAGTCACCCTTTTTATAATCGCTCATTTTTATAATATAGTTTGACCCACAGATGTATGGCTTGGTAGCAAATATACCCCCATCAGCGAAGGTACCCATTCCAAAGACATTTGGCGTCATTACCCACTCAGAGGAATCTACGTACATCTCCATGAACCAACGGTAAACATTCTTAGGGTGAACTTCACAAAGGGTCATTAAATTGGATATGACCATCAACCGATTTATGTGGTGGGTATAACCATAGCGGTCGGAGAAGTTAATCGCATCATCCAAGGGTGGAATCCCTGTCTCACCAGAATACCAGCTTGGATTCAATGCATTCGAAAAGTTAAAGAAGTTGCTCTGTAATTGTGTCTCGCCATGATGTTGGTAGACCCCTCGAATAAACTCCCGCCAGCCAACGATTTGCCGCAAAAACCCTTCAACCGAGTTAAGGGGAACGTCATTTTTCTCAGTGTATGCCAGCACCTTGTCAATAATGTCTCGAGGGGTAATTAACCCCATATTTAAACCAGGGCTAATTGCACTGTGAAACATAAAGGTATCATTCTGCAAAATAGCATCTTCATAAATACCAAAATTTTCAAACTTAACCTGCAAAAAGTAATCGATATTATTGAGGGCATCAGCACGAGTCAGCGGCATCCACACATCATCTATTTGGCCGGGATGGTCAGGGAATGTTTGCTCAATGATGAGTTTTAACGGTTCGACATATTGAGATTTAGTGGGCTTGTAAGAATCAGGTAACGTGAGGCCTTTTGGGATTTTCTTGCGATTATCTTCATCAAACGACCACTTACCCCCAAGTGGTTTTTGGTCTTCGTCCATCAGCAAGTCCAGCTTTTTGCGCACCTCTTTATAAAAGTTGCCCATGCGCAACACCTTAGACTTACCTGTAAACCTCAGGAATTCCTCACGGTCTAATAAAAACATTGGTGAGGGCAAAACAGTTAAGGGTAAATTTTGTTGCTGTGCAAAGTTATGTATTCTCGTCTCAAAGTCTTTATCTTCGATTTCAAACACTTTCAGGGATGTGATGCCATTCTCCGCAACACAGGTCGCTAACTTTTCTTCATAGGTTTGACCAAAAGTCTCATGCTCAATTTCTAGGTACTCCACCATACAATCTGCTGCAAGAAGCTCGTCCCGCTTTTCACGCATTGCAGCTAAAAACATAAGTATTTTTAGCTTGTGATGTTTTTCATAGGTGCACAGACCAAGATCCTCCGCCATGAAAACAAAGTTGGTCCCGGCCCTTTGAATACTTTCCACAGGAAATAACTGG
>Ga0209305_1002623_pt1 | contig 10364 bp, 9 predicted proteins | sample COGITO_mtgs_1103_FD_184792 | JGI IMG/M metagenome (GOLD analysis project Ga0209305, IMG submission 184792) | Pelagic marine microbial communities from North Sea - COGITO_mtgs_110321 (SPAdes) (version 2) | ecosystem: Environmental > Aquatic > Marine > Epipelagic ...
TTTCAGATATGGCAAGCGCCATCTTTATTGAACCCCCTCTTGGAAGGCAATTAAAATTAGCTAATTTGTTGGTGCCTGGAAATAAAAAACTGGGCTTACTTGTCAATAATGAACAAGACAAAATAAATGTGTTCAGTACGTTGACGGATACAGAAAAAATGATGCTGAAGGTGGTCAATATTGAAGAGTATGACAATATCAACCAAGCATTATTTCACGTTTTGAAAGATACTCGTTTATTATTGGGGCATTATAATAATGAAATTTATAATGCCAAGAATATTAAAAATATTCTTATTACGTCTTATCGACAACGAAAAGTACTGATAGGACCTTCTAGGGCCTATTTAAAAGCGGGTAGTTTTTCGACGACGTTTAGTGATTTATCCCATATTGCATTAAGAATTATAGAGGTTGTTAAACATCATAAAAACAGCGGGCAGTGGTTAAAGGCTGATTATAATCCGCATTATCGAATATTATTTAATTCACAAGTGGCGCGTTCCTTAAATATTAGAATTCTAGATGAAGATTTTCTAAAACAGAAAATGGGGGAGTCTTAATGTTGAAGATTTCCCATTGGAGTATTCGAAATAGAGCATTGTTGCTGGGCCTTCTCCCCGCTTTTATTATGTTTACGTTTTTAATTAGTTTATTTATTTGGCAAAGAATCAATGATGCCAAGGTCGAAGTTGCCACCGTAGGGCTGGTTTTATCTAGTCAGTTGGCAGCATCAATAGAGTACCCTGTAATATCAGGCAACTTTAGCCTATTAGAACCTTTGGTCGAGAATGCGATGGCTGCGCCCTCAGTCGTAAGGGTCAGTATTACAGCGCCAGATGGGCAAATAATATATCAGCGTCAAATGAATGAATATGCTGAACTTAATTTTGAAGATATCGCCTTGTACCGCAGTACCGTAAGCCAAGAGCAAGAAGCATTTTCTGAGTTTGCTGAATTTGATGATGTTAATAATTCCATCATTCGTACTGATATAGCCTATGTCAGTATTGAATTAAGTCATGCTTTGGGACGCAATCGTGCTTTAACAATCGTTGGTCAGTCGATAGTATGGGCCAGCTTTATTTTATTACTGTGCTTATTATTGGTACATCGCATGGCAAGGTCCATTGCTAGGCCTATTGAAAAAGTCTCCCTTGCCTTGTCTGAAATCGCTCACGGAAAATTAAACAGTCAAATAAAAGTAACAGAGAGCGCAGAAATAGGAGAGCTTCAAAAAGGAGTTAATGCAATGGCATTAGCTTTGCAAAAATCTGAGGACGATCAGACGGCATCAATACAAGAGCTGGACATTGCACGATTAAAAGCAGAAAAAGCGAATAAAGCCAAAAGTGATTTTTTAGCGATAGTGAGTCACGAATTAAGAACGCCTATTAATGGTGCTATGGGGGCAATGCAGCTGATTGCTTACCATAAAAATAAAAAAATTGAGTCCCTTGTGGATATTGCAAATCGCTCATTGAGTAATTTATTAGAACTTGTCGAAGATATGTTGACCCTGGGTTCATTAGAGAAAAGTGAGCAATGTTTGAGCTTAAGTCCCACCTTTATTCCCAAATTATTACAACATACCTTACTTGAGCTGGAGGAAAAATCTCAGCAGAATGATAATGAACTGACTGTTTATATGGATGGTTTAGTTAATGAGCATTCTGTTGAGCTTGATGGCGTTAAATTTCGTCAGTTGGTACGTCATTTATTAGGCAATGCCGTTAAGTTTACTCAAGGAGGGCGTATTTATTGCTCTATATATTTTGAAAATACGGCTGAGGGATTAAATTTAAGATTGGATATTAGTGATAATGGCATTGGGTTTCCAGAGAAGCATAAAGAGGCCATGTTTGAGACTTTTCAACAGCAGGATACTTCACTAACTCGTCAGTTTGATGGGTTAGGTATTGGTTTATCGATCTGCAATGACATTATTTATTTAATGAATGGTAAGTTATCAGTTATGGATAATAAACCAACGGGAACGTCGGTTAATTGTTCAATGCCTGTGCAGCTGGTAGATCATCGCGAAGGTATGGGAGTGGCAGAGGTCTTTTTAAATGAGAAGTTTGAAAATAAAAAAGTCTTGATAGTAGAAGACAATAAAGTGAATAGAATGGTTGCGGAAAAAATATTACGCAAAATGAAATTTATTCCTACTTGTGTTGAGTCTGGCGAAGAGTGCATTAAGGCCATAAAGTCCGAGACCTTTGATTTGATTTTTATGGATTGTCATATGCCTGGCATGGATGGTTGCGAAACAACGCAGGTCTTGCGAAAATTTGAAGAAGAACAGCAGCACAGCCACGTTCCTATTATTGCATTAACGGCTAATACCTCTGCTGAAATTAGGCAGCAATGCTTGGCGTCAGGCATGTCAGATTATGTGGTCAAACCCATAAAAATTGATACCTTGTACGATGCAATGAATCGCTGGTTATAAGCAGACTCTACGCACAGAAAGGTGCAAATAGTTTTTTATTGGCTCGTCGGCAAATAACTCAAGCCTAGCAGTCATAGACCTCGTGACTGAAATATTTCAAACTGACTCAGTATTCACGGCACTGCCAGCGTGGTAACCTTGGTAAAATTGAACGTATTAAAACAGGAATTAAACATGCGCGAAAAGCTTGGTGATTCGGTAGAAATAATGAAAGAACGTCTAGAAGATATGAACATGGGAAGTGGTCTGCGTAGATTGTTGATTGCGATTGTCATCATTTATTGTTTGATTACGCTTGTGCTTGGTTATTTATGGTCCTCAGAGCCTGAGAGCTTTTCTGTTCAGCAAAATGCGAATGTACTGGCTGAAGAATTGGGTATTGAGCCGGTTATTGGTTTTACAACATCTGTTACCTTGATGAAAGTGGCTGAGACCATGTTGGATAAGTCTGGTGGTTACTTGAGCAACGATCTTTTGTTACCGGGGATTTGGTTAGATAATATTCCTAACTGGGAGTATGGGGTTCTCGTGCAAGTACGCGATCTTTCTCGTGCATTAAGAAAAGATTTTAGCCGTTCTCAGAGTCAGTCAACTCAGGATAAAGATTTAGAAATTGCTGAGCCGCAATTGCATTTTGATAACGATTCTTGGGCAGTACCTTCAACAGAAAGTGAATACCGTCGTGGTATTAAAGCATTAACAAGCTACAGTAAGCGTTTGACGAATCCAGCCGATGATAAATCACAGTTTTATGCACGAGCCGATAACTTGAGCCAGTGGTTATTAGATGTTGAAACACGTTTGGGTAGCTTATCTCAACGCTTGAGTGCTTCTGTCGGCAAGCGTCGCTTGAATACTGACTTGGCCGGTGATACGGCTTCGCGTCAATCAACTGCGAATGCTGATGATCAAGAAGTGAAAACGCCTTGGACTGAAATTGACGATGTATTCTATGAAGCTCGTGGCGCTTCTTGGGCATTACTGCATATTCTTAAGGCCGTCGAAATCGACTTTAGAGCCATTCTAGAAAAGAAAAATGCGCTTGTGAGCGTACGTCAAATTATTCGTGAATTAGAAGGTACGCAAGAGCCAATGTGGTCGCCTATGATTTTAAACGGTAGTGGTTTTGGTTTGTTTGCCAACCATTCGCTAGTTATGGCCTCATACGTATCACGTGCTAATTCTGGCATTAGTGATCTGCGAGCGCTTCTTTCTCGAGGATAAGTTTTAATAATAAAATAAACGATAAGGGTAGCGTAGAAGAATGACGTTAAGATATTCGAAACGCTACCAATATCCTCGTTCGCCAATGCCGCCAGTATGAAGTGTAGAAAAGCCATTGAACGGTCAGTCAATATTAATTCAGCAGAGAAAAAAACCACCCCGTCTATAATTCTTTCTCTTACCGCAAGCAATAAAATTCTGTATTAAGCCAAGGTGGCAAAATGGGAGTAGCAATTAGATAAATCTATTTGGCTCCCCACCGTCAAAACATGATGGTTCAGTGCCTAAGCACCGAACACTTGTAAATAATGACAGCTTGGCTTAAAAAGTTCAATACTTGTCTCTATAAGTCACCTTGTAAAGTTTGTGTAATCTGTATGTTTATTATACAAAAACTTCCTCTTTCGGTGCTTTCTGAAAAAGCTGTTAACATTATCCTTCTACTTTTCATCTTTAGTGACCACTTAATTATATGCGTCTTAGTATTGAACAGATTATTAACCAATTCAGTCAGCAGCTTATGGTGAATAGTGATACCGCAAAGCTCGATGTCGAATTGTTATTAGCACGCAGTCTAGGCAAAGATCGCACGTACTTATATACCTGGTCTGATAAGCTAGTAACCGAAAAAGAAGAAAGTACTTTTAAAGCGTTGTTCGCTCGTCGTTTAAAAGGCGAGCCGGTTGCTTATATTTTAGAGCAGCAAGCATTTTGGGATTTGAAATTAAAAACCGCCGAGCACACCTTAATTCCGCGAGCGGATACCGAGACCTTAATTGAGTGGGTATTAGAGTTGGCTGATGCATTGCCTGAATGCGCTAAGGTGATTGATTTGGGTACGGGCACGGGAGCCATCGCGTTGTCGCTGGCTCATGAATTTCCTCTTTGGGAAGTGCAAGGCGTTGATGTGATTCCTCAGGCGGTAGAACTAGCACAGCACAATGCGATATTGAATCAGTTAGAACGGGTGCTCTTTTTTCAAAGCAGTTGGTTTGATCAGGTTGAGGGTCGATTTGATTTGATTGTGAGTAACCCGCCTTACATTGATCCAGACGATGAGCACTTGGCTCAAGGCGACGTACGTTTTGAACCTAAATCAGCTTTGGTGGCAGACAATAAAGGATTAGCGGATCTTGAGTTGATTGCAGAACATAGCAGAGACTATCTTGTAGAAGGCGGTTGGTTATTAATGGAGCATGGTTATGATCAGCAAAGCGCCGTGCAGCAGCTATTAATTACGTTAGGCTATCAACACGTTGCAACTCGTATTGATCTAGGGGGCAACCCTCGTATAACCGGTGGACAGTTTTATAAAGGCGCTGTGTAATGAGTGAAAATTTAACCGAAAATCAAGTAATTGAAGACAGTTTAATTGAAGATAGTACTATGACGGACAGTGATTTGTTGCGTTATAGCCGCCATATATTTTTACCTGAAATGGATATGGAAGGTCAGCAAAAACTATTGGATAGTCGTGTTTTGATTATTGGTTTGGGCGGATTAGGCAGTCCCGTTTTGCAATATTTAGCCGCTAGCGGAGTCGGGCATTTATATTTGGTTGATCATGATGTGGTGGAACTTTCTAATGTTCAGCGCCAAATTTGCCATGGCACAAAGGATGTTGGCAAGACTAAAGTCGAATCGGCGATCGAAGAAGTCATGCGCATAAACTCGACGATTTTTGTCGAAGGATTCGAACAAAAAGCGGACGCTGAACTGTTACAGAAGTTGTTACCGACTATTGATTTGGTGGTAGATTGCAGTGATAACTTTGATATTCGTTATTTGATCAACGATGCCTGCCTTGAGCATAAAACCCCTTGGGTTTCTGGAGCCGCGGTCGCTTTGCAGGGGCAGATAATTTGCTTTGATCCTCGCTTAGCTGATCAGCCGTGTTATCGCTGTTTATATCCACTGGCGGGTGATGAGCAAGTGAACTGTTCTACTAGCGGCATTTTGGCACCGGTGGTGGGTATTATTGGAACCTTACAGGCTTTGGAGGTGATTAAAATAATAACCGGTATTGGCAAGCCGATATTGGGAAGCTTACAAACGTTTGATGCGCTAGAAGGTCAGTGGCGTAGCTGGGGCTTAAATAAGGATGTTGGGTGTTTGTCTTGTGGGAAGTAATCTTTGTTTAGAAGATTCACCGCGGTTAGTGCAGTGAATCTGTTTAAATTTTTAGAGTGTTAAAAGCACTAAGAATTACACTCTAAAAATTAGGCACTAAAGATTAAGAGTTAAGCACTAAGAATAAATTCCTGCCATGAAATCAGCGCTTCCTGGAAATCTTCTAAGCCACACTCGGCGTGAGATTCATCTTCATAGATGTTGGTATTTTCAGGCAGTTCTTCATCAATGTCTAAGCCTAACGAAAGCGCAACAACTTCCACGTCTTCTTGATTCATGCGCAGTCGGTATTCAGTGCCTTCGATGAGGCGCTGTTGAATTCGGCGGTTAACTAACTGATCGACAATATCAACCAGTTCTTCAATACGTTGTTGGTTTGCCCCAAGCTCATCGTTAAACCATGTACCAATTGCTTCATGGCCCATAGAAAATTCGGCAATCGGTTTGTCATATTCACTAAAGGTAAAATCGTAATCCACAGAATTCTCGATTGTGGCTGGGAGAAGGCGGCTATTCTACCTGAAAAGGCTGATTATAGAACTATAAACAAATAAAGCCGCACCTGTCGTTGAACCAAAGGATGATTCAGTTGCGGCTTTAGTATCAAAGTGATGATTAGCTAACGCGAGATTTATTCTTCGCCAAAGAGTGAGCAATCAATTAAATCGCACAGGCAGTGAATCACTAATAAATGGACTTCTTGAATACGTGCGGTGACATCAGATGGCACACGGATTTCAATATCATTATCGGTTAATAATGCGGCCATATTGCCACCGTCTCTTCCCGTTAATGCCACAACCTGCATATCACGATCGTGAGCCGCTTTAATCGCTTCAATTACGTTCTTAGATCCGCCACTGGTAGAGATGGCTAATAATATATCGCCTTCGTTACCTAGGGCACGAATTTGCTTAGAGAAAATCTCATTATAGCTGTAATCGTTAGCAATCGATGTGATTGTCGAGGTATCAGTAGTTAATGCAATGGCCGGTAGTGAAGGACGTTCGCGTTCGAAGCGGTTAAGCATCTCTGACGAAAAGTGCTGGGCATCACCGGCTGAGCCACCATTACCACAGCTTAAAATTTTTCCGCCGCCCACAAGGCTGGCAACCATCATGCCCGCTGCGTGTTCTATGTAAGGGGGTAAAAGTTCCGCTGCTTGGGCTTTTGTCTCAATACTGGCATTGAAATGCTGCAATAAACGATCTTGCACGGATAACGCTCCAAAAGAGTGTGTTCTTAATAAGCTATCATCATACGAAAATCTAATGCCAGCGGAAAGAACTTTGAGAAGGTTTCTCACTAAAAAGCATTTTTAATCCACAATATCTCATCTTGGCCCTCAATGCCGACCACATCGAAGCGACAAGGAGGGGGTGTATTGCCAAAATGTTGCAGTAAATAATACTCAGCAGCGCGGCGAAGCTTTTTTTGTTTGCTTACAGTGATACTGGCCAGTGCGCCGCCGAACTCTTTATTTTCGCGATAGCGCACCTCGATAAACACCAGATAGTCTTGGTCTTTCATAATAAGATCAATCTCTCCGCTTTTGCAGAGAAAATTACGCTCGATCAGACTAAAACCCTTATCGGTTAATAAATAGTCCTCTGCTAAGCGTTCTTTATCATCACCTTTAATGCGCTTATCGGTTCTTTTATCTTCTTGACTAAACCACATGGCAATCCTTGCTGAGTTGGTTGAGCGAGTTGTTATTTACTTTTTATCTAAGTTCAAAGCGACTGGGCGACCGCGCTTAAACATCGCAAAGGGCATTTTACGATGGATTTTACCTTGCTCATCGATGGATAAATCACCAGTAACACCAAATATTTTACTGTTAGGTAATGCCGCTAACTGCTTGAGTCGTGGATATAAACGAAAGGCATCCACACCCATGGCGTATAAACGAGCATAACTGCCTTTGGCACGCTTCTGATTATTCTCAACGATTGTTTTCAATTCAGAGCTTTCTAATAGCCATGGCAGCTCAGTAAACTGAATACCATTCAAGTCCGTATCTTTTTTACGATTCTGCTTTCCAGAGAAAATTTGCGACGTTGAGAAAACAGGCAAGTCCCCTGCAAAGTTAAAGTCGAACATTGGACGAATTTGTCGCCCTTGCTTAGGTAGCGCGACTAAAAATACCCAATCAGCATCTTGGCGACGACGGGGTTCAAACTCAACGGGTTCGCGCATTATACGGCGAATGGCTTTATAGCGTTGCTGGCTATCATCAACGTTCAGTAGGGCTTTAATTTCAGGATTGTAATCTTTCTTTTCTTTGTAGAAACGTCGCTCGGCGATATACCCGCCCAAATCTAACCAGCGTTGTTCAAATGAGGCATAAATACGCTTGCCCCAAGAATTATCGGGTGACAATGCCAATACTCGGCGGTGGCCTAAATGAAATGCTCGCTCAGCAATCAAACGGGCTTCATCTTCAGCCGCTAAACCAAACTGATAAAAATCATTAGGTTGTTCGCCCATCGCAATGTTATCAGAGTAATTCAGCGCCAATGTTGGTAACGGTAAACTTTCCAGCTTGGCCAATTGATTCACTTTCTTTTTATCCAATGGCCCAATGACTAACTCAGCTTCCAGCGCAACGGCATCCCCGTAGGCCAGTGTTAAATTACCAGATGCCTCTGTATCAATAATGCTGATCGTCGGAACATCATATCCACGCTGTAACGTTTGATAATACGCAGCCATAAACCCTTCGCGCACAGCCTTACCACTATTGGCCAAGTTACCCGTTAAAGGCAGTAGCAAGGCAATGTGTTTAGGTTGCTGTTGAGCCATTTCTGCTAATAGCGCCAATCCGCCCGGCAATTCAATTGCAGCAGGATGTGAAGGGTGAGCTAAGCGCCACTCATTAACGGCTGCGATATGTCCAGTCAAAGAGTGGCTGGTATTTTTCGCAATAGCGGCTAATTGAAGCCAATCAGCAAATTGAGTATTGGGCGCTGTTTCAGCCCACTTCAATAAGCTCTCTAAAGAGATATTTGTGAGATCTTTCCAGATTTGTTGATGATTCTCAGCTTTTATATCGCCCTCAAGAATGGACGATAAAAAATCACGCTCGCGAGCAGCGGTTAGATTATTTCCACTGAGCTCATAAAACTGAGCTTTTAATAAGCCATAACGAACCTGATCTTTGGTGCTGCTTTGATTTATTTGATCGCGGTCAATTCGGTTCAATACTTGCTGAGATTGATCAACGTGCTTAAGCCCAATGGCATATTCAAGCGCTAACAAATTGTATTGCAGGGTTTCTACCGGGGTACGCGCCGAGAAGTTTAGTTGTTGCAATAATGGTTCAGCATTGCGAAACTGCCCTAATTCTATGGCTCGCTTTGCTTGTTCAAGCAAGGTTGATGCTGGTACCGCGCTGATTTGGCGATCTTCTGTTATTATCTCGCGACTAGGCTTTTGAGCACAACCTACTAAGCTCACAAGTACCACAACGATCAACAATTTTTTAGAGTTCATCCTCAATATGCATCCACAGTCTGAACAACAGACGGGCACTCTCTACGTAGTGGCCACGCCAATAGGAAATTTAAACGACATTACGGAGCGTGCTAAAACCACGCTCACGGAAGTCGATATGATTGCCTGCGAGGATACCAGACACACGGGCAAATTACTGCATCATCTTGGTATTCAAAACAAGCTCATTGCGGTACACGATCACAATGAAAGAGATAAAATTGACTGGATAGCCAGCTGCTTAGAAAAAGGCCAATCAATTGCCTTGGTTTCAGACGCTGGAACACCGTTAATCTCCGATCCTGGTTACCCACTTGTTTCCGGTTTACGTGAGCGTGGCATGAAAGTACAGCCTGTCCCTGGCGTAAGTGCAATTATTACCGCATTAAGTGGTGCAGGTTTACCCACCGATCGCTTCACCTTTGAAGGTTTTTTAGCCCATAAAAGTGGCGCTAAACGTGAGCGTTTAGAAACCCTTATTCAAGAAACCCGTACGATGGTATTTTATGAATCTAAGCATAGAATTCTTGATACTCTAAAGGTGATGGCGGAAGTCTTTGGCGCCGATAGAAAGGCCAGTGTCGCGCGTGAGTTAACCAAAACGTTTGAGACGTATTACTCAGGCAACCTTGCGGAAATTACCGAAGAAATTAGCGCAGATCATCAGCAACAAAAGGGTGAGTTTGTGGTGATGATTACAGGTAACCCAGAACCTGACTCTGCAGGCGCGGTTGATAGTGAAAAATTGTTTAAATTATTGCTAAAAGAACTGCCCCCTAAAAAAGCGGCAGCAGTGATATCTGATTTGACGGGCGAGAATAAGAAAGAGCTTTATCAAAGGGCTTTGGAAATTCAGGGCAAACTTTAGCTTAAAAGAACAAGCGCTTAATCACAGGGGAGTGGGTCTTCCCTGTGGTTTATATCTTTCGTTATTTTAGTCTTTCGATACTAAGTCAGACCAAGCCTGATGATGACTTAGATAAATCTTCCCCGTTAGCTTATCGATAAACTCACTGTGTTTTAAACGGTCCATAACAGGCCCTTTCACTTCTGATAAATG
>Ga0209305_1002639_pt1 | contig 10322 bp, 3 predicted proteins | sample COGITO_mtgs_1103_FD_184792 | JGI IMG/M metagenome (GOLD analysis project Ga0209305, IMG submission 184792) | Pelagic marine microbial communities from North Sea - COGITO_mtgs_110321 (SPAdes) (version 2) | ecosystem: Environmental > Aquatic > Marine > Epipelagic ...
CGACGATGACAAGAAAAAACGATTTCGTCGAGCACTTTCTGCAATGCCACTGCTGCTGCTTCGATGATGATGATGATGTCTTCATCATCGTTCTCTTCTTCTTCTTCTTCTTCTTTGTCTTCTTTGTCTTTGTCTTCTTTGTCTTCTTCTACTTCAAAAAATGAGGGGATGAATGAAGAGGAGAAGAAAGAAAAACGAAAAAAAAACGAAAAAAGAAAAAAAATCTCCCAGCAAACAGACAACACAAAAACAGCGCGCGCGCGCGCGCACACACAACACACGCGCAAAAAGCATCCGCCTTGAAATTATGGGCGTGAAATTGTTATCTCCTCAATCGAGGAAAACCACGGGTCAGGGTTTCGCGCATAAGATCAATTCGAAACGATTCGTAAGATATGTAATCTTATTTCTCATCGCGGTGGTGTTTATGTCCGTCGAGAGAATGTTTCGACAGTTGACACTGAGCAGCATCTCGATTGATAATGACGATGATAACGATGGAAACGTAGTTGTAAAAATATCTTCTTCTCCTTTATCATCATCATCATCATCTTCATCATCGTCGTCGTCGCTGATGAGAGATGTGGAGAGGACGAGGACGACACGCACACGAGAAGAAGATGAAGATGAAGAAACCAAAATCAAAACGACGACGGTTCGTGGAAAACAACAACAACAACCACGAACAAATGAAAAAGAAAACGAGACTGCAAAAGATATCTTACGCGCGATTGATTTGAGACTCGCCGATCGGCTCTATCCTTCCTCCTCTGCAACACAACAACAACAACAACAACGTAGTTTTTCGTGGTGGTTACCCACGTCCTCGTCCAGAGCGCTCTGGAAGTCTGACGAGGAGTACGCCTTGAAATGGAAAACCTTTCGCGACGACTTTGAAGAAGAAAAACTTGGCGTTTTAAAGAAAAGCGATGGTGAAAGTCATCGCGAAAACATGAAAGGACACGATACAGATGATACAGATGATTTTAACAGCAACCGAATCGGAATTGTGCACTGCTTTAATACTGACGATAGCGAAGGAAGTAGTGGTAGTAGTAGTAGTAGTAGTAGTAGTACAAGTGCTCAAAGAGTTGATTCGTGCGAAACGTACGAGAGCGAGAAAGACGACGATGCTTACTTTGACGCCGTTTACACACAGTTTCGAATTTGGAAGGTGAAGAAGATACTAGTCGTCGTCGACGTCTCATCGTCATCCAGCTCTGGTGCGCTGGATATCAACACTAGCGCAATGAAATTGAAGGAGAAAAGTAGTGTTAATGGAGGAGAAATAGCAATAGAAGTGGTTTCGGGTCGAGAAGAATCGCACGACGCGCTCTTTGCGAGGATGCGCCGAGCGAAAGCAGTCGCGGTCGCCGGTTACGCCATCTCCCCGGTATCGTTCCTTGCCGGAGTCTCGAGATACGATGGTCATTTTATCACGCCGTTTCTTGGGCTTTCTACCATGCAAGGTGGTGGGGATTCGACTCGAAAGGATCCGCGCATAACGACGAGCGCGGCGAATTGGAAACGAGCCGTGATGTTTACTCAGAGAGTGCACTGGCGACAACACTATCCTTTGTTAGAGAAGGACGATTTCGTTGTTCCGGAAGAAAATGCGCGTATTTCCGCGACGCAACCAAAAGATGAATCCACGCGCGCGTGCGAAGATTTATGGGGATGGAGAGGATTACAAAACAGATGGGAGATGAATGGAAACGACGCGCAGACGATGCACGTCACGGCCTCTCGGTCGAATCGGCATCCAACGGCGCGAGGCTTCATAAAGATGGAAGCAAAATTGAACGCGTTACCTCTTCGCAAAGTCGCGATCGATGTGTCTCCTCACAGAGACGCCATGAGTAAAAATCCGTGGCATAGGCTCACCGCCTTGTACGCGACTTTCGTTGCAAAGAGTCGTTTCTTTCCAAACCGAGATGCGACTTCGGTTACCTTGATTCTTCCTTGTCAAAACCCAGAAGATATCCCAAGCGAATACGCAGTTTTCGGGAAACCGAGATGTAAGCGGAGTTCGGATACCGTGCAATTTGACTCGATAGTGAAGATCGCAAACGATGGATTGCTTTGGGATCTCGCGTGGGATGGATCGTTGCCGTGTCGAGATGAGTCTCTCTTCAACTCTTTCGTAAAGCTTCTCGCCGGCGGCGGCGGCGAGATTTTCTCTACGCCCAACGTTCCATTTATGGAACGGTCCATTTGTTTCATGAGACGTTTGAACACGTCGGTTCGTCGATTAGTAAACGAAGAGGCTGTCTTGCAGATGCTGCGCGATACTTTTCCCGAGAATGAAGTCGAATTATTAAACATTCAAGCGAGCGACGGAGTTGAACAAACACGCGCGTCGATGCAAAAGTGCGGCATTTTTATAGGCGTCCACGGCGCGGGAATGATAAACGAAATATACACGTTGAAAGATTCAGTTATCTTTGAAATGGCTCCAGATAATAGACCGGCGTATTACAGGAACTGCGCGGTTTTACGCGGATTGAAGTACGTGGATTTTGGAATTAGCGGGACGACGGAAGGAACGAAATCTGTTACGGTGGACGTGACGAGATTACGTGATAAAATGCATTCGATTATGCGCTCAAACGCGGGAATTTAGCAAGCTTTTGTAATAGTACGATGTAGCGTTCATAGTAGATGAATGTGTTGTTAGAACTGTTATAAATTTATCGGCCCGGAGTCAGCGCACCGTCCAAGTTCTCTTGCTTGAAAAAAAATTCTTTTTCCTTCTTCTTTCTTCTTTTCTGTTCTTCTTCATACTTTTTCCTAGTCGTCGTATTAGGTGATTTAAATCCCTGGCCGTGGTGAAAAACGCGAACGTCGTTCCGAACAGAGTGGATAAGTATCCAATCACGGTGACCATCGAGGAGCCATCATCATGGGTGCGCGGGGGGATGCGATTGGGGATAAGCACGCGCTGTTAAAATGGATCGGCGAAAAGTTGAACGAGTTGTGCGGATTTACCGAAGCAAATGTAAACCAATTCGTTTTGGCCATCGCGGAAAAGCACGCCACGTCTTCATCTTCATCGCATAAGAAGTTGTATGAAACGTTAAAGGACTCTGGATTTGATGCGGTGACGCTCGAGTTCTCTCGAGAATTGTGCAATCGTTTGCTTAACAAGAGCGAGGATACTATTAACTCCATTCCTAAACAGAAAACGAAGGAGGAGGAGGAAGTAAGAGAAGGGAAAGAAAAGAAAAAGACATCGACAAACATCGCCGCGGCAGCATACGATAACGACGAAGTCGACGACGAGGAGAACAAGTACGCTCTGGTGCAGTCTTTATCCTCGGACGAAGACGTTGATGAGGATTCCAAAAGGAAATCAAAGAAGAGAAGTAAAGAGAAGAAGAAATCAAGGAAGAGTTTAAAGAAGAAGATGAAGAGAGAGGAGAGAAAGGGAAGGAAGCAAGATTCAGCAATGGGGGGAGCAACGTCATCGTCGGCAGATGCATATATTTCTTCTCAATCTTCTTCTTCAGAAGACGAGGAGACGAAATTGAGGCGTGAACGAGCTTTGCAAGGGTATCGCGATTTAGAGTTGGAGCCGGATGATGACGACGACAACGACGACGAGAATAACGTAAACGGAGGAGAAGAAAAAGAAATATCCGAAGAGACTGCTCGCGAGAGAGAACGATTGCGGGACCAAGAAGAAAAGCGTGAATTTGAGGAGCGCTTGCGCATGAAAGACGAGGAGAAAACGAAGAAGCTCGATAACGGCGGCGGTATCCTCAAATCGAACAAAATCAAATCGACCAATGCAGAAGGAGATGAAGAGGACGAGGAAGAAGTAAAGAGAGGCCTAATTCCAGACTTGAGGAAAGTCTCGCGACAGGAGTATCTCAAAAAGAGAGAGCTTCAAAAGTTAGAAGAGTTGAAAGAGCAAATCGCGGACGATGAGAAGATGTATGAATACGGCGGGCGTCCGCTGACGGAGAAACAAAAGAAAGATTTAGAGTACAAGAAACAAACCTTAGCGTTAGCAGAGGCGCAACTTAGGAACGTCGAGGAGTCCAAAGAGGAAGTATATCAAATGCCGTTGACGTACGACGACGTGGACGATAAAGCAAACGCAAAAAACAATCGCGATAAACGCTTCCAAGTTGCTTTAGAGAGATACAAAGAGAGCGCTCAATCTAGAAAAGAGGAGAAGGAGGACGCCAACCCGTTCAAAGAACAAGATGAATGGGAAGATCATCAGATTCGACAAGCAAAAATGGGCAAGAAGAATAAAGAACAAGATGAAAAGAGGGGATACGATTACGTGTTTGAAGATCAAATAGCGTTCGTTGTCGACGAGCAGATCAAGGGAACTAACGTCTCCGATTCATCGTCATCCTCGGATTCCGATTCCGATTCGCAGGGGGAAAAGACGAGAAGAAGAAGAAGAAGAAACAAAACGACGCAAGAAAAAATTGACGACGAAAACGATCCAGATTCTAAAGCTTTGCGCGGAGAGCTCGGCGCTAGAAAGAAAATTGAAGCCGATAGGAGGTCCTTGCCTATTTATCCATATCGAGATGATTTAATCAAGGCGGTTGAAGATCATCAAACCATCGTTATTGTTGGAGAAACGGGTTCCGGAAAGACGACGCAGATACCTCAATACATGTGGGAGGCGGGATTTGCGAAAGAAGAAGGCGTTCGAATCGGGTGCACACAACCTAGACGAGTAGCGGCGATGTCCGTGGCGACCCGAGTTGCAGATGAAGTAGGATGCAAACTAGGAAACGAGATTGGTTATTCGATTCGCTTTGAAGATTGTACGAGCGATAAAACGAAGGTGAAATACATGACAGATGGTATGCTTTTGCGCGAATTTCTCGGCGAACCTGATTTGAAATCTTACAGTGTCATGATGGTGGACGAAGCGCACGAGCGAACGCTTCACACGGACGTTTTATTCGGACTCGTCAAGGACATCGCGCGGTTCCGTCCTGAGATAAAATTGTTAATTTCATCCGCGACGCTCGACGCGGAGAAGTTCTCAGAGTACTTTGATTTCGCGCCAATCTTTAGAATTCCAGGAAGGCGATACCCGGTTGATATTTTGTACACGAAACAACCAGAGGCGGATTATATGGATGCGGTGGTTGTTTCTGTGTTGCAAATCCATGCGCAAGAACCGAAAGGTGATATCTTGGTTTTTTGCACCGGCCAGGAAGAGATTGAGGCTTTGGAAGAAACACTCAACACGCGCGTAAAACAATCGCAGTCAACCAACGACGACGAAGATGGAGGAAGGAGTAAACGTTTGGCGGAATTAGTCGTGTGTCCAATCTACGCGAGCTTGCCCACGGATTTACAACAAAAAATTTTCGAACCAGCGCCAGAAAAAGGGAGAAAATGTGTATTAGCAACGAACATCGCCGAAACGTCTTTGACCATCGACGGCATCAAATACGTCATCGATCCAGGATTTTGCAAGCAGAAGAGTTACAACCCGCGCTCGGGTATGGAATCATTAGTAGTCACACCAACTTCTCAAGCATCCGCGATGCAACGAGCCGGGAGAGCTGGTCGAACATCGGCTGGTAAGTGCTATCGTTTGTATACCGCGTGGTCGTTTCAGAACGAGCTAGATCCAAACACGGTTCCGGAAATCCAAAGAACGAATTTAGGAAACGTTGTTTTGATGCTGAAGTCCTTGGGAATTAACGACCTCATGCACTTTGATTTCATGGACCCGCCGCCTGCGGAAACGCTTTTACGCGCTTTGGAGCAGCTCTACGCGCTCGGCGCTTTGAACGATCGAGGCGAACTCACAAAACTTGGTCGTCGCATGGCTGAATTTCCGCTCGATCCTATGCTTTCGAAGACGTTAATCGCGAGCGATAAGTACAAGTGCGTCGACGAAGTAGCGACAGTATGCGCGATGCTCTCGTGCGGCAACACCATCTTTTACCGACCAAAAGAGAAGCAGCTTTTAGCCGATCATGCGCATAAGGCTTTTCATGTAGGTGATGTCGGTGACCATCTAGCATTGATGAACGTCTTCAACTCGTGGCAAGACTGCGATTACTCGACGCAGTGGTGTTTCGAAAATTTTGTGCAACACAGAACCATGAAGCAGGCGAGAGACATTCGTGACCAACTTGTTAAGATGTTGGAAAGAGTCGAGATTGATTTGTCGTCCGATCGAAACGCGGTCGATAACATCAAGAAGTGCATAACATCTGGTTTCTTTTATCATTGTGCAAAGTTACAGAGAAACGGAAGTTATCGAACCGTGAAGAATCCGCAAACGGTGTCCATTCACCCGAGTTCCGGATTGGCGAAGGAGTTGCCCAAATGGGTCGTATACTTCGAGCTTGTCTTTACGAGTAAAGAGTACATGCGTCAGTGCATTGAGATTCAACCGAAATGGTTGGTTGAAATAGCACCGCATTATTATCAATCTCGCGAAATTGACATCGACGGAGATGCTCAAAAACAAAAACGTACGCCCGCTTAAACTGAAAGTGGGGCAAATTCTTAATAATTAATAGCAGTTAGTCTCATGCGTGTTGTTATATTAGCTTTGTCTCAAAGCGCGCATTATTTTTTCGACGGCACTTTTTTGTGAACTCATCTTTGTTGCTGTCGTGTGTTTCGTTTTCGTTTTGAAAAATGAACGGCGCCGCTGCGGGCGTCGGAGGAGGAGGAGGAGGAAGTGACACCGGTGCTCTCGCCACAGAAACGATACGCAAAGCAGTCGTTCAACTCTACTTCTCTTCAACGTGCGATGCGCAAGCTCGAGAAGAGGCGAACCAATATTTGCTCTCTTTTACGAACGACCCGTCGACGACGGCACATTGTTCTGCCCTTTTACGTGAGTCGTTGCATAACCTCTCGTCAATGCGCGATGAACACGACGGAGCGACGAACGGGAGAAATAAAAGAACGGAACACACGATCGCGTTCTTTGCCGCGAATGTGTTGAAAACGAAAGTGCTGAAGGAAAACGTATATATGGGAGAAAATACCACTGAATTTATCAGCGAGATTCTGAAATACGCGAGCGAGTTTGCGAACATCGACGAAGAGTCCGTCACGGTCGCTCGAAAGTTAGCTTCTGTGGCAGCAACTAGTGCGGCATTGTCGGTGAAGCAACAACATCAACATCAACAAAATCAGCGTAACGGGAGTAACGAAGACGTAGGGGTAGGTATAGCAACAAACCTTATTCGTTTTGCGGGAGAGCTTGCGAGTTCTGCTTTACAGAACAACGACGGCGATGCCATCAATAATAGATTGGTTATAATCAGCAACAGTAGAAAACAGACGTGTGGGATTGAAATCTTGAAAGCATTTGCTGAAGCTATAGAGGAAAACGTGAAAGACGGACGAACGAGAACGCAACTCGTCGAGAGGGTATGCAAACCCAGCGGTCGCGACGTTCTACAATTGTGCTCGAGCGTTTTAGAGTTTGCCGGAGTTTTATCGCAATCGATTGGTAGCAGTAGTACAAGTAGTATTAGCAATAGAGAGTTAGAAAACGCCGCGAGAAATGCCGTGAACGCGTGCTTGGAATGTTCGAAACTTTGGTTTGAAGCGTGCGCGAAGGAATCCGAGTCAACATCTACACAACAACAGGATCCATATCAACAACTCTTTTCCCCGTGTGTAGTTGGAGAGGCGTATCCGGTTTTATTTAGTAACGCGGCAAAGTTCGTGTCCAGCATGGACGATACGAGAGGAGAAGCTGCGCTGCAATTTCTAGTAAAGATGTGCGCTGGTGCACAATCGACGGATTACGCAAGAGAGCGATGCGCCAATCACGAATTGATGAAGCAGCTTATTCATTACGCTACTGCTTCTGAGGACAAACCGTGTTTTACAAGCGGTACGGTCGCGTCGAGAGTCTTGCAAGGTTTTGTAGCCCTCGTTGAGCGCGACGTTCTCACGTTTACGGAGCACATGAACGACGATGCAAATAGTAACGCGCAACATCAAGCAATCGAGTTCGTATGCGCCTTAGCCGAAGCGTTTCCAAAAGAAGCGGTAGAACCATTTGGCGATTTCTGTTTGATGATCAACACGATGAAAAAAGATGAACGCATCGAGGCATGCAGAGACCAACTCTTCGAAAGATTATTCAACGTTTGCTGCATCGCAAGCGCGTCGCGACAGTCGTCACCAGCTAATGGAAATGATTTTTCAGACGACTCCGCCGACGACGAAGAGTACGACGAAGAAAACGCAAAGTTTCGCGAACACGTATTGGCGGACGCCTTCGATACGTGCCACGGCGCTTTAGGAGGGGAAAAGTATCTCGCGATAGTTTCAAATTTATTTCAGCAAAATGGAAATCAGTTCGAAGCGGTGGACGTTGCGCTTTTCACTTTGATTGCAGCAAAGTACGGTATAAAAGAGGACATCTCAGACGGTGAGGCGCACGTTGTGCAATTTTTTACGCAAATATTCACATCCATCGCGAGTAACGAGGCGATGTTCGTTTCTCACCCGCGCGTGATTGAGACGTCGTGCAAGCTGATTGAAACGTATTTTCCGGTAACCGTGATGAAGCAAGCGACCACGCCTACTGATTTAATTTTAGGAACGTTACGATTTACTTTGCTCGCAATGTCTCTCAAGGAGTCTTGGCGCGCCGCTTCGGTTGGATTTCGCGACGTTTGCGGTAAGCTCGAAACGAAAATTGCGCACTTTAAAGCGGAGGCGTTTGTTGAAATTATAGAACTAGCGACTGAGGCGATGGATAAAATTCCCATCGTAGTAGTTGGTGCGCCAGAAAATGACGCTTCAAAACAGCAAGACCAAGAGCTGTCCCGAGCGTGCGTCGAAGGTTTAGCGCGGGTCCTTCGAACTATGTGGGTATACTGCGCCAACGATGCGGTTAAATTTGAAGTTGTTAAAGGAGTGATGATGCGATTGATTTCTCCCCACATAGAACGCTTGAACCGCTCTGTCGCACAGAAGAACGCAATTTTGGCTACCGACACATCAAACATTTCCCCCGAGAGTGTCGAAGCGTTGCAAGCGCGATCCATTGAAATTTGTCTAGCGCTTTCGCGCCTCGGAGCGATGGTGCGATTTCTTGAGCCGCCCCCGTCTGTGACTTCTTCCTTGTTCTCTCCGAGGAATGACTTAGCTTGCCTCGTTCTCGAGTCTGCGTGGAGCTCGATCGAGAGCATTCTATCGCCTTCTACTCGAGCGACTGGTATTGTGAATGTGAAGAATCAAGCTGAAAGGGAAGATGAGGAATCGGTCAAGGCTGTGCAAATGCTTGCTAATTTCGCCGTCGCTTCGAAAATGCGCGCGAGAGATTTCTCGGAGCACGTATTTGCGCTTCTGGAGAGTTCATTTGCGTCGTGCATGCCAGGAAGTAACGCAGCGAGACACGTTATGCAGTGCATATCGTTATTTTTGGAGGCGATTTGCGAACCCATGCCACCATATGATTTAGATAGCGCCTCGGGGTCTACGAAGACGAGCGTGGCGCGATGTCTCGAACGCGTTTTGAGCTCACCGGATGCATATCAAATTCAGGAGAACGGCACGTACGCGAAGGCGTTTTACGACGTTGCGCGAACGGCGATTCTATTTGCACCGTCTATATCGCTCGATACAAACGCGTCGTCGTCATCGCACGTCGTTTATGAGACTTTAGCTAAGAGCCTGCATGCGCTCGCGTCACCTTCTTCCAATTGTGGCGTCGGCGATAGACGAATGGTACTTTTAAGCGTCGCATCGTTGTGGAATACGCTCATGTATCCCAGCGAAAGATTAATTAAATCCTCCGCAACTTGGCAACGCTGCTACTCGGCCGTATCCATTTTTGTCAGACGAGACCAAGCGCAGCAGGTCATCGCGCATTGCGCAGATGCAATGTTCTTCCAAGACGAGTGTTCTTGTCCGAGAGATTGTTTACGCGCATTGGCGAAGATGCTGCGTGGAGCATTAATTGAAGTCGATGCTTCGGAACAAGACGCTAGTAATTTGAAGAATCAAAAGTTGGAATTTTTTCTCTCTCTCTTCACCGCCGCGGATAAGTTTCAAAGCAACATGGACTTTCTCAAAGCAGCGCACGTTTGCGTTGAGATAATACAAAGAGAGAAGCTTTCTTCTCAGCGCTTTGACGCCATGCTGGTCGATTTTGCGTACGTATGCAGATCAGAAGCTGACAACGACGCGCTTGAAGATTATCTTCTCTAGATCTTATATGTTGTAGTTCTAACAACACATTCATCTACTGTGAACGCTACATCGTACTATTACAAAAGCTTGCTAAATTCCCGCGTTTGAGCGCATAATCGAATGCATTTTATCACGTAATCTCGTCACGTCCACCG
>Ga0209305_1002656_pt1 | contig 10262 bp, 9 predicted proteins | sample COGITO_mtgs_1103_FD_184792 | JGI IMG/M metagenome (GOLD analysis project Ga0209305, IMG submission 184792) | Pelagic marine microbial communities from North Sea - COGITO_mtgs_110321 (SPAdes) (version 2) | ecosystem: Environmental > Aquatic > Marine > Epipelagic ...
TCCAATCAGTAAGTAACGCAATTCATCAGAAAACACTAAGAGGTGGAGCTAACTTTATAGTAGTATCACCAGAAACTGCAACAATCCTTGAATCAATTCCAGGATATGCAACAGGTGCTGATGGCGATGCAACGAGCAACCAGTTCGCTATGGGTGTTCAAAAGGTAGGGGCGATTAACAACAGATACACTGTTTACAAAAACCCATATATGTTAGAAAACCAAATCCTTGTAGGTTTCAGAGGAAGTAATTTCTTAGAAACAGGAGCGGTTTACGCACCATATGTACCGTTAATTATGACACCACTTGTATATGACCCGAAAAACTTTACACCACGTAAAGGGGTAATGACAAGATACGCTAAGAAGATGGTTCGTCCGGAATTCTATGGTAAAGTCATAGTTGCAGATGTAGATAAAGTATAATTAAGTAATTAATTAAACTAAATCTTATTTGATTAACAAGAAAAAACCCCTATTAATTTAGGGGTTTTTTCGTTTTATTATACTTATTATTGTATATACAAATAGACTATTAATAGGAGAATTTTAATGGCTCAAGAAGCAATATGGCCAGGGTCGGGTTCCGCAGCAAGTGGTTCCACACCTTTCGGATTATTCGATACAGATTCGGAATTTCAGACCGAAGCACCACAAGTAGCAACTTGGTGTGCAAGAAGATTAGGATACCCAATCGTAGATATAGAATTACAAGACACTCAGTTTTATGCTTGTTTGGAAGAATCTATATCAGAATATTCAGCACAAGTAAATCAATTCAATATTCGTGACAACTTATTACACTTAAGAGGTCAATCAACCAGTTCAAACTTTACACACAAACGAGTAAAATCAACCTTGTCTGAAAATATCTTTATTTCAGAAGAATATGGGCAAGAAGCATTAGTTGGTGGTTCAGTAGAAGTTAAAAGAGCTGCAGTATCGGTTAATTCAGGTAGTCAAACCTACGACTTAAATGAATTAGTGGGTGAAGCGAGTGAATCTGGCGCATCCATTGAAGTTAAAAGAGTTCATTATGAATCAAGACCAGCAATCACAAGATACTTTGACCCATATGCCGGAACAGGTATGGGAACAAATAATATGTTGGACGGATTTGGGTTCGGTAGTTATTCACCAGCAATTACTTTCGTATTACAACCAATCTACGCAGATTTATTAAGAATACAGGCAATTGAACTTAATGACCAGATTAGAAAATCTGCTTATTCGTTTGAAATTCGTAACAATCAATTAAGAGTATTTCCTATTCCAACACAATCAGGTTCATTGTGGATTGAATACATCAAAACAGAAGATAGAGACAATCCATTAAGAACAAGATATAGTGGGTCAGCAGATGTAATATCAGATTACTCAAATGCAAACTACGACTTTATGGTTTATTCAAACATCAATGATGTGGGTAAACAATGGATAAGAAAATATACATTAGCATTAGCAAAAGAATTATTAGGTATTGTTCGTTCTAAATATGGAACTATTCCGATTCCAAATTCAGAAGTTTCATTAGACGGGGATACATTAAGAGCCGAAGCAGCCGCTGAAAAAGAACAATTAATAGAACAATTGAGAGAAAACTTAGAACAAACAAGTCGCAAGGCACTTATGGAAGCACAAAGAGATGAATCTGAATCTCAACAAGAAACTTTAAAGAAAGTTCCATATCCCTTGTACATAGGATAATAAAATGCCACAGAGATTTTACGGAAATAAAGATTTGGCAACATTTGAAAAGTTCAATAGAGAACTTTTAGGTGAACCAAACATTGATGATTGCGGGATAATTGACCAGTTTGTAATTCTTTACAGAACTTCAGTATATGATACAGAAACAAATATGTATGGTGAAGCTTCGGAAGGTAAAGTTTACAAACAAGGTGTAAAACTTCCGTGTATTGTGAACGCAGAAGACTTTGATTTTCAATACAATGACTTCGGACCAGACAACAAACAAAATGTTTCATTTGCATTCCAAAGAGCATATCTCGTAGAAGTAGATTTAAAACCAGATATTGGTGATATAATGAAATGGAACGAGGGTTATTTTGAAGTTGATTCATATAATGAAAATCAATTAGTTGGTGGAGACCCAAACAAATCACACTCAATCGTAGTTCAAGCACATCTAACAAGAATGCCAACTACAAACTTAGAAGAATATAGAGGATTTTAATGTCAAGAAACAAACCAATACCAAGAAGTCAACGACTAACATTTAATCGTGGAGAAAAGATAAGTCGTAATTCACCAGGAGCAACAGATGATGTGAAGAATATATCCGTGGGTATTATGGATATGGACTCTGCTATTATGTATTATTTCAATGAAGTAATCAAACCCGATGTAGAGGTCAATAAAGAAAAAGTTAAAGTTCCTTGTATTTACGCATCACCAGAAAGGTGGAATGCAATTTCAAAACAAGGATTTCTAAGAGATAAGAAAAGGCAAATTATAGTTCCGTTGATTGCATTTAAACGAACAGGTATGAGTCGTAATGATAATATGCCAATTGATAAATTAGATGCGAATGACCCAAAGCATTTTTATACATTTCAAAAAAGATACACACAACAAAATCGATTTGACAAATTTTCAGTTCAGAAAAATTTAGAACCAGGTAGAGAATACTATAATGTTTCTATGCCAGACTATATGAATCTAACATATGAATTTACAATATGGACATCATATATTGAACAAATGAATCGTATCGTAGAAAAAGTTAATTATTCGGACGGAGCATACTGGGGTGAACCAGATAAGATGCGATTTAGAACCCAAATTGAAAGTTTTTCAGACGCATCACAAATAGATGGGGAAAAGTTAATCCAAACTACATTTACTGTAAATCTATATGGATACATTTTACCAGAAACATTTGATAGCAAAACAACAACACAAAAATATTTAACACCTAAAAAACTTATAATTAGAGAAAGCACTGAAAAAACTATCGTTGATGGTAAAGGTGAAACTATTGATTTATCTTCAAATGCAGCAGAGTTTGGTGAAGCAACAAAAGATATATTTAGTATATCAATCACTAATCCATTTACATTAGAACAAGGAACAGGTGTTACATTATCTAATAATGGTTCAAGTTTTGATGGTTCAACACCATTATCACAAACAATATCAATTGGACAAGATGTTTCCACAGACGCTGATGTACAATTCAACACATTAACAGCAAACGAATTAAATATTGGAACAGGAACAACAAAGTTTACAGACGGAGGTATTAGTGGTAGTGTAGCACTTACAGGTTCATTTATAACATCACAAAGTGCAACTATTCTTGGAGATTTAACCGTAACTGGTAGTTTAACATCAGAGATGTTTATCACACAAGTTACAACTCGTTCAGTAGATTTCTCAACAGGTTCAAATGAATTTGGAGATACATTAGACGATAAACACGAATTTACAGGTTCGGTTGACATTACAGGTTCATTTAGTTTAAATGGTTATTCAGTAAATGAAATATCAAATGACTCTACTTTTGTCGACCAAAGTGCAACAGCATTAGTTACGGAGAATGCAATAGCAAACTTTAATGTGTCGACCTTAACAACAGATGAAACAACTTATTTAAGAAAACAATTTTTTAAAACATCGTCAGATGTCATATCTACAAACACCGCAAGTTTTACAGCAACAACAGCTTCTGCACCAAGTGGTGTAACAGCAACTACACTAAATGACTTTGTATTCTTTATCAATGGACAATATATGGAACACGATGCATTAGCAATCAGACAAACAGGTTCAGCATTCCATTTAGAAGTAAATACAACATCAATAGGATATGAATTAGAATCTGATGACGAAATATTAGCAATCGGAAAATTTAATTCATAATGTCAGACTTAATATTTAAACTAAACAATCCACTAATTATTTCATCATCAACTGGTGTAACGACACGAGCAAATGAGAAATTATTTACTTCAAAAGAATTTGACGGATTACAAGATAATTTAATTAACATTGCTATCGGACAAGAAGTAGAAGTTAGTTCAGATGTTAACTTTGATAAAGTAACATTAGCACCAGAAACACTTACGATTGGAACAGGTTCAAGAAATCTTGTTCTTAAAGACGGAATTATATCAGGTAGTTTAAATACTGAAAGTGATTTTATTATTACGGGTAATTATATCCCAGAAGACGGATTAACTTTTAAAGGTGTGTTAAATGCACCAACACAATCATTTACAACAACACAAACTACTCAATCCAACAATACAGGTTCAACAAAGTTTGGAACAGAAGTAGATAGTCATAGTCAAAGATTTACAGGTAGTTTAGATTTAACAGGTTCATTTGATTTAAATCGTACGGTAATGTACACAGGTATTTCCAACGACACTACGACATCAGGTTCAAGTGATAAAGCACTCGTTACTGAAAAAGTGGTGTTTGCTAAACTACAATCGTTAAAACCAGATAGAGATTATTTAAGAAAATCATTTGTACATACAGGTAGTTTTGTTAATTCTACTACATCAAGTTTTAATGCGATTACAGCTTCGGCTCCAGCTAATTTGTCAAGTACGACTGAAAATGATTTTATGTTTTTTATTAATGGTATGTTAGTAGAAAACGACGCATTACAAATTATACAAAAGACATCAACAAATTTAGAATTACACCTTGATTCAAGTGAGTTAGGATACACAATTCAAGGTTCAGATGAGATAATTGGGTTCGGTAAATTTAATAATTAGATATTTATAGATAGGGAAAATTATGGCAAGAACAAAATCAAAACAACTGGCACCACTATTAACATTTACAACGGCAAGTATAGATGTCGTAAGTGGTTCGTTGATTCCAGATGCCGCAAACCTATATAATGTCGGTAGTTCAACACTACCTTACAATAGTGGTTCATTTCAAAATTTAGATGTATCAAGTACAGGTCAAGTTAAAATTACAAACCTATTTGTATCTGACTTTAGCAGGTTTACAGGTTCAGTAGATGTTAGTGGTTCATTTGATAACTTTCAATTAAAAGAACAAACCACAACACCAACCGTACAAGAAGGTGGAATTATATATAGTGGTAGTAATTTTTATCTGGGATTTGATTAAATTCAAACCTAAAATTTAATTTCGTTATATTTATATATATAAAATAATATTGTCTACTAAAGGAGAAATAAAATGGCAAGTTGGAAAAAAGTTATTGTTAGTGGTTCACAAGCTGAACTATCAACACTAACATTAGATACCGCACTACCAGTCGCACAGGGTGGTATAGGTGCAACATCAATAACTGATAAAGCAGTATTGATATCACAAGATAGTGGAACTGACGCTATTGGTTCAGTCGCACTAACTACAAATGGACAATTAATTATTGGTGGTGCAGACGGACCTGCAGCAGCAACAATTACAGGTACATCAGATGAAATTACCGTAACAAACGGAGCAAACTCAGTTACATTGAGTTTACCAGATGATGTAACCATTGGGCAAGATTTAACTATAACAAGAGATGTTACTTCTATCGTTGATATTAACGATATGAGAGATATCGTCGCTTCAAGAAACATTACAAATAGTGGTTCCGTAGCAGATTCACACATCACGGGTTCTATGACTGGTTCCTTTACAGGAGATGGTTCAGGATTGAGTGGTGTAGCAGGAAGTTTCCCAACAACACCGGAAACAGGTGTATCTCACGACGCACTTAAATTTAATGTAAGTGACGGAGCAACAAAATTTATATCAGGTTCCAACTTAGCAGAATATGTATTCGGTAAAGTAAGTGGAGATGCGGCAGTAGCAGCAGGTGGTGCTTTAACAATCGCAAATGATTCGGTAGACAACAATATGTTGGCAAACATCACAAGAGGTAGTATTAAAGTTGGTGGTGGTTCAAACGCACCTACCGATTTAGACGCAAAAACAGACGGACAAATCTTAGTAGGGGACGGAACAGACATTAACTCAGTAGCAGTTAGTGGTGATGTAGCATTAGCAAATAATGGTGCAGTAACAATTCAAGCTAATGCAGTTGAAGGTTCTATGTTGAACTCAAATGTAGCAGGTACAGGTATTGACTATACTTCAAATGAATTAAGAGTTGATGTATCTGACTTTATGACTAATGGTTCAAACAACAGAATCTTAACAGCAACTGGAACTGACGCACAAAATGCAGAAGCAAACCTAACATTTGACGGAACTACTTTAAATGTTGGAGGTGCAGCAATCATTACGGGTAATTTAACGGTAAATGGTTCAACAACATCTATATCATCATCTAATTTGTTAATCGCTGATAGATTTGCACTATTCAATAGTGGTTCATCAGCAACAGGTGATGGTGGTTTCTTAGTAGGTAGTGGTTCAGCAGGTAGTGGTAGTGCATTTATCTTTGATGACTCAGCAGATAGATTCGGTGTTCAAGTTGATACACAACTCGGACAAGACGCTATTGCTGGTGTACCGGAAGCATATAATTCATTATATGTTTTAACTGCAAATACAGGTTCAGCAACTTACGCAGTTAAAGGAAACATAAAAATAGATGACGGAACAGAAGATATATTCATATATTCATAAGATGAATGATAAGGGTTATTATGGGATTAATAGATAAGGTAAAGACTGACGCCAACGCACCAAGCGATGGCGTCAAACTCTCTAAAGATGAAACAGAATTTATATTATATGTGATTCAAGAAAGTATGATACCAGGAAAAAAATTACTTGAAGCAGTCAAAGTAGTTGAAAAACTTCAAGATAATTATAAAAGATTAAGTAAATAACTTTATTGGCCTTGTGTGGCAACAAGGAAGTGGGCTCAACGAGTAACCAACCATAAGGAGAAAAAATAAATGCCAAGTTGGAAAAAAGTAATTACAAGTGGAAGTGCAGCTTCCCTTTCAAGTATCACTACATCTGGTGATGTAACCTCTGGTGGAACATTAACAATATCAGACTCAACACCAACATTAAATTTCTACGATACTGATGATTCAGCAATTAGAGGATTTATCCAATGGGACGGAACAGCAGGTTCAATCGACTCCGATTCAACACTAACTTTACGAGCAAACAATACATCTGGTGCAAGAATAGAATTAACAAGCGCAAATGGTATTACAAAATTTTACAATGGTTCTACTGCTTATGCACAACTTGATGGTACTGGAACAGACTTAGAATTAAAAAGTTTAGTGTCTAATGCATCATTTACTCTACGAGGAAATGATGGTGGTAGTGAAATTGATATGTTGGCATTTGATGTAGCCGGTGGTGGAGACGCAAGATTTAGACAAGATGTTATTGCATTCTATTCATCAGACAAAAGACTTAAAGACAATATCGTTCGTATAGAAAATCCATTAGAAAAGGTTGGTAAAATAGGTGGTTATACATTTGATTGGAACGACAATCAAGAAACTTATACAGGAAAAGATGTCGGTGTAATCGCACAAGAAATCCAAGAAGTTCTACCAGAACTCGTAACCGAAAGAGATAATGGATACTTAGCAGTCAAGTATGAAAAAATCGTTCCATTATTAATCGAATCAATCAAAGAATTAAAACAAGAAGTTGATGATATCAAACAAAAATGTGATTGTTTGAACAAATAGTTTTATATTTATTACTAAACAAAAACAGGAGTTATAATGGCAAAAAAATCTAAAACAATAAAATTCACAAAAACCGAAATGGAAGCATTGAATAATTTAAAAGGTGCTTATTCATTTATTGAATCTTCATTGGGTAATTTAGAAATTCAACGTTTAACAACTGAACAAGCATTAGAATCTATCGAAACTAAAAAAATTCGTTTAGAAGCTCAATATGTTCAAGAACAAGCAAATGAATCTAAATTACTTAGTCAATTAAATGAAAAGTATGGTGCAGGTAATTTAGACATAAATACTGGTGAATTTACACCATATAAGTAATTATTTTACCCAATCAAAGCATTTTGGGAGTTAAGGATTATATTTATAGTAGTATAATTATCCACAAGATAGTAAAAATAGGAGAAAGAAAATGGCCGAACGAATAGTAAGCCCTGGTGTTTTCACCAGAGAAAAAGATTTATCTTTCTTGCCTGAAGGAATAGGGGAAATTGGAGCAGCATTAATCGGACCAACAGATATGGGTCCAGCATTTGTTCCAACCGCAATTAGAAATTTAGGTGAGTTTGAGAAAATTTTCGGAAAAGAAAATCAAGATTTTTATGTTCCTTTCACTGCAAAACAATATTTGAAAAGTGCAGGAACCGTAACAATCGTGAGAGTTTTACATTTAGGAGGATATGCAAACGATAGTGTTGTGTTGACCATTAGTGGTTCACAAGGACACAAAGTCGCTGCAGTTCTAAAACCTTCAAGGGGTGCAACAGACCCAGACGCAGTAGATTTGACTGGTACTACAAGTGCTTCACTTAGTGTTCCAGGTGGAACCAAAGACTCATTTGTATTGAATGTTGATGCAAATAACGCAGGAAGTACATCAGCGTTTACATTATCATTTGATTCAAGTTCAGCAAACTACATAACAAAAGTATTTAGTGAAAATGCACAAGATACAAAACAACCACTTTATGTGTATTCTAATTTCCAAAACACAACAAATGCTGCATCAGCAGCTGACATTGTGAAAATAGCAGCAACTGGTAGTACGGTTCAAGAAGACGAGGCATTTAACTTTGACTTCAAAGTAGCACATACACCAGCTATTCAATCACAATTAGTAAATGGAGCAAGAACTTCATTGTTTAGAGTTGCTACATTAGCACACGGAACTAACCAGAATACTAAATATCGTATTGGTGTATCAAATGTTAAGAGAGCAGTTGATGTAGCCGGTAGTGATTATGGTTCGTTTGATTTACAAGTAATCGTAAATAACCCAGGTCAAAATGATGACGGAATCGTATTAGAAAACTTTTCTAATCTAAACCTTGACCCAGATTCTGATAACTATGTAGTTAGAAGAGTTGGTGATAGATTTATCACGATTGACTCAAATGGTAAGTTAACCACTAATGGTGATTATCCAAATGAATCATCTTACATTAGAATAACTGGTCCGACAATTACAAGTGTTTCAACAGAAGCATCTTCATTGAGAGACTTAGAAGCTATACCAGAGGAATTAGTTCCTATGGGATTTGGAGCAGTATTGCAACCAAACCTTATTCAAACAGTAAGTGCTTCATATAGTGGTTCACATTCGGACGCATCTATGCCAAGTGCTTCATATGTTGGAACAACAAGTGGTACTGGACAGAAAAACTCTCGTGGAACATACGACCAAAATGTATATTATGGTTTTGATTTCGCAAGTGTTGATAGTAAACAATACTTAGCACCATTACCAACAGGTGCAGTAGTCGGTAACAATATCACAATGAGTTTAGAAGACGCATTCGGTAATGACGACGCATCAACATTGGGAGCAACATACGCTAGTGGAACGCAAAACTTAGCATTAGGAGTTGCAGACCACAGACAATTGAAGTTTGCAGTTCCTTTCCAAGGTGGATTTGATGGTTCAGACCCAGCATTGGAAAACAAAAAAGGAACAGACATTACATCAACCAACACACAAGGATTTGATTTATCAAGTGCAAGTGCAAGTGGTTCAGTAGCATACAAAAGAGCTATAAATGCAGTGTCTAATCCAGATGAATTTGATATTAACTTGTTAGCAATTCCAGGTGCTATTCATCAATTACATTCAAGTGTAACAAACCATGCAATTGATAAGATTGAAGATAGAGCAGATTGTTTCTTTATCTTAGATGGTTCACAATACGGAAGAACAATACAAGGAGCTATTGATGATGTAAAAACATTAGATAGTAATTATGTAGCTACATATTATCCTTGGGTTAAGATTCTTGATGAGAACAAAAACAAACCTACTTGGGTTCCACCTTCAGTAGTTCTACCAGGTGTTTATTCAAACAATGATAGAATTGGACAAGAGTGGTTCGCACCAGCAGGATTGAATCGTGGTGGTTTAACAGAAGTATTAGAAGCACAAACAAGACTAACCAACTTGGAAAGAGATGATTTATACGAAAATCGTATTAATCCTATCGCAACTTTCCCAGGTCAAGGTGTAGTAGTGTTTGGACAGAAAACACTTCAAGGTAAACCAAGTGCATTAGACAGAATCAATGTAAGAAGATTATTGATTAACTTGAGAAAGTTCATCGCATCATCTTCAAGATTCTTGGTATTTGAACAAAAC
>Ga0209305_1002714_pt1 | contig 10133 bp, 6 predicted proteins | sample COGITO_mtgs_1103_FD_184792 | JGI IMG/M metagenome (GOLD analysis project Ga0209305, IMG submission 184792) | Pelagic marine microbial communities from North Sea - COGITO_mtgs_110321 (SPAdes) (version 2) | ecosystem: Environmental > Aquatic > Marine > Epipelagic ...
CGTTTAAAGCTGGCCATGCGTGAATTAGAAACACAGGGCAAGCCAGTCGTTGCCTGTATTAATGGCGCAGCATTAGGCGGTGGTTGGGAGCTAGCACTATCAGCTCATTATCGAGTTGCGTTAAATAAAGGCGTTATCTTGGGCCTTCCTGAAGTCACTCTGGGTTTATTACCGGGCGGCGGCGGTGTCATTAGAATGACCCGCTTATTAGGTGTGCAAGCGGCCATGCCTTATTTACTGGAAGGTAAGCAATTCAAACCAGAAAAAGGTTTGAAACTTGGTTTAATTAACGAAGTTGTTGATTCGCCTGCAGCAATGCTGCAATCGGCTATTCAGTGGATTAAAGCTAATTCCTCAGCCGATTGTAATGTCCAGCAGCCTTATGATGTTAAAGGTCATAAGGTTCCAGGCGGACTACCCCACCAGCCAGCCTTAGCAAAGATGCTACCGATTGCTCCAACCCTAATTCGTGCTAAAACCAAAGGCACCTTGCCTGCGCCAGAGTCGATTTTGGCTGTTATGGTGGAAGGTTTACAAGTCGATATTGATACGGCAATGCGTATTGAATCACGCTACTTCGTTGAATTGGTTTGCAGTCAAGTCGCCAAGAATATGATCGGTACTTTTTGGTATCAGATGAACGAAATTAAAGCGGGCGCTGCCCGTCCGAAAAACATTGAGCGTAAGAAGGTTAACAAACTTGGAGTCCTTGGCGCTGGTATGATGGGTGCAGGTATTGCGTATTCATCAGCTATGAAAGGCATTAACGTTGTTTTAAAAGATGTGAGCCTTGAAGGTGCTGAAAAAGGCAAAGCGTACTCTGAAAATATTGTGAATAAAAAAGTAAAGCAAGGTCGTTTAAGCCAAGACAAAGCGGATGCATTATTGAGTGCGATCTTAGCCACTGATAATGCTCAGCATTTAGCGGGTTGTGATTTAGTCATTGAAGCGGTTTTTGAAAACCGTGAGTTAAAAGCCAAGGTCACTCAAGAAGCCGAAGTTCAGTTATCAACTCAAGCTGTTTTTGCATCGAATACCTCTACTCTGCCTATTACCGGTTTAGCTCAAGCATCAGCACGCCCTCAGAATTTTATTGGTCTGCATTTCTTTTCTCCTGTAGACAAGATGCCATTGGTAGAGATTATTTGCGGTGAAAAAACCTCTGATGAAACCTTAGCCCTAGCGTACGACTATGTTCAGCAAATTGGCAAAATACCAATTGTTGTCAACGACAGTCGTGGCTTTTACACCTCCCGCGTATTTGGCACCTTCGCTAACGAAGGTATTGCCATGTTAGGTGAAGGTATTCCTGCGGCAGCGATTGAGAACGCGGCTTTCTTAACGGGTTTCCCTGTGGGCCCTTTGGCGGTTACTGATGAAGTTAGCTTAACGCTGGTCGAAAAAATTCGTAAGCAGACCATGCTGGATATGGCAGCAGAAGGTAAAGACTTTGTTCATCACCCTGGTGAAAAAACAGTTGATAAAATGCTGGCAATGGAACGTAGTGGTAAGTTAGCAGGCGCTGGGTTCTATGACTATCCCAAAAGTGATTCTAAAGAGAATAAAAAGAAACATCTTTGGGCAGGTTTAAAAGACACATTTGAAGACAATACGGTTGCTTTCGATCTGGCAGAAATCAAAGATCGCTTACTCTACATTCAGGCGATCGAAACCGTACGCTGCTTTGAAGAAAATGTATTAACCAGTGTGCGCGATGCCAACATCGGTTCCATTATGGGTATTGGCTTCCCAGTTTGGACCGGCGGTATTTTGCAGTTTATAAATCAAACGGGACTCGATGCTTTTATCGAACGCGCTGAGTATTTGTTTGAAACCTGCGGCGAGCGTTTCCGCGTGCCGAATTTGCTAAAGGAAATGGCTAAAGATAATTTAATATTTAACGATAAGTAATGCCCACCAACTCTTATCTTCAAACTGATTACACATAATTTTAAAAATAAAAAAGGTAATGAATATGATTAAACGTACTGTATTTGATTCTGAGCAAGATATGTTTCGCGATAGCTTCCGTAAATTCTTATTAGAAGAAGCGGTTCCTCATCATGAGCAATGGGAAAAAGACGGACAGGTATCGCGTGAGTTCTGGAAAAAAGCTGGAGAGATGGGTTATTTAAGCCCTACTGTACCGGAAGCTTACGGCGGTGTAGAAGTTGATTTCCGCTATAACGCAGTGGTTGCTGAAGAAGTTGCGAACTTTGGTTTAACTGGCATCGGCTTTGGTTTGCATTCTGATATCGCTGTTCCCTATATCATGGCGTACGGTACAGAAGAGCAAAAGCAAAAATATTTACCGGGTTGTGTGAATGGCGACATTATTACCGCGATTGCAATGACAGAGCCGGGCACAGGTTCCGATTTACAAGGTGTTAAAACCAGCGCTGTTTTGAGCGACGATGGTGAACACTATATTCTTAACGGTTCTAAAACTTTTATCACCAACGGTCAGCTTGCCGATCTTGTTATTGTGGTTGCGAAAACCGATCCTAGCGCGGGCGCAAAAGGCACCAGTTTATTATTGCTAGAAGCGGGTACGGAAGGATTTGTTAAAGGCCAAAACCTGCATAAAATTGGTATGAAGGCTCAAGATACCTCTGAGTTATTTTTCCAAGATGTGAAGGTGCCTAAAGCCAATTTATTAGGCGCGGAAGGCATGGGCTTTATCTACCTAATGCAAGAGCTTCCGCAAGAACGCTTGTCTGTTTCGTTATCGGCTATTGCCTGTGCTGAATCTATTCTTGAGCAAACAGTAACGTATGTGAAAGATCGTAAAGCCTTTGGAAAATCCATTGCATCTTTTCAAAATACTCAATTTAAACTCGCTGAAATGTCTTCGACTGTCACAATGGCCCGAGTCTTTATTGATAAATGTTTAGAGCTGCATTTAGAAAAAGAATTAGATGATGTTACCGCGGCCAAATTGAAATTACTCTCTACTGATATTCAATGTGATGTTGTTGATGAGTGCTTACAGCTACACGGTGGTTATGGCTATATGTGGGAATATCCTGTTGCCCGTGCCTATGCTGATGCACGCGTGCAAAAGATTTATGCGGGTACTAACGAAATCATGAAGCTAATCATTGGTCGCTCAATGATTTAATAGTTTCTGATTTTTAAGATTAAATACAATCTGTATGAATGCTAGTGAGTCCTCCACTCCCTAGCATTTTTTATATTTACAATTTATTTTAAAATATTATTTCTATAATTTATAACCATTACTTACTTTGGATATTGTCATTATGTCTCTGCCTCTAGCCGGTATAAAAATTCTTGATTTTACCACTTTATTACCTGGACCTTATGCTACTCAGATTTTAGCCGACATGGGAGCCGAGGTACTTCGAGTTGAATCACCGACACGCGCTGACTTGGTTAAATTTATGCCTCCTTATATTGGTAATGGCATGGATCGAGTTTCTGCAGCTCATGCAACGCTGAATCGCAACAAAAAAAGCATCGCCATCGACTTAAAAAAAGAAGGCGCGCAAGAGATTATTCATAAACTTCTGCCAAAGTACGACATTGTCATTGAGCAATTTAGACCGGGCGTAATGAAGCGATTAGGTTTGGACTTTGCAACATTAAAAGAGACTCAGCCAAACTTAATTTATTGCTCCATTACAGGCTATGGTCAAACAGGTCCTCTGAAAGATCGAGCAGGACACGACATTAATTATTTAGCACTATCAGGGCTTGCCAGTTTTTCTGGACGTGAAGAAACAGGACCCGTATTGTCGGGGGCTCAAATCGCTGATGTTGCGGGTGGCTCACATAATGCCGTTATGGCGATTTTGGCCGCGATTATTCAGCGTACGACGACCAACCAAGGTCAATACCTTGATATCAGCATGAGCGATGCTGCTATGGCTTTAACGACTATGGCCGGTGCTAATGCATTAACCAGTGGCGAAGATCCAGATTATGGCACTGATATGCTGAATGGTGGTTTATTTTACAACTACTATAAAACTTCAGACGATCGTTATATTTCGGTTGGAAGCTTAGAGCCTAACTTTGCATTAGCGCTTCTATCCTTACTTGAATTAGAAGAATGGAAAAGCAAGATTGGGGATCAAAGCCCAGCCATGCAAAAACAGATTAGTGAAGCAATCAGTGAAAAAGTAGGTGCCCAGTCGCTAACACATTGGCAGGCCGAATTTGCTAAGATCGATGCCTGCGTAGAGCCCGTATTAACCATGAACGAAGCGTTTAAACATCCACATTTTATTGAACGCGGCATGGTTACTCGAGCAATCGGTAACAACAATAGTGAGATTAAACAAATTAATACGGCCTTGCCATTTAAGCGACAAGAAGCTCACAAGGCAGGAGGGAAACTCGGAGCTGATACGCTCAGTATTATGCAAAGCTTGGGTTATAGCGATGAGCAAATATCAGTCTTAAAAGAGAATCGCTGCATATAGAGTACCCAAGGTTTTAAACTTGGCTATACTGAGTAGTAATGATTTTCATGTTTCATTACTACTCAGGGATAGCCTTTTACAACTATGATTTTTGCACCCGCATTCTTCACCTCAATGTTCTCACTAAAACGGCTAACGACAATTACTGTCTTCATGCTGTTACTTATCATTGGATCAACCGCTCAGGCTGATAATAGCAAAACTAACTCTGTCGTTTTAGCGGTAGAAGACAGCTGGCCTCCGTATGCAGATGCCAATGGCCAAGGCATCGCCACAAATATTGTTCAGCAAGCATTTGCTGCTGTTGGTATTAAGCTATTTTTAAAAGTATCACCTTATGCCAGAGTATTAGATATTGTTGAAAAAGGCCTTGTAGTGGGTGGCTACAATGTTACTCGCCAAACCTCTACCGAAGAGAAATTTTTATTTGGTCAACAAGCTTTACTTACAGCTTCCGCTTCTTTTTATTTTCCTGCCAGTAACTGTCAAGTATTTAAATATAAAAGTATTGCCGACATCCCAGATGGCACTCGTGTTGGAATTATAATCAATTATGAATACGGTAATAGCTTTGAACAACACAAACATCGATTTAAGCAAGTACGAGTCTCTAACCAGACTCAAATTATTAATATGCTTAAATTAAACAGAATCGATAGCGCTATCATGTTTGATGAAGTTGCTAATTACACAATTAAATCTATGGGATTAGATGAGAAATCAATAAAAAAAGGCCCCTTAAATCATACGAGTGAAATTTACGTCGCTTTTTCTCGCGCTCATGAAAATGCTCGATTCTTTGCAGATAAACTAGATCAAGGGCTTTTATACATTAAGGAAAGCGGTCAATACGCTAAATTATTACCGCATTAGGGGAATTTCCCAAAACAATACTGCAATCTGCCAAGTCAACTTCTACACTTAACGATACCCACTCATATTATTGGATATTTTGTAATGAAGTTTGCCCATAAAATTGTTGCTGCTGCCAGCCTCATTCTGCTTTTATCTCTTGGTCTTCTATCGGGTTATCAGTATTTTCAGGTAAAAACCGAAATTAATAATCAGGTCAATGCCAGTACTGAAGAGCTGGTCGCTTCTCTTAGCCAAAGTATTGAAGCTGTCATGGCAACAAAATCTGACCTCACGAGCTACGCGGCTAACCTCATTGGCGATGACCTCTCACTAGAACATATTTCCGAAGTGATCGATCAGCCGATAATCAAGAAGCATTTTTTACTAGCAGGCGTTGGTGTAGAAGCCACAGGGGTGACTATTGGTAACGACCCGGGCTGGAATCCCCCTTCTGATTACGACCCTAGAAAACGTACCTGGTACATGGATGCAAAAAAACATAAGAAAACCCTTTTTACTGCACCTTACAGCGATGCTGATACGGGCGAAATTCTAATTTCAGCGGCTACTCCGCTAAATATTAATGGTCAATTTTCCGGTGCTTTATTTACGGATTTAAGCCTAAAAAGCCTTGCCGACATCAGTAATAGTGCTGAATTATTTGGTGCGGGCTTTGCCTTCATTGTAAGTAAAGATGGTAATTTCATTGCCCATCCAGACAGTAAGTACAACGGTAAGCCAATGTCGGATGCTTTTAAGGCGGGTCTGCAATTGAAAACAGGGACACAAGAAACTGTTATTGATGGCGCTAAAAATCTGATTGTTTTCACTTTATTAGAAGATTTGGACTGGTATCTCGGTGTTGCACTTAATGAAGATATAATTTTTTCCCCCGTCAACAAACTGCGCCGTGATGCCATTGTATATTCTCTATTAGCGCTCATCATTGCCGTTCTCGCCTTAGGTGCCATTATTAAACAACTTATGCAGCCTCTTAAAATTCTCAATGACGCAATGAGCGATGTTGCCACAGGCGAAGGTGACCTTACGCGTCGCCTCGATACTAATACTGATGAAGAATTCTCTAATCTAGCGAAAAGCTTTAATAGTTTTGCTGAAAAACTACAAACCATGATTAGAGAGGTAAAGGTCATTGGCACCAGCATGATGTTAAGTACCGAACAAACAGCTCAAGGTGCGAGCATAGCAACTGGAGCAATGGAACAACAAAACGAAGAAGTTGAACAGCTCGCGACGGCAATGAACGAAATGGCCTGCACGGCCTTAGAAGTCGCCAGTAACGCACAAACAGCGGCGAGTGCTGTGCAACAAGCCGATGATGCTGTTATTCAAGGTGTCGATGCGATTAATGAAACGACCCTCGTTATATCCCAATTATCAGGCCAAATTGACGAGGCCGTTATTGCAGTACAAGAACTTGAAAGTGATACCGCGAGTATTGAATCTATTCTCGGCGTAATTACCAGCATCGCAGAGCAAACCAACCTATTGGCATTGAATGCTGCCATCGAAGCCGCTAGAGCTGGAGAGATGGGCCGAGGCTTTGCTGTGGTTGCTGATGAAGTAAGAAACTTAGCAGCCAGAACACAACAATCAACGTCTGAAATTCGTGAAAAAATAGAAAAATTACAATCAGGTGTTATTGCCGTGGTTACTGTAATGAACAACAGCAAGCAAACCACCACTATCACTGTTCAAAAATCACAACAAGCCAACGCCACCAATGAATTAATCAGTGAAAGTATTCGCAAGATCACCGACATGAACCTACAAATTGCAAGTGCCGCTGAAGAGCAGAGTCAGGTTGCCGAAGAAATGAATCGTAATACGTCTAATATCCGCGACCTTTCTCAACAAGTCATGGAGAACTCCAGTCAAACGAACAAAACAATGAAAATTCAGGTTAAACAAGTCGGCGATCAAGAAAAGCTATTGAGCCAATTTATTGTCTGATTTAGTACGCAGGCGATTGTTTAATTCATGTTAAGCGATCGCCTAAATAACTGACTGATATGATTTTCGCTCAAATGAGCTATCATTAGCAACTCATCGCTGACGGTTGATTATTCGCTTTATGGATTATAGTTTTGAGTTACTAGGGATTTTATCTTTAGTCGCAGTTGCTGCTGGATTTATTGATGCCATCGCTGGCGGTGGTGGACTACTCACAATACCTGCCCTTCTTCTTACCGGCATGTCTCCCGTACAAGCCATTGCTACCAATAAGTTACAAGCTTGCTTTGGTAGCTTTACCGCAACTCGGTATTTCATAAAACAAAACCTAGTATCACCTAAAAAACAAATCTGGGGAATTGTGGCCGCTGGGATAGGCGCTATATTTGGCGCTATCGCTATTCAGCTATTTGATTCAAGTCTATTAATCACCCTATTGCCTTTCGCTTTAATTGTGATCGCTGTGTATTTAGTACTGGCAAAAAACTTTGGACAATCTTCTGACAAACCCAAGCTGAATGAAAAAAAGTTTAATGCCTCTTTTATTACGGGCATTGGATTTTATGATGGTTTTTTTGGCCCAGGTACAGGTACATTTTTTACTTTAAGTTATTGCAAGATGAGAGCTTTGAATTTAATTCAAGCAACTGCCCACGCGAAGCTAATGAACTTCACAACCAATATTGTTTCTTTGCTTATATTCATTTTATCTGACCAAATTATTTGGCAGATTGGGCTAGCGATGGCTTTAGGACAAATAATTGGAGCACGTATTGGAGCAGCAACAGCGATTAAGCAAGGGACCAACTTTATACGCTATATGACGGTTGCGGTTTGTATTGCAATGAGTATTAGCCTGCTATTAAAGTAATCTCTGCACCATCACTCATATTAATAAGTAATGGAAAAACAGAAAAAGCCCTTTATTGGCTAGTCTAGGAAATGACTCAATAAAGGGCTTTTTTATACTTGCTTACAAAGCCTTATAATTTACAGCTTTGCTAAACTAGCGACTTACTAACATTACTTAGATAACCAAACCATGACTTGCTGACGTTCTTTATCGGTCATTTTAGTTAAGTTCCCTAATGGCATATAACCCGTTTGCAGTGCTGGAATCATTTTATCTTTCACCGTGAGAACCTGCTCAACAGTTTCTAGAATGATACCCGCTGGTGCCGAAGCAAAGCCTGCATGGGTTGGATTCACGGCATGGCACGAAATACAGCGCTGACCAATAATCGTCATCGCTTGAGTATCAGTTAAGATAGTTTCGCCCTTCTGTGCTTCTATCTTAGCAGGCACCATTGCGGCTGCTAAAGCGGCCAACATAATCGCTGAAATCACCAAGATACTCGGCTTACTGACACCTTGATTTTTCAAGTTAAAAAAGTGACGAGCATAAGCAGAGATGAAACCAATCGCCACCAAGACCAACCAACCCTGTTCATGACCATAGGTCATTGGGTAATGGTTGCTGATCATGATGAAAATGATGGGCAAGGTGAAGTAGTTATTGTGGGTTGAACGCAATTTTGCAAACGCGCCGTATTTAGGATCGGGCGATTCACCACGTTGCACGGCATCTACTAAAGCTCGTTGCGCTGGCATAATCCCTAAAAATACATTGCCCGCCATAATCGTTCCTAATATCGCACCGACATGGATATAGGCACCACGAGCAGAGAATATTTGGAAAGCAAACCACGACATGAAAATTAAAAAGGCGAATAATATTAAGCCGAATACTTTACCGTTATGGCGTAATGGAGAACGCACCATCGCTTCATAAACAGCGACACCTGCGATAATGAAACCCATGCCTGCGGCAATCGCTTCGCCTTGGGTAAAGTCCATACGGGTACTATCAATTAAGAAACTTTCAGCGCCGATGTAATACACGATCCAGAGCATCACCATACCGGTTAACCAGGTGGTATAGGCTTCCCACTTAAACCAGTGTAAGTTCTCAGGCATCTTCTCAGGCCCTAACTTATATTTCGCCACTTCGTAGAAACCGCCACCGTGAATCGCCCACAAGTCGCCGCCAATACCTTTATCTTTCTTCCACTGCGGTGGATTTTCTAGGCTGTTATCCAACCAAACGAAATAGAATGAGGCGCCAATCCAAGCGACACCCGCTATTACGTGGAACCAACGGAAGAACATGTTCAGCCATTCTAAAAAATACGCTTCCATTATTTTTCTCCAGCGCTATTAATATTTACATCGCTATGAATAGTTACATCACGATCATGAACGCAATTACCAGCAACATAGGTTGCCTGTACTGCACGGTCGTCACCTAAAATAATCATGGCAAATAATTTCTCGGCCAACGTTTTTGCCATTAGTGGGGTGCTATTAAAATCTAATACGGCAAAGTCTGCTTCGTTACCCGTTTTGAATGAGCCAATTTTATCGTCTAGCTGAAGTGTTTTCGCATTACCTAAAGTCGCAAGGTACAAGCTCTTCAATGCTGATAATTTATTGCCATTCAATTGCGTTACTTTGTAAGCTTCGCTGAGTGTTTGCAACATAGAGAAACTCGTACCACCACCGACGTCTGTGGCAACACTGTAAGCTACTTGCTGCTCTTCTAGCTCTTTAATGTCTAACAAACCGCTGCCTAAGAATAGGTTTGAGGTTGGGCAAAAAGAAACACTGGAGCCCGTTTCACGGAAACGCTGGTGTTCACGTTCGTTTAAGTGAATGCCGTGAGCAAATACGCTGCGCTTACCGAGTAAGTTATATTGGTCGTAGACATCAAGGTAGTCTTTAGCATCTGGAAATAATTCCGCTACGAAAGCCATTTCATCTTTGTTTTCCGAGATGTGTGTTTGCAAGTACACATCA
>Ga0209305_1002728_pt1 | contig 10095 bp, 11 predicted proteins | sample COGITO_mtgs_1103_FD_184792 | JGI IMG/M metagenome (GOLD analysis project Ga0209305, IMG submission 184792) | Pelagic marine microbial communities from North Sea - COGITO_mtgs_110321 (SPAdes) (version 2) | ecosystem: Environmental > Aquatic > Marine > Epipelagic ...
TTACGGTCAAATGATTCTATAAACAATAATTGATCTAATTGTAGTTGTGTCGCAGTTCCACCAGACCTTGCTGCAACATTTGCAGTTCTAGCTGTTACTGCTGCATCCCAACCAACTGAATCTATTGCTATTGCTTTAAGTGAATTTCCTCTTAAGCCAGGATATTTTGCATAGAATAATCCTGTTCCGGCGGCAGCAAATGCTGTACCATTAAAATCATCTACATTATCAATTCTTTGTGTAGTTGCATCTGCTTGTGCTGCATAAGATTTTACTACTGAATTTCGTGCTGCATCTCCGGCAGCTCTTACTACCAGAAGATTATTTGCATATGCAAGATAATTTGCAGCTGACCAAAAATATTCAAATGTATCTATTGTTGGCTCGCCGAATGTTTTTACTAATTCGTTTTCTGTTGATATTCTAACTCTTTGATTTACTGGGCCCCATTGAAATGCACCAGCAAAAGCACCAATACTTGTCGCAACATTGGGTACTACAGTGGTCAAATCTCTTTCTGTAACTACGACGCCTGGACTAACTTGAAATGGCATTTTATTCTCCTTTACAATTAATTACATTTTTTATATTAATATAGTTTTCATCAATTGCATAATTTAATTTATTGTTTCCCATACTGTCCCATCAGAATCTATCTCATATTCTTTCTTGTTTAATCCATTATCAATAACACCAAAAGGTGTCGTTAAATCTTCTAATTGGTTCATTTGATTTTGATATAAATTATCTCTTATATTTTGATTACTTAAATCTTTAAAATATTGTTGGTCAACCAACCAAGCGAATAATACTAATGTAATAACTAAATCATCATTAGTTCCTTCCTCGCCTGAAAAAGATTCACCAATAGCAATAAATGTCGTTAGCTCTGTTATAATATCGTAGTCATTGAATAAGAGTTTGTTTTCTTCAATCAGTGATTTTAAATTTGAACAACCCAATTTCTTCATTGTTTTGGTTGTTCTAACACCAAATGCAGATTCTCTCTTTGCACCACTACTCAATTGTTGGCCGTGTCTTCCATACCATGATGTTGAATACAAATGCTCATACTCTAAATCATGGTGTAAAACGTCAGCAACCTGTGAACCAATGTCATTTATTTCTACTAAAATATATGCATAATTATATCTCTTTCCAACAGTATTTATAATATTCGGAAAGTGTAGGGGTGCTACAGTGTTATTTCGGTATTTTGCAACGATTTTGTACGGAATTTCAGTAATATCGAACACCGAAAAGGCAGAATAGTCCCGTCCTTGCCCTCTAGCCACGTCAACGGTAATAGTATATGTATGCCCATCAACTGGCTCTTCATGCACATCTAAACCCTCTCTAGAGAATAATGGCTCATTATATGACATTTCTTGCAGTCTTTCTGTAGAAATCAGAGTATTTGTAGAACCTAAAAACTCTGCCTCATACTCCTGTCTGAAAGCATCTTCACCAATTGTCGATACAGTTCTTTTGTGCCATGCTTCATCTCGGCCGGGAACATTTGACCAATGAACCTTGAACGGGTAAAATGTATTATTTCCAGCTTCTGCATCATTCCAGAATTTATAAAAAAGATTAAATCCATTTGGAGTAGATACAATAATAACTTTGGTTTCTTTACCAGATGAAATCGTAGGATAAACTGAGCGTATAAATTCGGAAGCGATGTGTCTTTGAACGTGGGCAAACTCATCAAGGAGAATACAAGAAAATGAAAATCCACGGATTGCACTTGAAGATGTGGAAGAAGCAATAACCTTACTTCCATTCTCAAGTTCCATAGAACCTTTATTCCATTCTCTTAAACCTTGCTGAAGAAATTTGGGGAGATGCTGATAGGACGTTTGAATTCTGCCGAGGATTTCACGAGCAGTGATTGCTTTGTTAGCTAGAACACCAACAATTTTTTCTTGATTGAAAAGAATATAATGTAACAACCAACCGATAGTAGTTGTAGTTTTACCAACCTGTCTACCTGTCTTTACAATAACATTTCTATTTTCTGTTATTGCTTCTACTAATTTTCTTTGAAAGTCATACATCTTAAAAGGAACAAGCCCTTCATCAACATGGACAATCTTCACATAGTTTTCCAAAAAATAGATTGGATCATCTTTACACTTGATGTATTCCTCTATTTCTTTCTTAGTAAACTTATGTGGTACACCTACACCTTTTAAAAGGTTATTTCCTAAATAGGAATTTTCTTCTGGCATATTATTTTTTCTTTTTCATATCAAGAAGTTTTTGAAGTTCGGAAGTGCTACCAATGAAAAGATTATTTTCATTCTTCGTAGGTTTAGATGTTCCTTCTACTTCTTTCTTGGTTTTTTGTAATATCAAAAGTTCTTTAGTTGTTGCAGCTAAAGAATTCATAAGTTGGGTTGCAACCTCAAATGCTCTAGGTTGTTCACCTTCCTTTGCAATAGCTAATAATTCTACTAGTGCCTCATTACCTTTTTCAATAATGTTATGATACTGATCTCTTGAGAAATCATAGTCACTTGTTAAGTCAGTAGTTGTTATTTCTACTGCTGGTGCTTTTTGTATTTCTAATGGTTCATCAATATCAATAATATCATCTGCAATATCTAAAATATCATTCAGTTTTTTTACAGTTTCTTTTTTCATATAGTTTCATTACAAGTCTGTTATAGTTGTTGTCGTATTTATTGGTGCATCATCAGGGTCAGCTGTTGTTGGGTTTGGTACAATATCAATATTAGATAATTGTGTATCTATATCAGCACCCAAACTATCTGTGAATGTTGCACCAGCATTAACATCAACTTCCCTAATAATTCCTTGATCGGATGAAGGCCCGTATAAGTAACCCTGTACTGTAAATGATAGAGTATGAGTTAATGACCTTCTAGTAAGAAAATCACCTTCATAATCATCTTCGGTTGACATACTATTTAAAATAATTGGTATATCTCTTTTTATTCCCAATGTTTTCATTTCGTTCATTGTTACTTGAAACTCTGGTGTAAAGTACGGCAAAATCTGTTCAAGTATTTGTGAACCATCATCACTATTTAAAACCATAATAGATAAATCAATTTCAAAGTTATATGGGACAGGTGTATAAACAGTTTGTAATGTAGTAGTATTTGCATCAACATTAGCTGTTACTGTTGCTGGAAATATTGAACTGTTAGCTGGTTCACTTGTATTATTTTTAATTGTAACATTTGGTATTGATGTATAACCAGTTCCGGCATTAGTTAATGTAATACTTGTAACAACACCATTTTGCAATCCACTTACAATATTATTTTCTGAATCAGCTACTGTAATTACTGCTGTTGCTTGTGTGCCACCTGTTGGTGGAGCATCTATCTCAACAGTAGGATTTAAAGTATAACCAGAACCACCATTAGTTATTTCAATACTTTCTAATGGGCCAAGCATTTTTACTTCTCTTATTTTTTTTGTTGATTGTAATTTCCTTGTCGTGTCATATGTCATTGTAGTTATTTCAAACGACATTCTTGGAAGAACCATTCCAACGTGTTCTTTTAAATCAGCATTACCTTGAGAATCATTAGCAGAAAATAGTTCACCTTGATCCAATTTAGATAAATACTTTTGCGCAGGGCCATACGCAATAGGAACTTTCAATGTGTTTTGAATAGTACCATTTGATAATGTTCTTTTTATAGTTATATCATTGAATACAGTTCCAAATAAAATAACTATATTTCTGATATTTTTATTGTAAAAATATTTTCCAAACATTATAAATCTCCCTCACTCCAAGGATCAATTTCACTAAAATCTAAAATGTTATCACCCTCTGTTTCAAATATTTTATTATCATCATATTCAGATGATGAAATAACTTGGTCATCCTGTGATTGAATAGTATTTGTATGGTCACTACCTCTACTGTTTACACCTACACCTTGAATAGTTTCACCATCTTGAAATGCACCAGAAACACGATAAACATTTAATAAAGTACCAGCCATTGATGAAACTTTAGCAGTAGCACCTGATGATTGTCCAGTAATAGTTTCACTAAGTACAAATTTTTCACTATCATTAAATGCTGTACCTACTGAAAATCTTCTTGTTACTGCATTTTGTCTTTCAATCTTATCAAATACAGCACCCATCTCATCTACAGGAACATCAAATAACTGATTGTTATAACGAAACAATTCACAATTTAATTCATATACAGTATTTTTTCCTAATGTGTAAAATGGTTTTTCGTGTTCAACAAATTTAATTTCATATAAACCTTTACCTAATGGAAGATAAATTAAATCACCCTCTCTTGGAACGCGAAGGCTTACTTCTTCTAAAAATCTTTCTTTGTTTACAATTAAATTTAATTCGTCCTGTATATCTAAACCAAATTTAGAAACTGCATCACCAGAACCTTCAAATCCCTCTGGTGTATTAATATACATTTCTACTTTTCTAACAGAAATAAATCTTGATGTTGGTTCTTCGTTATATATTGTATCCTTCTCAGAAGTCGATTCTCGTATAACATACATTATTTCAATTCCATTTATTTCAATTACTTCTTTAGTTAAAGCGTTAAGTAATTCCTGTTGTGGAAATGAATTAAAATTTCTAAAATAGTTATTAACTGGCATATTAACCTACATATCCGTCTGCTGGAAGTTCATAAGATAAACTCATTTGTTCTTCTATCTTTGCAATTTCTTCAACTGCTTCATCATATATACTTTTACCATCAAGTGTAATACCACCCGGCAATACAACTCCTTGAAACTTTTTCAAGTTCTCACCCCATTGTCGTTTAATTAAAGCAGTAGTATATTTCTTTAGAAACATATCATTCCATACTTCACCATATTGTGAAGGGTCTAATGCACGATATGCTTCAATAACTAAAACATCGTTGACACTAAATTTTTCACTCCAATCAGCTTCTAAATAAACTCTGTTTTGTTTTCTATTAAACATCATCGTTGGAGCAATAGAAAATAATTGTTCAACTAATGAAAAATTCTGTTGTGTCATTTCCCATTGAATCAATGAAGAACCAGAAAAACTATTTAAGTCATTAAGTCTTAACTGGTATTCTTCATTGAAAAATCCACCTTGAAATGAATCAAAACTAGGAATAGGTAATACTCTAACAACACTAATAACAGGGCCACCTATAGGAGAAGCAGGATCACCCATTGGAATATATTCATTAGTAATATCTTCAGCTGTAATAAGATGTTTTAGAAAAACTTTCTCTACACCATCAAAATGATATTCTTGAAAATATTCTAATGCGTCATCAACTCTTTCTTCAAGTTGATCTTCATCAATGTTTATTTCAATTACAGGTTGTCCTAATCTTCTTAAACAATAATCTATTAGTCCTTGTCTTGAGTTTACACTAGCCATACTGTTTTCCTTTTATTATTGTGGGGCAATTCCCATTGGCTCAATTTGTTTCAATATATTTTCTTTGTCTTCAGCTGCGATTTGAAGACGAGCCTCAAGTTGAACGATTACTCCGTTAGCTTCATTGACTTTACCTTGAAGAACATTAATTATTTTTTGTGCATAGTTAAGTTGTGATTGCACTTGTTCAATAGTAACATCAGGGTCAACTGGTGCTGGTTTTGCTAATGGTGTTGTTTTTGGTTTCTTTACTTCTTCTTTTACATCTTCAGTCATTTCATAGACTCCTTAAATATAGAATTATAAATTACTTTCTTTTTTTCTTTGCTGGTTCATCTGCTCTTGAAATTCTTTGTTCATCAACTTCCAATCCATAACGCGTCCGTATCATTGTATCCAACTTTAAAATATCTGTCTGTAATACTCTAATACGATCTATGAGTTGAACAAGAATTTCAGTTTGATACCCTATCTTACCTGTAAGTGAATCTTGTAGCCACTTCACAATTTTCCAAAAACCCCACCCAATCAATAACAAACCTACGATTGGCACACCTAATTTTTCAATTAGGTCAGCAGTCTGGTCTAATTGCATTTATTTTACCTGTCTAAGTATGTATACTCCTAAAAAAACAAAAGGGGGATAGGGAAAACCCCATCCCCCTTCGATAAATCTACTACTATGTTGGAACTAATTAACTAAGTTAAAGTAAACCTTAGAAACTACCACCGTCAATTTCATCAGACCATTCGGGTGCGGTCGCGCCAGAATTCATCTTCAACATTTTTGATCCATTACCAGATGCAGTCAATTTGTTCAAAGTAGTACCACTATCAGCATATACCAAATCACCAGTAGTATAAGAACTTTGTCCTGTACCACCATCTGCAGCAGCAATAGTTGTACCATTCCATACACCAGTTGTAATCGTACCAATTGTTTCCAAATTAGCTGCTGCAGTCAAACCTACCATTGTTGTAACATTAGGTTGTACTGCTGACGTTGACGTTATTGTACCTGTTAAATTTGTAGCAACAACACTTGTAACAGTAGCAAGAGGTGCTACAAGTTCAACACTAGCATCAATTGTTGTACCGTCAATTGTTCCAAACTCAACATTACCAACACTGCCAGCTGTTACGACATTGTTAGCTATCGTACAATCAGACCAATATTTAAATTTTTGGTCTGAGTCATCCATACCAAAAAATCCTTGTTTAGCAGAACCATTGTAGTACGCAATTTCAATACCGCGGTCTTTAGCATCGGAAGGACTAGCATCACTACCAAGTTTAAAGACGGGGTCTGCCAATGAAGTTGTAGTTGTATTAACTACTGTGTTAGTACCAGAAACAGTCAAGTCACCAGTGACCGTCAAGTTATTGGGAATTACCACATCATTAGCTAATCCAATTACTGCTTCAGCACCAGCTGCACTAGCATTAATAGTAACAACTGTCTCATTAGCTACAGGAGTTACTGTTCTAATAAAAGCACCATCAGTATCAGTTGCCATCGTAACAGCACCATTTGGTATGCTAGTAATAGATGTATTACCATCCTTATCAACACTAACATCACCAGACAATCTTTGGTCTTCCCACTTGTTACTAACACCGTCATAGACTAAGAAAGATGCATCTGTAACAGCTCCTCCATTAGCAAGGTCTGTATCAGAAATCGCATCCATATCTGGAGCTGCATTAGAAACTGCTGTTGCAACAAATGCTGTCGTAGCAAGTTTGGTCGAACTATTACCTGTAGCTTGTGTAGCTGCAGTTGCGTCAGATGCTGTTAAATCAAATGCACCAGCACCACCTGTCAAAGCAGCAATTGTTGTTGTTCCTAGAAGTGCTGTGTCAGTTCGTAATGCTGTACCCCAATCACCACCGGGCGCACCACCAATTGTTTTTACAGCACCTGCTGTTGCGTCACCAATATAAAGTGTACCAGCACCACCATCATCAACCCATGCCAATTCACCTGCACTAAGTGAGGCTGGTGCGGATGTACCTGTACTTCTGTAAATTTTAATCGAACTTTCTCGTGCCATTTTTTTTATTTCCTTATAGAATATGTTAAAATAGGTTTAATCAAATTTAATCATTGTGTTCATACTAAAAAAATCATTTATTTCTCGAATTGTCATTATATATGTTAAACCCACCAAAAAATATATCTTTTAAAATACACCACCATCATTATCGTTAATAACATCTATATCCATCGGAACGAATTTTTCTGTTGTAGAGTCATATACTAAAACATCATTATCGTTCAAACCAATTTTATTTACGTCTGATAAATCCACCAATGGTGGTGTAACACCAGACCCAGCAGCAGACGCTGTGCCTAATGCTGGTGAAAAAATTGGATTTCCGTTATTAAAATTTACTTGTATAGGCATTAGATTATTGTTACCTCTGGTCTAATTGTTATAATACCGTCAATAACTCTTTCTTTGGGTATTGAAACATAATCACTACCACCAGCATCAACTGTTATAGAATTTACTATTCCATTCGCATCAATAGTTGCAGTAGCAGTTGCACCAGTGCCTCTTACATCCTGAGAACCAAGAACCCTTGTATCAGTAATAGCTACAGAAGGTGCTGATGTATAACCAGTACCAGCATTTTCAATAGTTATTTCTGATATAGCACCGTCTGCATTAACTTTTGCAAAACCAACAGCACCAGAACCACCACCACCTGTTATGGCAACAATAGAACCTGTTCTATTAGTCAACTCAACATCATACACCCATTTTCCATTTTTTAAATTAGATGTTTGAATTGGTGTTAATCTCAGCTGTATTTTACCAGTAGCAGCATCCATAACAACAACTGTAATGTTTTCTTTAGGAGAAACAGATTTATAATGTCTTCTTATTTGTGACGCAAGAGTGTGACCTGTTATATCCCTTGTCGAACCATTTGTATTCATCAAGTTAATATCAGCCATCCAATTTTGTCCAGCATTTAAATCTTGATTCCATTTTACTGAAGCCATATTATTTACCTTAGTGCATTATACTTTATATTTTAGTCTTTTGTCAAAGATACAAATGATGTATCAGCTTCCTTTTTTATATTATTTGTTTGATGGTTTATGCCCAAGCAAGTGAAGTTGCGTGGATGTAAGTTTCTTTACTACTTGCACTTTGATTATGTGTCGTAAGTTTATATTTCATAGATGTACCACTAGCTATCCCACTAATGTCTACATTCCTAGCAACCAATATCCTTTTATTAGTTCCCCAATCACCTTCATCTACAAAAGTAACTGCGCTTGAGAACGCTGAGCCATCTCTACTAATGTACCCTTTAATATCAGTATTAACTGTCGCTGTACCAGCACCATCTTCTATTAGCACTACTAAATCAGCAGTTGTCGGGGCTGATTCGGCTGTAGTTGCTACGGATTGAAGTGTTAGGTCATCAACAGTTGTGCTGGTGTAAGTTTGTCTACGGATAATAACTACACCACTACCACCGTTACCCCCGTTTGAAGAAATGCTGCCAGAGTTATGAGCAAGCGATCCTGCCCCGCCACCACCACCACTATTTGCTGTTCCATTACTACCATTAGAGGTGGTTCCAGCAGGGCCTGCTAAACCTCCACCACCAGATACAGTGCCATTTGTCTGAGTATTGCTAGTAGTCCCACCAGCTCCACCGCCAGCATATCCCACCGATGAACCAGTAATATCAATAGTTAGTCCTGCACCTCCATTTCCACCAGTCGCAGTTGACCCACTGCCACCTACTCCAGACGTGCCGCCACCTGCCCCTCCACCATATGGGGCACTTGTTGATGCAGTCCCACCAGAATACCCCTCTCCGGTAGTTCCTGCGGCTGGTGTTGATGTTGAATAATTATTACCACCACCTGACCCACCTACTGCTCCTATATTGCTCTGAGTATAAGCACCTTTACCTCCACCAACGGTAGTTACATCTGTTATATCTGATCCACTTATTGAACTTGCTCCACCGTTGCTTCCGTTATTTGTCATTGACGTACTACCAGTTCCACCAGCCCCAACGGTCATTGTGTAGGTTACACCTGCTCCAAAACTTAAATCTGTTTGGGCAGATGCTCCACCACCAGACACAGAACCGTAAGAAGACCTCAGGCCACCAGCACCACCACCAGCACCACCTGTAGTATTTCCATCACCAGAGCCACCTCCACCACCAGCTACAACTAAAAACTCATAAACTTGTGCTGAATTTGTGGAATACGAACCTGTGGAAGCTGTGTCATTCCATTGATACCAAGTGTAATCCCCATCTGTTCCAGTAGTGTCAGCATCGTGAGTTACCGTAGCCCCGACTTGTACTGCCCCTGCATAGTATTTAGCAGTACCAGAACCACTAGCTAATTCATTAGTAGAATTTCCAGCGTCTATACCAGTAGCATCCTGATATTCGTCTATAACTTGATCTACCATTTTAAACTGAGATAATTGGTTAGAAGATGCTATTTTAAAAGCCAAGATTGCTTGGTTGTATTCCAGCTTTAATGTGTTTGTAGCCATTGAAGATGGCAAAGAACCTGTTAACTTTGCAGCATCCACACTTTCAATTAAATTATTTACTACTTTTGATAAAGCCATTTATCTTTTCTCCTTTAGTTTTTATTTCTTAACTTTAACCCAGTGCAATTGCCATTGTTACAGCATTTGATTC
>Ga0209305_1002729_pt1 | contig 10091 bp, 2 predicted proteins | sample COGITO_mtgs_1103_FD_184792 | JGI IMG/M metagenome (GOLD analysis project Ga0209305, IMG submission 184792) | Pelagic marine microbial communities from North Sea - COGITO_mtgs_110321 (SPAdes) (version 2) | ecosystem: Environmental > Aquatic > Marine > Epipelagic ...
ACGCTTTAAACGACGCGCAAAGAGAGGAGGGATACACACACCATCACAGAGAGAAGAATACGCGCGCGACACACATAATACGCATCTTTTTTTCTCGCGCGAGTGTTTGAAAAACGCGTCCGAGGCGGGACGAAGAGACGGAGGAAAAATGAGCGCCGTCGACCACCGGAAGGAAAATGTCGAAGACCCGACGAATCGTTTGGAACAATACGCGAGCTTATGCTGGGATGAACTCGAAGCGTACGGAGGGAAACTGCCCTCGGTGGAAATTAAGTGCGATTTTGATTACACGTTACACTTACCGGCGAATAAAATCGACCGGTCGATAAAAACCGTCCCCGGGGTGCTCACGGACGTGGCGATGAAAATTCCGAATAAAGTGAGAGAGAAAATCAGCGGGAAGGAAAACGACGCGACGAAGATGGAACCGTTTCGGGTTTTGAAAGACGTGGACTGTTGCTTTAAAGCGGGGTCGTTGACGTTGGTATTGGCGCCTCCTGGACACGGGAAGACGAGTTTGTTGAAAGCGGTCGGGCAGATTTTACCGAGCGCGGTTTTGAGCGGCGGGAAAGGCGTCACGTATTCGAAGATGACGGCGGAGGAGTTGAAGAAGGAGAAGGACATCGACGCCAATCGGATGGCAATGTACGTGACGCAACAGGACGAACATTTACCGTTTTTGACGGTGAGAGAGACGACGAAGTTTTCACACGAAAACGCGACGCCAACGCCGACGAATGAGAGAGAGGAAGACGTGCACTCGAGGAAGATTGATAGCGTGCATCGATTGTTGTCGTTGGAGAACTGTTTGGATACAATCATCGGGAACGATTTAGTGAGAGGCGTTTCTGGAGGGGAGAAAAAACGCGTCACGATTGGCGAAGCTATGGTAACGAACGCGCGGGTGTTTTGTATGGATGAGATATCGACGGGATTGGACGCCGCGGTGACGCATAACATCATCGCCGCTTTGAGAGAGTGGACGAGAATCACCAACGGGACGGTTATCGTTTCGCTCTTGCAGCCGACGCCGGAGGTGTACGAACTTTTCGACGACGTCTTGTGTTTGCGAGACGGAACTCCGGTGTATCACGGTGACGTGGATAAAGTGGTCGATCATTTTGGTGGTCTCGGCTTTGACAGCGAGAACGCGAAGAAAGGCGACGTGGCAGATTGGTTGTTGAGCGTTTTGGTGGATCCGTTGGCGCATTCCAAAACGGGCGCGTCGAACCAGTTTGCCTCTGGCGACGGGTTAAGGAAAGGATGGGTCGAAAACTCGAACGGATTATATAAAAAGAGCATCGGAGAGACCGATTGCGTGGACAAATCGGACGGGCAGAACATGATTGACTTGCGAACGCCCTTCGCCAAGGCGCAATATTCCACCGCCTACCCGAAAGCGTGGCCGAGTATGTATAAATCCGTCATCAAGAGACAATTTCAAATCACGCTCAGAAATAAAGTCTTTTTATCGGCGAGAATGTTTGGCGCGTTGATCACGTCCGTCGTTCTCGGTTCTGTTTGGTTTGATTTGCCCTTGGATAGAGGTTTCGAGCGTTTAGGCATGCTCCTGTTTTGTGTCTTGCACATTTCCTTTAGCAATTTTTCCGAGTTGACGTTTAGCGTCGAACAGAAATACGTGGCGTATAAACAACTCGATTACAAGTTGTTCCCAACGTTTGCGTACATCGTGTCTTCTATTGCCACGCAGTTACCGATCGCGGTGTTAGAGACGGCTATATTTAGTTGCATTTTATACCCGATGGTTGGTTTGTCCATGGCATTTGAAAACTGGTTGGTGTTCTTCATCAATTTAACGTGCGCGAACGTTGCGATGGCGAGTTTCTTCAGAGTCGTCGCTCTTCTTGCGCCAAACATGGAAGCGGCGCAAACCTTTCCTGGCCCAGTTATCGCGATTATGGTCATCTTTGCGGGCTTTTTAATCTCCCCGGAGAAGATGGGCGTGTTGCACTTCCTTTATTGGATTTCTTTGTTCGCGTACTCGTTGAGATCTTTGTGTCAAAACGAATTCCTCAGCGATCAGTACAAGTATAAAGTGCCGTTGGATCCCACCGCGGCCGCTGTGTACGTTCAAGGGTACACGGGAGACCCGAAAACGATGGCGGAGTTTTGCGAGGAGAACGCGTTCCCGTGCGAAGACGCCGGGAAGATTACTCTGAGTACCATCGATATCAGCTCGGATAAAAAATATTTCTGGGCCGGGCCGATATTTTCTATCGGGTTCTTTTGCCTGATGACTGCGATAGGTTATAGAGCGTTGTCGAAGATTCGTATTCAGCGCAACATCGGGTCGTCGAGAACGTCGTCGAGTGAAAAGAAAAAAGACGGGGAAAATGCCGAAGAAGTGAGCATTTCAATCTCGAAGGTTGACGCGGAGGCGTCGCAAAGAGCGTTAAGTTTTACTCCAATGAGCATCACGTGGGAAGATTTGGAGTACACGGTAAAGGTTCCTGGAGAAGACGGTAAGCCGTTGTCCGGATCGAAGAAAATTTTGAACTCAGTCACCTCCGCGGCGCAACCGTCGAGAATGTTAGCGCTCATGGGTGCATCTGGCGCTGGAAAAACGACGTTGTTAGACGTCATCGCCGGGCGCAAGTCTGGCGGGGAAATGAGAGGTGCGATTAAATTGAACGGTCACGTGGTCAAGAAGGAAACGTTTGCGCGATTAACCGCGTACTGCGAACAACAAGATTTGCATAACGCGTTTACGACCGTTAAAGAAGCTTTGGAATTCTCCGCAACGCTCCGTTTGCCATCGGACGTTTCCAAAGACGCTCGAAAAGCGTTCGTTGACGAAGCTTTGGATATCTTGGAACTGAGAGGCATCGAGAATCGTTTAATCGGAGTGGCGGGTTCGCCGAGTGGCTTATCGCCCGGTCAACGCAAAGTCTTAACCGTTGGCGTCGAGTTGGTCTCGAACGCCCCGGTGTTTTTTTTGGATGAACCGACGTCTGGTTTGGACTCGAGAGCGGCGTTGATTGTCATGCGCGAGGTGAAAAAAGTCGCCAATCTTGGGCGGACGGTCATCACCACGGTCCACCAACCGTCCAAGGAAATTTTCAACTTGTTCGACGACATGTTGTTGTTACAAAGAGGCGGCTATCAGGTCTATTTCGGCCCGTGTGGCGTGAATGGCAAAACATTCGTTGACTATTTGCAAAAGATTCCAAACGCGCACGCGTTGCCGGACGGCATGAACCCGGCGTCGTGGATGTTGGACGTGTTGGGCGGCACCGACTCCTCAAACGCGGGCGAAAAAAGCGCGTTGAAGAAATCGAAATCAACCGCGGCGGGCAGTTTGCAACCGGCAATGACGATGAAACGCAGCGGTTCCGGGGGCGCCTTGAACGGCCTCCTTTTAGTCGAACGGTTCAAAGCCTCCCAGGAAGGCGCCGCCGGTACGCGCTTGGTCAAGGAATTGTGCGCAAAAGGCGAAAAGTCGGAAATGTTCGCCTTTGCCTCGCCGTATGCTCGATCGTTCTTGACGCAACTCAGATGCCTCATCCAGCGCGCATCCCTCGCGCACAACCGCGACGTCGCGTACAATCTTGGGCGCATTGGCATTCTCTTTGTTCTCTACCTCCTGTTTGGGTTTGTCTACTTCGATTTAGACGCCTCGAACGAAACCGGCGTTCAAGCGATGGTCGGGGTCATTTTCATGACGTCCATTTTCGCCGGTATCATCTTCATGAACTCCGTCATGCCCGTGCGCGTGAGAGAAAGAGCCGTGGCGTATCGCGAACGCACCTCGTTCATGTACGACGCCGTCCCGTACTCTCTATCGCACGCGATTTGCGAAGTCCCGTGGGTCTTACTGGTCACCTTTGTCACCGTCACCCCGCTCTACTTCATGGTCGGCTTAGTCCCAACCTTTGAGCACTACATCTTCCACGTTCTCATGGTCTTCACCGTCTCAATGGCGTTCATGTCTTTAGGTCAGCTCATTGCGTGTCTCTGCGCGACCATCCAAACCGCGCAAGCCGGCGCGTCCGCCTTCATCCCCATCTGCTTCCTCTTCGGCGGTTTGTACCTCCCGTACCCGCAAATTCCCGTCTATTGGAAGTGGGCGTACTTCATCGATCCGGTCGCGTACGCCATCCAAGGTGTCACTGCCCCGCAATTCGAACACCGAGGGTGTACCGGCGCGTACCCAGACGGCGACTGTCCAACCATTCAAGCCTTCCGAGGCACGTATTTCGAAACCGTCGACACGTTGGCGTACGTGGAAGAAAAATACGACGTCCAACTCTCCCAAAAATGGTACATGTTGATTTACGTCGCCATTTTCGTCCTGTGCATGCAAACGCTCCATATTATCGCGTTCAAGTTTAGAAAAGTCGTCGCTCGATAATACTAGGAGCTTCGTTACTGGTGGTAGTTTTTAATAATGAAAGAGAGAGCGAGAGAGTGAAGACCATTCACCTAATTTATGCATCACTTTTGTTCCTTTTTTTCCTTCGCGTATTTTTCAAATTTCAAATTCACTTCTCACAAAAAGAAGCACGAAAACAGACTCGAGAGAGAGAGTGTTGTCGAGAGAAGGTTCTTTAAACTTCAGTCATAAAGAGCGAGAGAAGAGAGAGAGAGAGCACTCGAGAGCGACTTTTATCGAGCAGAACAGAAAGAGAGGTTTGATTGAGATTGACACAGAGAGAGAGAAGAAACCTTTTTCTCATCCCTTCTTTTTTCCCTTTCAAGCGCTGTTTGCGCGCAATTTTGAATTCAAAAAATACTCGCGCGGAAACGACGGGAAACGACGTAGACGAGCGAGATGGTGTCGAAGGAAACCGCGAAACACGATAAAGACGACGAGAGGGTGCCAGAGCAGGTGAAGCAGCCGATGCTGACGGCGAAGCAACGTTTGAAGTTGCAGTTACACCGAGAACAACAACAGAAAGAGAACAACAAGTGTAGCACTCAACAACCGAGGAGGAGTGTAAACACCTCAGAGGAGATCGAGCCGACGATATCACCAATGGTTTCAAACGTTTCGAAAGAGAGCGCGCGAGTGATGGAACACTCGAAATCGCACCCGAGGATGTTGAAATCAAACGCGACGTCGCACGTTTGGGCGTTGGGTGCGTTGGCGGAGTTGTTGGATAACGCGCAAGATCGCGAGTGCGGCGCCGGGAAAGTGGAAGTGGACGCGTATGTTCGCGATGGGAAGTACGTGATGACGGTACAAGACGACGGGAGAGGGATGACTCGATCTGGATTGAATAACATGTTATCGTTTGGTTTTTCCGATAAAGAGCACGTATCTGGGAACGTTGGAAGGTTTGGAATCGGTTTCAAATCAGGATCGATGAGATTAGCCGACGACGCGTTGATTTTGACGAAAAGAGACGGGTACGCGCACGCGGCGTTGTTATCCCAAACGTTTTTGGACTCCGTCGCCGCGGACGATATTTTGATCCCGATGTTCTCTTTCACGTTGTTAGAAGGCGACGGAGTAAACTACGTCCCGTTCGAGCCAAGTGATCAGAGCGAGTGGACCAGCAACACGGTCATCTTCGAGAAGTATTCACCGTTTAATGCGACAACGCTCATGAAAGAGTTTGATAAGATTCAAGGTTCTCACGGGACTCGAATTATCTTGTTCAACTTACGAAAGCGCGAAAACGAAGACTCGCATCTCTACGAGCTCGACTTTTGCACTTGGAATGATATTCGCATCTCTGACCACACGGCAGAAAATACGCGCAAGCATCGAGGCCCGGTCTTTCAACAAAATCGAGACGGTCAACTCGCGACGACAGACGTTCCCGAAGATTACTCCATGAAGGCCTATATGGAGATTCTTTACTTGCGACCTCGATGCGCGTTCTACTTGCGCGGCGAGAAGATTGTTCCTCGCTGTCCAATCTCTCGATTGACGAAAGAATATTACGTCTTTCCGGAATACAAACCGAAAGGTTTCGCAGACGGAGTTACTGTCCATTGCGGGTACGTCGAAGGAAACTCCAAGTTGTGCGGCTTCCACATTTACAACAAAAATCGTTTGATTCGCATGTACCAACGCTTTTCGAGTCAGTTGCAAGCGAACTGTATGATGAAAGATATGCTCGGTGTCGTCGAGGCGGACTGCGTGGAACCGACGCACAACAAGCAAGCCTTTAAAGAAAACGCGTTGGCATATCATCGCATGAAATCGCACGTCGCAAAATGCATGAACGATTACTATTTCGGCATTCAACAGCTTCGTTCTGCCGGTAAGCACGGACGCGAACGCGTCGTCGATAATGCTTATGTAAGACGGAAAGGAAAGCTAAGCGATAGGAAAGGGAAGAAACGCAAAGCGAAGGAGCAAAGCGAGGACGTGAGTGGTGTCACGCTCACTGAGAACGAAACCAGGGTGAACGCGCCACTTTATAAGTACAAGATAATCTTACAAAAGTTGATGAACGATCGAAAATACTCATTTCCGTTCTTAGAAAAAGTCGATCCGGTCGCGTTGAACATTCCGGACTATTTCGACGTGATATCCGATCCCATGGATTTTGGGACGATTTTCAAACGTTTAGAACCGGAGGATAAAAAAGGCGTTCCCATCGAACCGACGTATTACACGAACGAGAGTGATCCAGAAATATTCGCCAACGATGTGCGTTTAGTGTTTGCGAATGCGTTTAGGTACAACCAACCGGGTACTTTCGTATACGTTTGCGCGGAAAAGTTAGCGCAAATATTCGAGCGCGAATGGAGCCAGAAGTTTCCGGCTTCATCTTACAGCGCGGGTGCCAAGTTCGAGCCAACGGTGTTGAGAAATCGCGTTTACGAGTTCATCGAGCGCAAAAAAGCGCGCAAAAACGAGAACCGTATTGCCGAAAAAACCAACGACGGCAGTGGCGACGCCGAAGAAGAGTTTGATATCGAGAAAGTTCTCACACAGTACGACGATACGGCGAAGAGAAGATGGATGGAAGCAAGACTCAAAGAGACTCTCGAGATGAAGCAAAAGATGCATAATCAATCCATGGTGGTCGTCAGGCAGCAAAATCACATCGCAGCTCTCGTAGACACGTTGAAAGATACGCAAAAAGACGTCTCGGAAGTTACGAAGAGCAAACAAGGCGCTGTAAGAAGCGATAACATCGCCAACAGGGAAAAATACGCATCTGAACAAACGATGCTCATCAAGCAATTGAACGCGGCGCAGGAGAAAATCACAGAGCAACACGCACAAATAGAGAAACTTCGAAAGAAGGCGCAAGCGAAGAATGGTCATCGATTGAACCAAACTATTGAACCCTTACCAGAAGGCGTACCTGCGGCGGGCGTAGATACGAAAGAAATTTTACAAGCCTTGCGTTCCGCAACAGTAAAGCTCGCAAATCAGTACACGTTGATACAGCTTTTGCGGACACGTCAAAAAATACTCGAAGATCAGTTGACAGCAGAGCAGGAGCGAGCTAAAAAAGTCCAGGCTATACTGTCCTTGGATATTAGTAAGGATGTGTCCGAGAAACGCGTGGAGAAGACGAAGCAACCGCAACACAAAGCGTCGCCGACGACGACGGCAAAAACGTCACACGAACAAACGACACCGTCTAAAACGCAAAGTTTACGCGTCAAAAAGATCAACACGGTCGCTTTCGAGCAACCAGCGCAGTCACAGGAGATATCGCTGCTCCAGCTTCCGCAGCCACCGCCACATGCGCCTCCGCGACTAGCATTACCGGCACCTGCGTTGGAGCAAAGCAATACGGTCATCGTGACAACACCTTCAGGTATTTTAAATCAAGCGTTTGAAGGCGGTAGTAACACTCCGTCACCACAAGGAACGATGTGTTTACCCACAGGGAGTGACGAAAGTCTACAATCGCCGATGAAAATGGTGGATGTGCAACAGGCGTGTCGCGACGAACATCGAGGGCAGTCTCAATCGACACCGACGGCTCAGTATTTCCTGAAAAAGAGTGGTTCATCGACGAAACCGAAGAGTAAGCGGGTTATCAAAGCTCCGCCAGCGAGCTCGCTTCCTCGCGGAATGCACTCTCCCACAAAGGCGCCGCGTCTCGAAAAATTGAAGGACGTTATTATGAGGTCGCCCTCAGTTCACGATAAGCGAGAATAAAGTCTCTAGAGAAAAAAGAAAGAGAGAGACTAATCATTATTCAAAGAGACAACAAAGCAACGATCGTACATAAAGCAGAGAAAGAGAGAGAGAGAGAGAGTTCGTTTTAATATATAATTTTAGACTTGTTTTTCATTTCAAATTTCTTCTTTTTCTGCGTCCTCCGCGGTTGGCTCAACCACTTCCGGCGCAGCCACTTCCGGCGCAGCTGCCGCACCCGCATCCGCACCCGCATCCGCATTCGCATCCGCATCAACCACATTCTTCTCTCCTTCCCCCGCCGGCGCTTCTTCTTTTCCCACAACAGCATCAATACTAGCATCATCACCACCAGCTTCTCCATCTTTCGCCTCTTCTTCTTCCTTCTTTTTCTTCTCACCTTCGTCGTCCGAATCGTCTGAGTCGTCGTCCGAATCCTCGTCCAACGCCGCCAATTTCGCCGCCAACGCCGCCTCTTCAATATCCAAGTTATCCTTAATCGCATTCACCGTCTCCACCCCGCTCGCTTTCTCGGCTTGCTTTGCCAAAGTCGCCGCCGGTGCGCCTTGTTGCATCGCTTGTTGTACTTGCTTCGGTAACTTTGGCGGTTCCGGTCTACTTCTCAACTTGAACGCTCCGGTCGTAATATCCACCGGAGGCGCGTCCACAACTTGAAACTCGCGATCGTCTAGCTCTTCAATCTTCACCCACTCGAAGGATTCGTTTTCCGTGTTAATATCGTACGTCAAGCAGTGTTCTTTCGTTTCTTCTTTGTAATCTGTCACGATACAATCGAACCACCCGCCTTCCGCCGGCCAAAACCGTTTCACTCTTCGGCAAATATACTCGTTCACTCCCAACGCGTCCAAATTTTTTGCCAAAACCGCCGCTTTCTCCAGTTGTTTCTGCATTCTCGCCGACGGCGGTTTCGGTTCTTTCGGTGGTCTCGCTTGTCTGTACTGTTGTTGCGGCGGCGCGTACCCGTCTTCGTCGTCGTCCTCGTCGCCCGGATACTGCTGCTGATAATGTTGCTGCTGCTTCTTTTGCGTCTTTTGTCGCTTCGCAGCCGGCGGTTCCGGCGGCGTCAGCTTATACTGAACGAACGCATCTCTCAACCGTTTCACGTTCTCGTCCCCTCCGACGTTTTCTCTCACCTTCATGTGATCTTCGTTCGAGACGTTCAACTCGATGCGTAACTTGGCGATTAAATCTTCTCTTTCCCAGGTCAAACCGGTCACGGCTAAAGCTTTCATGATCGACTGGTACGCCGAGACTTCTAATCGTCGCACTTGGGTTGGAACGGACGCCATTCTCTTTGTGTGTTTACTACTAATCCGATTCAATCCGAGAGCCGTCAATTATGTGAATTATTCCAAAAGCAACGAAGAGTTTTCTTTCCAAACCAACGCTTGCTTTTCAGATCTCCTCCCAAAGAAAAAGAGAGAAAGAAAACGAAGCGTCTTTCGTAAGAGCAACAAAGAGAGAGGTTCTGTTGGTAACTTTCGATAGGATACTTCTGTGTGTGTGTGTACTCAAAATGTCGCGTACACTTGAGCGACGATTCAATTTTTAATTCTTCGTAGAAAACCGTTTAGGGTGTAGGGTTTATCGAGACCGGGTCACTCTTGGCTCCTCCTTTCTTTGTTCCTCTCTTTCCTTCCGTCAGAGTAGAAACCACATTTTTCGTAGTCGAACACAAAATGGTACGTCGTTGCTTCTTTTACGCGCGAAACTCTCTCTCTCTCTCTGTGAATAGTTTTTGTGTCTCTTCTCGCGAACGATGAAGATGAGCATAAAATGCGCATCACAGATACGGGAGGACGTTCGCGCGCGTTCGTTTTTATTCGATGTGCGGCTGCGATTTTTTCCTTTTCCGCCTAAACTTTCTTTTGCGTACGTAAAAGAGAGAGATTTTGGCGCGAAATGAGAGGAGGATTTCGCCGCTTTACGCGTCCTTTCTCGTCGCGAAGGAAACTGCGAACGCAAAATTTGCGCGCGGATAGTTCTCGCGCAT
>Ga0209305_1002733_pt1 | contig 10075 bp, 6 predicted proteins | sample COGITO_mtgs_1103_FD_184792 | JGI IMG/M metagenome (GOLD analysis project Ga0209305, IMG submission 184792) | Pelagic marine microbial communities from North Sea - COGITO_mtgs_110321 (SPAdes) (version 2) | ecosystem: Environmental > Aquatic > Marine > Epipelagic ...
GGAGTGGTCTAGACCCTAAAGATCCAAAGAAACCGGCGATTGTGCACCTCACCGTCTGGCCTCGCGAAAAATGGGAGAAGGCGTTCGTCAAAGCCGGGTGCGAAATCAATCGAGCGGCGTTGAAGAAATTCGAGAAATACGACGAGACGAAATACGGAGCCAGACCAAACTTTTTCGCGTTCACCTGTCATCACCACCAAAAAGGCACCACCGAAGAAGAGAACGAAGACGAAGAAGAGCAGGAGATTCAATCGTAATACGAATCATCATCATCGTCGCAATAAGTGGCGAAAAAAAATGTAGCCGACCACGCCGCAAAAGCGATATAGAAGAGGAGGCCAAAGGAACATCAATAAAGAAGACCAAAATCGCGATACTAAATTAACCCTAAACATCTCTAATCGCGATACTAAATTAACCCTAAACATCTCTGTTTTTAAAACCGTATCTTCTTCACCCCGCAACTGCTTTCCTCCTCATATCAACACACAGAAAACCTTTGTAAAGTCACATCATGTCGTTCGCTTTGCAAACCGCCTTGCCGATGCGCACCACCGCGACTTTCTCCAGGTTCGTTTTACTCTGTTCCTTTGTTCGTTGTTCATTCGCGCGTGGTCTCTGTCTCTTTATTCTCTTCTTCTGAGTTTAAAATATATTATTTATAAAGCGCGCGATCTCCGTCCGATTCTCAAGTGGAAAAGGTGGGGATACGGTCCTCCCAACACATCCCATCCGCGAATAAAATTGCGCTTTGTTTACTCACAACTTCACAACGCTCTTCTTCTTTATCACGTCTCTTCATCTTTCTCTCCACGTTCGTCTTGAATGGGTATCTTCTACGTACCGTTAAAAAATATAAACAGCAAAGTCAAATCGCAAACGCGATCCACCTCTCGAGGGGTGAAAGTCCAAACCAGAGCCTTCTCGGACGTGAACTTGGCCATCTCCGGCGCGAACGCGTTGATGCTCTCGCTCGGACGATTCGTCTTCATGCCGTATCAAAGAGCTGAAATCGCGAAAGCGGGTTTGCCGACGCAAAACGGCGAGACGCACTACGCCGCCGGCGACGTGAAAGCAGAAGAGGCTTCGTTTTTGAACACGACGAACGACCCGAGCGGCTTTACGTTGATTGACGTCATGGCGTGGGGGTCTCTCGGGCACGCGTTGGGCTTCGCCGCGCTTGCTGTCGGTTCCTTCTCTTTGCTTTAAGCAAACTGCTCGACCGAGGAGGAGCAAACTGCTCTGCGCCTAGAACCTTTATTATAAGTAGTCAAAATCAATATTATCATTTGTGCACACTATGTTACGTCAAGTACTCTATCTTTGCTCTCTCCTCTGCTCTTTCCTTCTATATGTACGAGAGCTCGAGAGAAAAAAACAAAAAAACGCTAAAATTTCTGAAAAACAAAAAAAAAACGCATTTCTTTTTGTTAACAACAACAAGTATCATCACGAACTCCTACTCTTCGCGGAAAAGCGCAGGAGTAGTTGCGACGACGCAGAGCATAACAACGACGAATACTAAGCGAGACCAAGAAAGAGTGTTTTTATTTTCGAGAGATTTGTTTTCTCTCCAAGCGCGCTCTTTGTATTTATTTTTGTTCGTGTCGGCGTATTTAATTCTGATCTCGTTGGCGATTGTTATTGAATTGACTCGATCGGTGGTACGGTTAAGCGCGTTCGCGTACGGTTTATCAATCGCGTGAGAGTTTAAGTTTGTTTCCTGTTATCTTCTTTCTTCTGTTCGGTCGTTGGGTGTTCGTGCGCGCGGATGAAGACGATGACGATCCTTTCGAAAAGAAGAATGTTTTTCTTTTCCTTGCTCGTTGTTACTTTTTGGGGTGCCTTTGCGCGCGCCGAAGAAACGACGAATAACGTTCCGAGCGTCTCGACGTGTTTGTCGATGCCAGACGTGAGCGCGTGTGCCAGTCCGACGTCAAACACGTGTAAAGCTTTGTTGAACACCTGGAACGACGCCGGGTGTTTCTGCGATGGCGTGGAGACGGTGGATATTTCGGCGTACGCGAGCGCTTTGGAAGGCGCGATGTTAGCGAATGGCATCGCGAAGCACGACGCGTCGACGGATTCTGTTTGCGTGCAAGCGCTGGCAGAGCAATCGTCACTTGGTGCGCAAGATGTTTTGAAAGCTCCAGCGTACGCGTACGCGGTGAAAACGTCTTCGACGTCGTACTCCGTACATTGGGCGGCGAGCGAGAAGTACAAGGACGAGACCGTTTCCTTATATTCGGTCACGCCTTACATTCCTGGTGCTGATAAGATGCCCATTCGATACACGTGGCCATATTATGGCATCTCATCGACGTTAAATAGTAGTGTCGCTTTTGGCGGCGCTTTATCTACCTCAGTCGACTTGTCGGATATGGAGCAAACCGCGTCCAGTTTGGGAAGTGTCATTGTTTTTCTAGTACACGCCGTCGTGATCGATGGTACTGGTACAAAAACAGTCTCTCCGAATTTCGCGTCGGCTAAATACGTCCCGGTTCTCGCCGGAAATCCGATTGTTGAGATGTTTGCCTCGGCGACTTCATCTGATGTTTCTACGTCGTGCGGTACGTTCACGTCTCCGTGCGCGTCGTTGGCGGCAACGTTGGCGTCGACCTTGTTCAGAAACGCTGTGAGCAAGAAAGTGTCGTTGCTTCCCGGAACGTTCGCTTCGAGTTCGTGCGGTCTTTCGATAACGTCTCTTGGACCAGTAGAGATTTCTTCTCTCACTGGGTTGCCCGATTCAACTACAATCGACTGCGGATACGAGAACCATTTTGCCACGATTTCCGGCGACGACGATGCAGTCACCATTTCTGGCGTGACTATTCAAAACGGTCGCAGCGAAACCGGCGGCGGATTAAAAATCGCAAACTCGGCGACTTCTGAGCGCGTTCAGCTCTCTGATGTTGTCGTGAAAGACTCCCTGGCAGAGAATTTGGGTGGTGGTATTCACGTTGTGAGCGCCTCTCCCAAGTTTGATAACGTCGTCGTGCAAAACTGTTCGGGAGGTAACGACCGAACCGGGAACGCCAATCGAGGCGGTGGTATTTACATCGAAACGAACTCGAATGTCATCGCGAACGATTTGACCGTGAAAGGTTGCTCTCTGGATGTTTCTGGAAAAGGTGGTGGTTTGAACGTCGACGAATCTTCCAGCGGCGTTTTCACCAACGCCGTCATTGAAAACAATTCAGCATTTTTCGCGGCTGGTATTTTCATCGGGAACAATTGCAAGCCAAAGTTTATAAACGCGAAGGTTTCCGGGAATTCGGCGAGTTACGGATCCGGCATTGGTATCTTTAATGGTGGTGACGCCGAGTTTGTGGATGGCACGATTTCCAAGAATACGCCAACGGCAAATGCCGAAAGTTACGGTGGTGGTCTTCTCGTTTATTCAGGCGCTAAAGGAACGTTTACCGGCGTTACCTTTACTGAAAACGAAGCAGATTACGGTGCGGGAGTCATGGCGTGGCCACAAGCAATTTTACTCACGTTTGATTCCTGCATGTTTACGAAAAACGTCGCGAAAGTCAACGGAGGCGCCATCAACGCCAAGACGGCGTCAACAATTGTCACGTCCGCGCAGACAACTTTGGCCGGAAACGTTGCCCAAAATCTCGGTGGTGCCATTCATGCTGAACCGTCAGCGTCGGTAACGCTTTCGTCTGAAACGACCGTCTATAAAAATACCGCCAAAAATGGTGGTGGCGTGTCGTGCGTCGGCGCGGACATCACCATTAATTCGGCTTCGAAATTTGTTGAAAATGTCGCTTCTTCATATGGTGGCGGTGTTTACCTCGAGTCATCGTGTAAGACTACTGTGACCGCCGCGGTATTTTCCGGGAACACTGCTGGCGGAAGCAACGAAACGGTATGCCCGAGAGTTCGCGGCGCTGGTGGGGGCGCGTTCGCCGTCGTCGGAGTATACGACGTCTCTTCCGTATCTCAAGGCGCGACCAACTTGGAAATCTCCCAAAACACCGTTATGACGAAGAATGCGGCCATCGACGGCGGTGCAATCTTTGTGTTGTCTTCCAGTGATGCCGCGACGACGAGCTCTGCTTCTGGTTCCACCCCGTCTGTGTCTTTGTATTCCGAAGGCGCGATCGTTACCGTTCGAGAAGGCGCGACACTTCTCGAAAATACAGCCTTTGGATGTCACGGTCCTGGCGAAAAGCGCGGCGCTGGAGGCGGCATTTACGCGAGCGTTGGTATCGTCACAGCTAAGGATGCCATCTTCTCTAAAAACGTCGCCGCTACACACGGTGGAGGTATTCGCGCCGTAGACAACGTGGCATCTTTGAAGCTCGACGCAACGACCATGGCTGAAAACGTCGCCAGTGATGGATTTGGAGGTGCTATTGCGAGCTCTGCAATCGCGTTTCGAGTAGAAAACGGAAGTGTCATGTCGAAAAACGAAGCTACTAATGGTGGTGCGATTTCCATCGCGCCGCCGTCGGAAGAAAGCGGTGCTGACTCGGCACTCGATTTCGAGCTCGCGTCTCTGACTCTCGACAGTAACGTAGCCTCCAAAGTAGGCGGCGGCGTTTATTTCGACGCCAACTTTGCGAAAGCTTCGATAACACCAACTACGATGAATACTTTATCACAGTTGATTTTTCGTTCGAACGTGGCGGAATCTGGCCCGAGCGTCTACTGGACGCGAGCGTCTTCGCCGAACGTCGAGTTTACGTGCGAAAGCTGCAGCAACTTGCCAACCTTTCATCCAGAAGATTACGCAACGGAGGCGTTGAAAGTTCAAGCACCGGCGCATGTCTTAGCCGAGCTCTCAAAAGGCGTCGGATCGGGTGAAGTTGCCAAATCGTTCTCGGTTGAACTCGTGGACTATTACGGGCATGTCGCGGTTTCTGAACCAGCGTCATCAACGTGCACAATATCTACTGCTTCGCACGAATTGGACGACATCGCTATCACGGATTACGCTGGAGACCTTGGAAGGCTCGAGTTTTTGAAAAATCACTCTCCTTTGGTCGTTTCCGGCGAACTCTCTGAAAATTCTCAGAAAGGCGTTTCAACCTTTGACAAGGTGACATTTCGGGGCGAGCTCGGTGACGTATACCGCGTATCATTTTTATGCAAACGCGAGAACGATGTTCAAATCGGCGACGAGTTGATATTGAACGCGCAAATCTTAAACTGTCTTCCCGGGTACCAGCCTAATTGGATGAACTTAGAGAACGGCGAAAAATCTGCGAGAATATGCAGTTATTGCGAAGATCGAACGTTCAATCTGGATGGAATACAATGTAAGCCGTGTCCTGAAGGTGGCGATTGCCGCGGTGGGAGCGATATCTCCTCACTTGAAGGTTGGTGGCGCTCAAATGACTTGTCCGAGTACATCTTCCAGTGCCCCATGGGTGCGGAAGCGTGCAAAGCGACTAACTCGACTGGCAACGTCGCATGCGAGGACGCCTACGAAGGGCCGGTGTGCGCGTTGTGCAAAGAAGGTTTCCGAAAGTTAGGCGGCAAGTGTTTGAAGTGCCAATCAAAACCCATTACAGATGCTATTCCAGTTATCGGAATTTTAGCCTTGATCGGGTTTATAATTTACATTTTCAAGAAACCGCTCCAGGAAGCAGCCGGAACGGTACTCGCCACGTGCGTCATTTACGTCTTTCAAACGCTCGGTTTGTTGTACTCCTACGACGTCAAATGGCCTTCGCCTATGAAGAGAACGTTGGGAATACTCGACGTGACCAACTTAAACTTGGATGCGTTAGCGCCGGGATGTTCGAACGCCTCAAACACGTTTTACGTGTCATACATTGGAGCTTTGACCGTGCCGCCGATCATCTTGATGCTTACTTTCGTCGCCTTTAACACCGCCGGTGTGATTAGGAAGATGAATAGGAATACATTCCTCGGTTTGAACATCAACGACGAGATATTAATCGAATTCCAAGGTAAATGTAAGCGTAACTGCGTTTGGATGCTCGTTTTAACCTACGCTGGCGTCACCAAAACCGTCTTGCAGATTAATCGAATTCCAAGGTAAATGTAAGCGTAACTGCGTTTGGATGCTCGTTTTAACCTACGCTGGCGTCACCAAAACCGTCTTGCAGCTCTTCAACTCGAGAACTCTGGACGTTGGAACGTTCTTACGCGTGGATTATAAAATCGAAGCCGAAGGTGCGACGTTCAACGCCTACCGATCGTCCGCGTATCTCGCGATGATTATTTATCCGTTCGGTCTACCGTTGTTTCTTGCATGGAAGTTATTGAAACGACGTCCGACCGGGAAATTATCGGAATCCGATTCCTTGCGTTCGACGTACGGTTTCATGTACAAATCCAATCGCCCGGGATGCGAAGGATGGGAGCTCGTTTTGTTGGCGACCAAGTTCTTTTTAGCCGCCATTCCAGTGTTTGCTACTGAAAGAAACTTGCGCGGCGATCCGAATTCTGGCTACGACGTCTCTTCTGAATTCGCATCGGCGTGTCAAATCGCCATGGCGCAAATGCTCTGCGGCGTCGCTTTCTGTTTGGCATTATACGTCAAACCGTACGCTCAACCGTTGCATAACCGCCAATTCTCGTTGGCCATAGGTACCGTCATCTCCTGGTTGGCTGTTACGACTGCCGTCTTTGCTAACCCACAAGCGTTCACGAACACTGAATCTAGCGGTGTCGGTGCCGGTTTGGTCATCTTTTCTCTCGTCACTTTAGCCTACGCCATATCTGCGTCGGCCAAAGCCGGAGAAAAGCCTTTCGCTCGCGAGAAAAAAGACCCGGACGAACCGTCGTTTTGGAAATCCCAATCGATGTTTTTAAAATCGTTCAAAAGAACTGATGTGCAAACGACGCAAAAAGGCACGTCAACCACTGAAGACAACGACGAGAAAGCTTCTTCTTTGAAGCCTCTCGCGGCTGAAGCCGCCTAAAGCGGCGGCGTTCACTTCGTCTTCGACTCTCATGACCTGGTGCATTCTCCTTCACACATATACATACGAAAGTCGATCGAGAACACCGAAAAGAATCCGTATTTATTCAGTTATTTATTATATTATACATATTCATATTATTATTCGATGCAACACTTCCCCGGGCGGGCGCGTTATATGTCATAAAAGAAGAAGACTCGCTGCTAGTCTTCCTCGCGTATTTTTTCATTCCGAAACGCACCCTAAAACGACCGGTCTTCTTCAATTGCTCATTTTCAGCCATCCATAATTTTTCGAAACACCTCTTTGGGAAAGAAAAAACAAACAAAAAACATGCAGCATCGCTCTTCCAACGCGGATACGATTCGCGCCGAGAGCGAGAAAGTGAGGCAGGCGAACGAGGAGCGATTGAGAGAGAAGCGAATGGTACGTCGTCGTTTGATTTCTTTTTTCTCTAAACTCTCTCTCTTCGTCACTTTTGTTGAGCTTTTTGATTGATTGATTGCCTTTTCGGATACGATCGGGTGACGAATTCCAGAGTTTCTTTCTCTCTCTCTCACGTACCTTTTCCGCACTTAAAGCATCACGGATCGATGATCTGAAAGCCTTTCTGTATTTTACCATTCGCACATCAACTGACGCGACGACACTTTTCTTTTCTTTTATAGCAAAAATCCTCTCGCTCGAGCGGATCTGCCTCCCCAGGGGCGATAATCTTTTCGATATTAGTGCTCGTCGCCATCGCGGTGTTTGCGATTGGCCATCCGTCCGGGCAAAAATTGTCGAACCAAGCGTCGAGGAAGTTTGGATTAGGTGGACGGAGTAGCAATGGCGGTGATTTCGATGTTGATAGTAGCGGCGGCGACGCGGTGGACGTTTCGGAAGAGTTGGCGCCGTCGGAGACGATGTCCGAGGAGGATCGAGAAGAGATTGCGGCGGAAGAAGCGGAAGAAGCGCAAGAGGAGGCGGCAGAGGAAGCAGCAGAAATGGGTTTGAATAACGATGCGGCTGAAGCGGTGCCATCGAGATCGAATATGGATTCTATGGCCAGATGGGCGGCGTTGGGCGTGCCCGAGGTGTGCATTAGACCGGGCGTCGCGCCGAGCGGCGTGATTCCAGGATTAGAGCTTCACGATCGATACGACGACGCTTTTTACACGAAACCGGCCGGAACAACTGCCGCGCACACGGATAAAGTGCAACACACGGAAGAGCAGCAAGCGGAACACGAAGACGCGAAGGAAGAGTTGCAAGACGCGAAGGAAGATTTGAAAGACGCCGTGGAGGAGTTGAAGGAAGAGATTATCGAGGAGAAAGAGGAAGAGGCAGAATTGGCTGCCGAAGAAGGCGTTACGATTTCCGACGAAGAACAAACGGAAGACGAGACCAAGTTGGAAGTTGGGCAAGAAGACGCCGAGACGATTGCGGGTGCGTCTTCCGACGAAGGCGAAAAGAGACGCGCGCGAAGCTTGCTTGGGAAGCAAAAGAAAGCAGGAGGGAGAATCACTGGCACGCCCTTAACGGCGACTTCGGTGCAAAACGTTCCGTTAGCGTCAGCCTCGTTCGGTCGCGAACGATACGCTGGGCCGGAAACGAACCCGTTACTCGTCGAGGGTATGTCTGAAAACGCCGACGATATCGACCAAGCGGACACGGAACAAAGAGTCATGTTTGAAGTCGCGAAGCTGTCGCTCTTCGACATCGCGTGTCAGTTTGCCAACGCCGAGTGCGCGGATGCAGCGGCTTTACAGTTGGCTGCCGCCTTAAGAGCGGACGCCGAAGCCGTTATCAATCCGGACGTGTCCCCAGAAGAACTCACGGAAGTCTCCGCGAGACTCTCCACGTTGCACAGCAACCCGAGAACGATGTTGAACTCGTCCAAGTTACCGGCGATGGGCAAATCTGGCGAACTCGGTTCGTGTGCGTTAACCAGCGACGCGGAGTATGACCCAAGCGGGCAACGATTTGACGCGACTGTTTCTCGATTTGCCTCGGTCATTGACGTCCACGACACGTTGGTGTACTGCGCGCCTGATTCTAAGTTTTGCAAATTCACGAAACTCACCGAACCGATCACGGAAACGACCGTTCGATTGGACGCGGCTTCGTATTTGATGGCCAAAGCGGCGGGTAAAACCATCCACTCCATCTTGGCCAACGACGAAGGTTTAGGACGAGGTATTTCCAACTGGGGCTACGAAGGCGAGCCGACGCACAACTTTATCACCACTTTAATGCTCTTGCGTTCTGGTTTGTGTGCTCGATTGGATGTTTACGGTCAACCGTCCATCCCTCTCGATTGGTTCCGCTCGCAAGGATACGGTCACATCACCGCCATTCCGGGAGATAGCGAAGAGGATCAAAAATTAGCCAAAACGCTCGTCCAAGAGAGGTACGCTTATAGAGTGGTGATGGATCAAGGGAAAATGTGCTTCTTCAAGTAAACGAGGGAAGCAGCAAACTCTCTCTCGGGTGAAGAGACGACGGCGGCGCGAAAGAGAGAGAGAAAAATAACTACCACTAGAAACACATTACTATATATAATATTTTTATCACGGTCGTGCAGTATATACATTCTTATTTTAAATTCGATTTCACAACGTACAACGACGCGTTTCGGTAGCGCTTCGTCAAAACGGATGTCTACTTCTCGTCTTGGCTTTTCTTCTCCACCCCGGCAACTTTCGCGTAGTGATCGGTCACGATGTTAATATCGCACCCGTACTGCGCGTAACAGGCTTCTAACTTTTTGCCTTCCAATCCTGTTTATTATTAGTATTAAAAATGTCAGTAAAAGTTCTGTCGTCAGTCTTCGCATAAAGAGGGCAATAATGGTGACTCGGATGCTTCTTGTAAGATGATGAAAAGAAATGAAGATCGCATATTCTTCTTTCTCTCTTCTGGATTTAAATCAAAACGTACCTTCGCACTCTTTAATCGCGTTCTTAATCTCTTCGACGTCGCAGTAGCCTCTCGCGCCGCCTCCACCAGCCGTGAATTCCTCCTGCATACATAAATAAACACGTGAGTAATCTATAATAATTGGACACAACAACAACAACAACAACTGTAAAACGTACCGCTTTCTTCAATTTCGGTTTCGCCGGTTCCGCGCGAACTTTGAAACCCTCTCCTCTCCTTCTCTCAAAATTTGAGAATAAGCGCAC
>Ga0209305_1002744_pt1 | contig 10052 bp, 9 predicted proteins | sample COGITO_mtgs_1103_FD_184792 | JGI IMG/M metagenome (GOLD analysis project Ga0209305, IMG submission 184792) | Pelagic marine microbial communities from North Sea - COGITO_mtgs_110321 (SPAdes) (version 2) | ecosystem: Environmental > Aquatic > Marine > Epipelagic ...
CATTTCAAATAATTTGAGGTGTAATTTGTATTTAACATCACCAATTGCTAATGCGCCAAGTCCAATTGCATTTTGCGGAGTTTCAGGCAAATCCACACCCATATCATTTATGCCGACACCTTCAATACCTACTGGAGGTACAGCATTAACATCCGCAGCAACTAATAGATTTTCTGCCTCACTTAATTGTCTCTTTGATAGAATTTGTATACCTGCCTTAGCAGCACCAATAACAATATTCGTCTCCGGCAAAAACTCCATTACTTTTTCTTCCGTACTACTATCTGCTCCAAGTATATCTACGCCGAAACGAGCGTTATATTCAGAGGCATATTCGGTCGCAACTTTAGTGCCTCTTCGACTAGTTAAATAGACCGTAGCACCACAATTAGCAGCTAAAATACCAGCGCATACACCAACAGGGCCCGTTCCACCAATAATATCAATACGTTTTGTACTTAGTGATTCACCTGATTTCTTTTGTAATTGATGTTCAACACACGCCATTAAAGCTGCGGCTGTAGTTATTGCTCCACTAGGATCAGCAAAAACAGAGACCTCAAATGGCGGGACCATAGCTGATTTAGCTTCATTTAACATATCAATTGCTAACCCAAACTCCCTACCCCCAATAAAAATACCAGTACGTTTAACACCTTTTTTACCACGCGAAAATATCGTATCTTGAGTTAGAGCATGAATATCATCTAATGTTACTTCGGAATAAGGAATGACCCCATCAAATTCAGCCTCATAGGCCATATTGACATCAAATGGACTAACATTTTTAGTTGGATTAAACATGTGTAATAAATATGGATCTTTCATTATATTATGGTTCTCTATTCAAGTTGTGAAATTGTAATTTTCAAGTTTTCATCGTGAGTTTTTTCGTTGTAATTATTCGATATTATTTTTGCTTTGGAATTACTAGCACTGCTCATGATAAAGCGCAATCTTGACTCTGATTGCCACTCCTCACGAACTTTTTTCACAGCTTGAAATGCCAGTGTCTCATCAGGAAAAAATGCAAAACCGGTCGGCCCCCATGAACTTTGACCTATCCCAGTGGCACCGCTATTCGTCATGGTCTCAAGAATAGGTCTAAGAAAAGGTGATGTATATCTGCCTCCCTGGGCATTAGCAAAATAGTCACCAATAATATTTTGAATTCGAGTAATCGCTTTTCCAAATTGTGCACAATCTTTCTCTTTGATGGCAGGTAAGACTTGCATTAATGTCAGTCTACAAAGGAGACCTGACATTACATCATTCATTGGCGGTAATGTATTGAACGCTCGCCGTTCTGGAACGCCATTAATGCCTTGTGCTTTATCATCAAATATTAATACGATTCGCCAATTATCTGGAAAAGTAATGTGACTTATTATAGGGGGAACATCAGTGTCCTCACCTCGACCACCATCGATTATAAACCCGCCATGCATAAAGGTGCCTATACCAATCCCTGAACGAGCTCCTCGATGTAAGATCGCAGCAAGTCTCTTAGGATCTTGCTCATTTAATTCATATAAGTTAGAAATAGCTGAAGCTACGCCTAATGACAATTGTGTCCCTGAGCCTAGCCCTGAATGTTCTGGTATGGCAGTTTTAATCGTCATCTTAATCCCACCATTGATCCCAAAATGAGATAAAACTTGCTCCGCATAATTTTCTGCTCGCTTAGCGGAAGGACCAGTCACATCAATGTCGTCAGCATATTCTGCTGTAAGTGCGGTTTCAACATTCTTGATTGATAGCCCCAAACTACCAAATTTTCTTCCAAGTCCGCCATGCAAATCGAGAAAACCTAGATGTAACCTAGCGGGTGCATTAACGCTCACGTGTCTGTATTTTCTCATTAATCTCTCATTATCCATAATATTTCAAGAACTCTTAGCATCTAGGTTTCAATTATCCATAAACAATTATCCATAAAGATTAATTGTACTGTAAGCGACATCCCTGAAACAGCATTCTACAAAAGAATTAATCTAATAGCGTATCCATCTGTCCTTATACAGCACTACAGACTATAATCTGAAAATAATCGATCAAGGAGATATATGTGTCAGAAAAGATGATCTTAATACCGGGACGTTCTGCTAAACAGGGGACAAGTCTAAATATAGGTAAACTTAAAGATGAGTTCAAAATAGTCACATCAACTCTGGAAATAAATACAGATGAAATGGCAAAAAGAGGGCTTGTAGATGGAGATAAAGTTCGTCTCAGCAATGAAATTGGTGAAACAATAGTAACTTGTCTCGGAAAGAAGCCGGAGGATTTACCCAATGGAATATTGTTTATTCCTTATGGACCACCTTCAAGTGAGTTGATGGATAGTGACACAGCAGGGTCTGGTATGCCATTATCTAAGCATATGGAAGTTGAAATTGAAAAAATCTCAACTTAGAATCAAAATATATTTTACGATTTAGGTGTAATAGTTAATATGACTGAAAATACAAAAATCATTGAAAATGCGACTTGCACTTTCTGCGGTTGTGTATGTGATGACATGATTCTGACCGTAGATCTCGACGAAAAGAAAATCATAAAATCTAAAAACGCATGCGTTTTAGGTCGTGCATGGTTCGCAGAACACACCATAGAAGAAGGTGCTGCCGCAGCAATGATTGATGGCAAAGAAGTCTCAGTCGAAGAAGCCATCGAAGAAGCAGCTCAAACTCTTACAAAAGCCAAATTTCCTATTACCTATGGTCTTAGTGATACAACTTGTGAGGCCCAAAGACAAGCAGTTGCTATTACTGATAAAGTAAAAGGTAACATAGATACAACAACTTCAGTCTGTCATGGCCCATCCGGCCTGGCTTTTCAAGGAGTGGGCGAAAGTACCAGCACACTAGGCGAAGTCAAAAATAGAGCTGATTTAGTTATCTATTGGGGTGGTAATCCTGCTGAATCTCATCCCCGTCACTTTGGTCGTTATGCAGTAACTCCGAAAGGTATGTTTACACCTCGTGGTAAAAAAGATCGTACTGTAGTTCTTATTGATGTTAGGAAGACAAAAAGTTCTCCTGTTGCCGACATCCTGATTCGTCCGAAACCAGGAAAAGATTTCGAAGTTCTCTGGGCCTTACGTGCACTGGTTAAAGGTAAAAAATTATCGACTGACATTCAAGAACGTACAGGTGTACCTCTGGAAGTATTGCAAGATCTAAGCGACCGTATGAAGAACTGTCGATTTGGTGTCCTCTTCTTTGGTATGGGCCTGACCATGACGCGTGGTAGGCATTTTAATTCAGGTGCCCTACTCGCTCTGGCAACCGATCTAAACGAATTTACTCATTTTGTTGCAAAACCTGTCCGTGGACATGGTAATGTAACCGGTGCCGACAACGTTGTTTCCTGGCAGACAGGCTATCCTTTTGGTGTTAATTTTAGTCGTGGATATCCGCGCTTTAATCCTGGAGAATTTACCACTGTTGACACCTTGGCAAATGGGCATGCCGACGCAGCAATGATTATTGCAAGTGATCCCGCATCAAATTTTCCCAAGAAAGCGATAGCACATTTAAAAAGTATTCCCATAGTTGTGCTCGACACTAAATCCACTGAGACTAGTAACGATGCACATGTGGCTTTTCGCACATCAACATACGGTATTAATACATCCGGGACGGTATATCGTATGGACGATGTGCCGATAACTTTACGTCCAGCATTTGAATCCCCATTTCCAGATGACGAAACAATTTTGAAGGGTATTAATAAAAGAGTGAATGAATTGATGTTAGCTAAACACTATGCTAGTGGTGCGCGTGGCGAAGAAAAAGTGGCGGCACCTATATAAAAACAAGTGTCACTTTAATTTTAGTTTTGCGTAAACTATATTGTTTTTGTAATGTAATTTTTAGAAATAAATTGAGACCATTTGCGAGAAAATAAGCACTGTTCATAAATACAGACTGTTATTCTTTTAGTAACTAATAGTATTGTGATTAAAAAAATTGAAGATTAGTGCCATCGTAAAATTACTCATTAAAATATAACGATAATATTTAGGGGTATGTGATGTCAGCAGCTATGCGCATCGTAAATGGCAAAGTCTATGATCCTGCCAATAATATAGATGGCAAGATAAAAGAAATCTGCATCCAAGACGGTAGAATAGTAGCTTCTGTACCTGAAGATGTAACCGTTATTGACGCACAAGGTATGGTCATTATGCCTGGTGGTGTTGACATCCATTGCCACATCGCTGGCCCTAAAGTAAACGCGGCAAGAAAACTACAGCCTGAAGATCATCGTCATGATGTGCATCCAGGGACTCCTTTCACACGCTCAGGCACAGGAGGGACAGTTCCCTCAACATTTGCCACTGGGTATCGCTATGCCACACTGGGTTATACAACAGCTATGGAAGCTGCTGTAACACCGATTGGTGCCAGACATACGCTTGAGGAGTTTCATGACACACCAGTCATTGACAAAGGTTTTTATGTCTTACTTGGCGAAAATATTTTCTTACAGAATTTGTTGCGTGAAAAACGCATAGAAGAATTTAATGAAGCTGTCGCTTGGTGGATAAATGCGACAAAAGCTTATACTGTAAAATTAGTTAATCCCGGTGGTGATGAACCCTGGAAAGGTAAGAAAAACTCAAATGTTTCTGACATCGATGAAAAAACTGATGAGGGTCTGACCCCTCGCCAAATTATTGAAGCGTTTATAAAGTCCGTTGATAAACAAGGCTTTCCTCACCCACCGCATATTCACTGCAACAACCTTGGGCATAGTGGAAACTATAAAACCACTTTGGAAACAATGAAAACAGCCGGCGATATGCGTGCCCATATTGCGCATATACAGTTCCATAGTTATGGTGGAGAGTTAGGCAAGGATCCGATTTCTAAAGCTGCGGAAATTGTTGATTACGTTGATAACCATCCAAACATCACCTGTGATGTCGGTCAGGTTATGTTTGGTAAGTCAACTATCATGACCGCTGATGCCCCATTAGCTTATGTTTTAAAGGGACATACCAAAGGTAAATGGGTCAATGCAGACACAGAATGTGAAAGTGGCTGCGGAATTTTGCCTTTCGACTATCAAGAACACATTTATATGCATACCCTACAATGGGCAATTGGTCTTGAAATATTCTTAATGGCAAAAGATCCTTGGCGAGTGATTTTATCAACGGACCACCCTAACGGCGGTTCGTTCATGAATTATCCCAAGCTCATTAAACTGCTTATGAATAAGGCATTCCGTCATGAAGAAATGAAACGCGTCAACCAAAGAGCATTAGAGAATTGTTTACTGCGTGATTTGGACCGTGAATATACACTGAATGAAATTGCTATTATTACAAGAGCCGGTCCAGCAAGAGCCTTAGGCTTAAATAATAAAGGTCATTTAGGCGTTGGGGCAGATGCAGATATAACAATATACGATGAGATGGATGATAAAGAGATAATGTTTAATGCTCCGCGTTATGTTATCAAATCAGGAAACACGATCATTGGAAATCACGAATTTAAAACTGATTTCACAGGTAAGCTGTTACATATTGCGCCAGAGTATGACAAAAAAATAGAAGAAGTCGTACAGCCATTCTTTGAGAGTTATTATTCAATAGAATTTTCTAATTATGCAGTAAACGACAGCTATCTTCATGATCACGAAATTATAGCAACAGGAAAGGCATAGCTATGAAAATAAAATCAACAACTATCGTAGATACCTTTGCTGAAGCTTTCAATATGTATGTCAGCCGCGTAATTATTACTGCAGACTCAAAAGAGTGGGCCATTGCGGCAGCACAATCAATAACAGGTTTTGCAACGTCCGTTATTGGTTGCAAATGTGAAGCCGGAATAGAAACTATAATTGATCCCAATGACTCTCCCGATCTAAGACCAGGAGTAAGCGTTTTAATATTTGCCATGGATGCTGAAAGTTTGGGCAAACGTTTAATTGAACGAATAGGTCAATGCGTTATGACCTGCCCAACTACTGCCTGCTATAACGGTTTAGCTGGCGGCTCACCAGTCATTGTTGGTGGCAAATTACGTTACTTTGGTGATGGTCATCAAATTAGTAAGGTTATAGATGGTTTAAAACTTTGGCGCATTCCTGTCATGGACGGTGAATTTCTGGTTGATGATAGATTCAATATTCAAGAAGCTGTTGGTGGTGGGAACCTATTAATCTTAGGCAAGGATCAAAAAGTAACATTGAAAGCAGCAAGTGCTGCAACAAAAGCAATGGGCAAATTAACTGATATCATTCTTCCATTTCCTAATGGAGTTGTTCGTAGTGGTAGTAAAGTCGGTTCAAAGTATAAAAAAATGATTGCTTCGACAAATGATGCGTATTGTCCAACATTGCGTGGCGTTGTAGAAAAATCTGAATTAGATGATGGCATTAATAGTGTTCTTGAAATAGTTGTCGATGGTTTAACATTGAAGGCGGTTGAAAATGCAATGCGAGTTGGTTTGATGGCTGCAATAAAACCCGGCATCAAGAAAATATCTGCGGGTAATTATGGTGGCGGATTGGGTCAACATCATATCCACTTACTCAAGCTTGGTTTTTAAAATTAATCTAAAAAAATGACAATGAAAGTTTAACGAATGACTCTCAAATTAAAATTACACACTAAACCTGAAGTTCCTTTAGAAGCAGACTGTATTTGTCCAGATCGAATGCAATCACTCAACATGACTGAAATAGGAGACTTAGTTACCTATCATGGTAATCGTCAAGTTCCATTAAAAAATTTCTTTGAGTGTAGTGGAGAATTTGATGGTGAAATCGACATTGAAGGTGATTTAGTAAATGTAAAACATATAGGTTCGACTATGTCCTTTGGAAAAATAACTGTTTCTGGTAATGTCGGCGTACATATTGGTGCAGCTATGAGTGGTGGTGAAATAATTGTCGAGGGTGATGCTTCTGATTGGGTTGGTCCAGAAATGTACGGCGGAAGAATTACCATTAAAGGAAACGCAGGCCACATGGTTGGTAGTGGTTATCGAGGAAGTACTGTGGGTATGCAGGGCGGTGAAATTATAGTTCATGGTAATGTGAAGAATGAAACGGGTCATGTCATGCGACGTGGCTTAATAGTTGTTGCTGGTAATTCGGGGGACTTTACGGGAGTGAATATGCTGGCAGGTACAATTATTGTGCTCGGTGAAATGGGTATTCGTACAGGAGCTGGGATGAGACGTGGTTCCATAATTTGTCAAACCAAATCAGAACTCTTACCCACATTTACTCGAAGTTGTGATTATCTTCCTTTATTTCTTCGTCATTATTTTAAACATTTAGAATCACTTGGTCTCATTATCAGTGATTCTTTAATCAATAGTCCTTTTGAACGTTGGTGCGGTGATTCTATTGAACTAAACCGAGGAGAAATTTTATTATACGCGGGTAAATGACGCAGACTACAAAACTTAAATTATTACCAAAGAAACTGCCTGTTAAGGCTAGGAGGAAACGATGACAACAATCGTAACTGAAAACTGTATAGACTGCCGTTTCACTGATTGTGTGACAGTCTGCCCTGTCGCATGTTTTCATCATGATGATAAAATGCTATATATCGATCCGGATGTTTGTATTGACTGTAGTGCATGCATACCAGAATGCCCTGTCCAAGCTATTTATGAAGGAGACGATATTCCTGAAGATCAAGAAAAGTGGATTGAGATAAATGCTGAAAGAGTAAATGGACTTCCTGTTTGTGAAGAACAAATGGAGCCACTACCTGGTGCAGAAGAACGTAAGACAGCATTAGGCTACTAGTATTTCATGTCAACACTAGGTACAGAACAGAATCCACTGCTTGTAGCAATTGTAGGCAGTGGTCCGAGCGGATTCTACGCAGCTGAAGCATTAATAAAGTCTGAAATCGCTGTAAAGGTCGATGTGCTCGAAAAACTGCCCTCACCTTTCGGCTTAGTCAGAAGTGGTGTTGCTCCTGACCACCAGAAATTAAAACAAGCAATAAAGCTTTATGAAAAAATTGCAGATTCGTCTGATTTCAATTTAATAGCTAATATAACTATTGGAATAGATATTACCGTTGAAGAATTATGTGCCTCTCATCATGCTGTTATATTTACTTGCGGTGCAGAGTCAGATCGTAAATTAGGCGTTCCTGGTGAAGATTTAAAAGGCAGTTACACCGCGACAGAATTTGTCGGCTGGTATAATGGACATCCTGATTATCGCGATCGTGAATTTGATCTTTCTCACGACGTCGCTGTTATTATCGGCCAAGGAAATGTTGCGGCTGACGTCAGTAGAATATTATCTAAGACTGTCGATGAATTAAAGTATACTGATATTGCACAACATGCGCTAGACACATTAGCTGAAAGTAAGTTAAGAGAAATACATGTCATCGGTAGGCGTGGGCCTGCACAAGCTAAATTCACACCAAAAGAGTTACGTGAGTTTGGAGAACTCACAGACTGCAACCCTATTGTAACCGAGCAAGATTTGCTCCTTGGTCTAGAGAGCATAAGTGAGTTAGAAGAGAAAAGTAATGTGGCCAGTAAAAAAATATACGACCTATTTTGCGAATTTTCTAAACGTGACATTGATAATAATAAATCTAAACAATGTATCTTCAGTTTTTTAATGAGTCCTAAAGAACTGGTTGGTGATTCTAGATTAGAAAAAATTGTTCTTGAAATAAATAGTTTGTCCGGAGAACCTTTTAAGCAATCTGCTAGGGGTTCTGGTAAAATGATAGAACTCGAAAGCGGTATTTTGTTTCGTAGTATTGGTTACAGAGGAATCCCGATTAAGGGAGTGCCGTTTCATGAAAGCTGGGGCATCATACCCAATGCAAAGGGAAGAGTTACCGATAATGATAACAATGTAGTTCCGCAATTTTATACGGCAGGTTGGATTAAACGTGGTCCTAGTGGCATAATTGGAACAAATCGCGCATGCAGTGTTGAAACTGTTTCTTGTCTATTAGAAGATCTAAAAAAATTAGATAACGGCATTAAAAAATCAGGTGCTGATGCGATATATAAGATTTTACAAAGTATGAACATTCACCCTGTGAATTATGATGACTGGAAAAAAATAGACGCTAAAGAAATTCAGCGTGGAGAACCCAAAGGGAAACCTAGGGAGAAATACACCTATATTGATGAGATGTTGTCAGTCACAGAATAATTAAAATTTCTTTGATACTTAACCAGCTTTTACAAATATACACCTTCAAGTTAAGTAATATTAATTATCTATAATGATACACCACTATTGGCTGTAGTTTATGTTAATAATGTTGTACAAAATTTTTGCGTTTCGTAAATCATCACTGATTGAAAATTTAAGGAGTTGTCATTGCATAAAAAATCTAATATCTCTAGTGCCATCAGTAAGGACGTGACCTGTCCTTTCTGTGGAATACTTTGTGATGATTTAGTTATTCAAAATCAGGCTGAGACGCTTAAGATACTTAAGAATGGTTGTCCAAAAGCCGCTGCTGCTTTCGAATCAAAACAATTAGTAACCTCTGCAAAAATAAAAGGCAAGAATGTCCCACTTTCAGAAGCTATAGATGCCATATGCAATATTCTCAAGAAATCACAGAATCCCTTATTTGCAGGCCTTGGTACAGACGTTGATGGAATGCGACAAGTCATGCATCTTGCAGATAAAACTGGTGCCACCGTTGACCATATGCATGGTGAAGCACTTATTCGCAACTCACTTGTATTACAGGATCTCGGCTGGATCACAACTACCATGACGGAAATCAGAAACCGAGCAGATTTGATTATTTTCGCTGGAACAGATGCAAATAATTATCCGCGATTTTTCGAACGTACCATATGGAATAAAGAATCCATGTTTAAACTTAAAAGTGAGCAGCGCCAAATTGTGTACATAGGTAATCAACTTGATGGTAAAGCAGGAATAAATCCGAATGGTAAACGGCCATTGTTCCTCAACTGTAAGACTGAACAAATAAGTGAAGTTATCTCAAGTTTACATGCACTAATTACAGGCGCAGCACTTGACATGGAAAAAGTAGCTGGAATAAAGGT
>Ga0209305_1002752_pt1 | contig 10039 bp, 3 predicted proteins | sample COGITO_mtgs_1103_FD_184792 | JGI IMG/M metagenome (GOLD analysis project Ga0209305, IMG submission 184792) | Pelagic marine microbial communities from North Sea - COGITO_mtgs_110321 (SPAdes) (version 2) | ecosystem: Environmental > Aquatic > Marine > Epipelagic ...
GCCTGCACAAAGTGAAAGTTTTACGAAAGCGTAAAGAAGAAGAAGAAGAAGAAGAAGAAGAGAAGAAATGGCCGGCTCAAAAGGAGGACTCGTCGATGCGTCCGTGTCGGGATGCATACGCGCGATTCTGATCGCCTACGCCGCGTATTCCGCCTACGCTATTCGTTTATTCGCGGTGCAAGAATACGGGAGGATCATTCACGAATTCGACCCGTGGTTCAACTTTCGAGCGACGCAATATTTAGCGGAAAACGGATGGAAAAAATTTTCCACCTGGTTCGATTACATGAGTTGGTACCCGCTGGGAAGACCAGTCGGGTCGACGATTTACCCCGGGATGCAAGTCACCGCGGTGACGTTGTGGAAAGCGATCAACGTATTCACGCCGATTTCGTTGAACGATACGTGCGTGTTTTTTCCGGCGTGGTTCGGCGGCGCGGCGACGGTGTTGACGGCGATGTTGACGTACGAGTGTTCCGGGAGCGCTTGGGGTGGGGTAGTCGCGGCTTTGATTATGGCGATCATCCCGGCGCATACGATGAGGTCCATCGCGGGTGGGTACGATAACGAGTCTTTAGCGGTGACGGCGATGGTGTTGACGTTTTACATGTGGACGAGATCGAATAGAAACGAAAAATCTTGGCCGTTGGGCGCGGTGGCTGGGTTGTGCTACGTGTACATGGTCGCCGCCTGGGGTGGGTACACGTTCGTTTTGAATATGGTTGGTTTACACGCGGCGGCGTTGGTCGCGTTGAGGCATTACACTGACGCGTTGAGAAAGGCGTATTCGTTGTTTTGGATCGTGGGTACTTTGGGGGCGATTCAGTTTCCCGTGGTCGGGTTACAACCGATTAAAAGCGCCGAGCAAATTGCTCCGATGTTTGTATTTTTTGGTTTGAACATCATCGGGTACGGGGAGATGTTAGTGAAGAAGCAAAAGTTGCAAGGCGATAGGAAGAAGGCGTGGCAGTTACGAATAAGGGTGTACACGGGAGCGGCGACGATTGCGTGTGCTATTTGCGCCGCGTTGGCGCCAACCGGGTGGTTCGGGCCGTTGTCCGTCCGCGTTCGCGGTTTGTTTATTAAACACACGCAAACTGGGAATCCGTTGGTAGACTCGGTCGCCGAACATCAACCGGGGACCGCGGACGCGTACGAGAGGTACTTGCACAAGTCCATGTTTATGACCGCCCCGATTGGTTTCCTCTTTGCCATGGCGCACTTCTTCGCGCACGTCAACCCGCAATCATTGTTCTTGCCGTTGTACGCCTGCGTGGCATATTATTTCGCCAACAGAATGGTTCGTTTGATCATCTTCTTAGGCCCGATTGCGGCGAGTTTGTGCGGGATCGCGGTTGGGTACGCCCTCGACGATTTGCACAAGATTTGCAAGAAATACGCCGTTCGATACTTGGAAGGTAAATCGATTTTGTTCCACGTGGACGAAGAAGAGAAGAAAGCCAAAGAAGAGGCGAAGAAAAGAGCGGACGAACCGCCGGCGAAGATTTCGAACACAAAAATGAAGAAGAAGTATTCCAACAACGTGACCTCTTCCTCTTCAGATGCGAAGAATAAAGATTCTTTCGTCAGTGACCCGAGACAAGCCATCTCGAAGATCTACCACTCGAACGTTTCCGTCTTGTTTCGTTTGACGCTCTTGTGTCTCGGACTCGCGAACTTTGCCATCATGTGGCCTGCATTTATGAACTACTCCCACGAGATGGCGCAGGGCATGTCCATGCCGTCCGTAATGTTCAAAGGCCAACTCCAAGATGGCCGGGTCATTCTCGTTCGCGATTACATGGACGCTTACGAGTGGGTGCGAGACAACACGCCGGAAGACGCTCGCGTCATGGCCTGGTGGGATTACGGTTACCAAATCACCGGCATCGCCAACCGCACCTCCATCGCGGATGGGAACACGTGGAACCACGAACACATCGCCAACCTCGCGCGAACGCTCACCGCGCCGGAAGACGAAGCGTACGACGTCATCCGTCACTTGGCCGATTACGTCCTCGTGTGGACAGGTGGCGGTTCCGACGATATGGCAAAATCGCCGCATCTCTTCCGCATTGGCGCCAGCATCGGTCAAAAAGGTGGCACCGTGGACATGATGGACATCCACCGCAAATTCGGCGTCGACCGTCAAGGCCGTCCGACGCCTATGATGGCCAATTCGTTACTCTTCAAACTCGTCTCCTTCCAAGGCGGCGTCTCCGAAGACCACTTCGAAGAAGTCTTCACGACGAAATATAGAAAAGTGCGCATTTACAAAGTCGTCGACGTGGACATGGAATCTCGAAACTGGCTCTCAGATCCGAGCAACCGCGTGTGCGACCCGCCGGGAAGTTGGCAGTGCCCCGGCCGATACCCGCCGGCGTTGAAAAAGTACCCGAAGTTGATCAAACCGGCGTACCCGGCGGAAAGAGAAAAAATGGCCGCCGAAAACGCAAAAAAGATGAAGAAGAAGAGCGGTGGTAGTGCATCAGAACTTTAACGCCTTTTGTTCGCGAGAGATTAGAGAGACTTAAATGTTGTTGTTGTTGTTATTTTACCTACTAGTAGTTGACTACCCTTTTTACGTGTTGACTTTCCCCAGAAATTTTAAACCATTTGCACACTTTCACGTCATGGCCGAACACCACCAAGGCACCATCGCGTCTTCTCCCGCTGCCATTTCAACCAATACTTTAGACCAGCACTTCACCGAATGGTTCCACGCGGCCGATGCCGACAAAAACGGCGAAATTTCCGGCAACGAAGCCGTTGCATTCTTCACCAAATTCGACGGTTTAGTGAAGAAAGATCTCATCGAGTTGTGGGAAATCGCGGACGAAAAGAAGCGAGGATTTCTCACCGCGCGAGAATTCATCGTCGCCTGCGGGGTGGTGTCGTTAAAACAAGCCGGGGTGAAAGAAATTACAGCCGCGCACGCGCACTTGTTGAGGAACGGAGAGACGAGAGGGTTACCCACGCCGGTTTTGAAACGTGGGGAGCGTGTCGTGGTAGGGGACTCGAACGAAGCAGCGCCGGCGAGCCGCGCAGCGACAGAAACACAACACGAAGAAGAGAACAAGACGACGACGAGTAGTGGAAGACCGATGTTGAGCGACGATATATTTGCGGCGTACGATCAACCGCCGGGTGTCCCGGTCGTCGCCGCGGGTGGATTTGATGGTTTCGGCGACGCGGGAGGAGGAGTGAACGGCGGGTTTAATACCGCTCCGGGTACGTTTAGTGCCGATGCGTTTAGTAGTGCACCTTCTTCGTCAGTAACGGTGGGAGGGTTTGGCGCTCCCGTTCCTTCTGTATCTGTATCTTCTGATTTCAATAGTGGTTTCGATTCCAATTTTCAAACGTCGTCGTCGTCGCGAGCTTTCGCTTCTACCGCTCCGGTGCCTCCCCCGAGCGCGATGCCTCCTCTGCCGCAAAAATGGCCGGCGATGGGACCAAGCGATTACCAGAGGTATCAAATTCAGTTTTTGCAAAGCACGAATAACGATCCGACCGCGTCGATTCCGGCGCAAGTGTGCGCGCCGATGATTGCGGCGTCCGGGTTGGAGAAGCACGTTTTGAAGCAAGTTTGGGAAATTGCCGACGCGAGGAAGATTGGCGCGTTGGCGTGGCCGGAGTTTGTAGTCGGAATGTACTTAGCCGACGTCATTAAGACCAGGGGTGTGCAATGTCCAGAGATGATGCCGCCGATGCCGTTCCCTCCGTTTGATCAGAACGCGGCTGGTTTGTTGACAAACATCGCGCCTTCGATTTCGATGGCTCCCGCCGCTGCTGCCGTCGCCGCTCCTCCTCCTCCTCCTCCTCAACAACAACAACAACAACAGCAAATGTTCGCTGGCATTCAAGCACCTGTCGCGCAACAAGATACGTTTAACTTCATCCCTGGTTCGCAGCTTCGCGACGAGTTCAATACCGTCTCGGCGACGGCGAGTACTACGTCTCATCACACTCACGGCGACGCGACGTTCACCTTTCGTGGTCCGCAACTCGATCTCTCTGCCGTTCCAGACGCCGAGCGACAGTTCGCGGAAGCGCAATTAGACGCCGCAAAGCAAGCCGATGAAAATTTATTCGCGCAAGAAACCAAAGAATCCGAAAATAAAATGTCCGCCAAAGCCGCCCAAGAGGCTTTAGGTAATTTAGCGTTGTTTCGAAGGAAGTGCGAGGCGAATTTAGCCGAGGCGGAGAATAAAGCCTCGGTCGCAGAAAGCGAAGCGAAAGAGTTAAAGAAGAAAGTCGAAGAGGCGATGAAGATGTGCGAGGAGTTGATTCAGAAGAGTGAACAAGGCGGTGACGCTTCTATCGCAAAACGATTAGAGAAAGCGAGAGAGGAAAGAGACGCGTTGCGAGCGCAGTTGGAGGAGGAAAACGCGAAACTTCGAGAATTGAGCGGGAATAGCGCGACGAGTGCTTCGAACACGTCCGAGATGGAACTTGAGATTGAAAATACGGAAAAAGAAGTTGCAAAAATTAAAAACGACATCGCGCTAGCGCAAAAGCGATTACAACTGGCGAGTGAACGCGCGGATTTGACGACGCAACTGGCCAACGTTTCCGTGGCTGCGGAGGAGAAAGCGCGAGAACAACTTTCTCCTCATCCTCAACCATCAGCCATGACGCCGAACGGTTCTTGGGGAGGCGTGCAAATTCCTCCTTTACCACCGATGCCAACGCCGACGCCACCGACGCCGGAGACCGCTAAAATAGGCTTCGACAAATGGAACGAATGGGACGCGACCAAGACGCCGCCAGTCGGAGGGAAACCGCCGCAACAAAAAAAGCAACCACAACTTCAAGATGATTTATTCAGCCATTCACCTCCAGTTATTCCACCAGCTTCGGTGAGTACAAAACCAACACAGCAGCAACAACAACAACAGCCAAAACCGACGGACAGCTTTGATTTCTCCGCGCCAACGCCGCGAGATTTCGCCCCTCCCGCGGTCGCCGCCGCGTTGTACTCGCAAACCAGTTCCGGAGGCTTCTTCTCCGACGACGAGACGACGCCGAATCATTCGAGAAACCCGAGCGGTTTGGACGGGATTAACTTTAGCCATACTAACAACGCCGCGACCGGAGGAGTAAATAATGGCATACCACCATCACCAGCTCTCTTCAATCATCAACAACAAACCGGCGGCGGCGTCGCCAAGACGCCGGAAAACTTTATCGATCCGTTCGCCGTGGAGGATGAAGGCGACGACGACGTCGAGGATAGTTTCGACGATCCTTTTGCATAGATAGAAACGAGAGAGAAAGAAAGAGAGAGAGAGAGAGAGAGAGAGAGAGAGAGAGAATAGAATACATGACTAGCGCGTTAAAACTACCACCACCCGCGAGGTGCCAATCCAAAGTAAGAAGAGAAGAGACCGACGGAATGAAATGACTTTTTCAGACAAATTTCTAAACCCTAAATATTAGCCTGACCCAAGTCTCCCGCCAATTCTCAATTCTCGTCACACACAGACTCCTCTTTCTTTAAAGCGCTTGCGGAAACACGAAAGAGCCTTCTTTGCTTGTTTGTTGTTTTCGAGGAAGAAGACGAGATATGTTTAAGCGCTCAAAATCCAACAACAACACCACCAACGCCGGAGGAGGAGGATTAGGAGGACAAGGCTCGGCGGCGAATGCTAATAAAAAGCTCAATTTTACCGTCGTCATTCACGAGTTGATTCTCCCGATACTTGACGATGCGAATTATGTTTCTCCTAAGAATAGGAAGAAGAATACGAATAACAGCGATGAAAACGAGATACCGAAGATTCAAACGACGAACGCGTTGAGAGCTATCGCGTGGTACCGAGGGAATAAGAAATCAGGGGTGACGAGAAGTATCGTCGCGAAACCTTATTCTTACGGAAGGCCAATTGATGGTGCCAACGCTTCTTTCGAGGAGGAGGAGGAGCAAGTGCTGGAAAAACACGACTTCGAAAACGAATCGTTCCAATTCGAGGCGACGATGACGGGAAACAAAAAGAAATCCTTACGATTTTTAATACTCGAAGCGAACAAGAACGAAGCGGAAGCACCGAAAGAAGGGGTGAAGAAAGTGGCGGGGATGCACGTCGGGACGGTGGATTGCGATTTGAGCAATTTTCTGAAACCGGAACGACGAGGCGGGAGGATGGGCGCGAAGGTGACCGTAGAGGTTGAGTTGGAGCAGAATTTTCTGAAAGGGAAAGGGAAGAGCGTTTTGAATTATTCGAAGACGCCGAGAGGTGGGAGAGCGAGACTGACGATGACGATTCGACACGATAGGGAAGATTCGACGGAAGGGAGCGCCTTCGCCGCGGCGGCGGAAGGAGGCTCGGAGAGTATTAGCAACAATCGGTTCTCGAGAATAAAACAAGAACATCAAGCAGCCAGCACTAGTCGTGAGAATACCCTGAACAGCAACAATAATAGCACTGATGGTAGTAGTGGAGACCAAGATAATCGACCGATATCCACATTTTCCGTGGCTGATGTCGTGAAACCTGGGCAGCGACCTGTTGGAAACGTCTCTGCAAATCGCATGCCGCTCGCGAAAGCATCGTCATCCTTACACGCGTCGCGATTTGGCGCTGGTGGGGCTGCAGGGATTGTTGCCAACACTGCGAGACCAGCAATGTCTAGCGAGAACGACGCGATGATGATGGATGCGTCCAAATCTACCGCTAAGATGTTTGCCCGAAATCGATTCGAGAATGTACCATCAAACGCTCACGAGCAACTGCAAGCGGATGAAGCCGATGAGGATGGAGAATGGAACCCGTTTTCAAGTAAGCACGAACATCAGAAACATCAACAACCGAAAGAAGAAAGAGAAAGAACCGAAGAGGAAGATTGGAACCCGTTTGCGCGACGCGGAAACGGCGTGTCGACCGGCAACTTGGGCGCATCGATAAGCGCGGCGGATAAAAGCGAGACGCCTCGCATGGGCAATTCGAATGCGCAAGACAATACTTACAAAAATAATGATAACAAGGAAGTCGATAGCGACGGCTTTCTCCTCGATTCGGATTTAGAAACAGAAGATGATGATGAATTCGATACTGACGAAGATAATGAGGAAGAAGAAGAAGAAGAATTCGATGACATCGACGATGCGCTCACGCATCGCACTTTTCAAAACGACGAGACGTATGACGATGACGATGATCGATGCACAACGCCGCCTCTTACGCCTGGACCTACGCGACCGCCACCGACGCCACCGCACAGAAAGACTTCGTACGCGGGAAGCTCTGTCGATCACCGCTCTGAGTTACGAGATCGCGAGGACTTCGCATCGCACGGCGTTCCTAACGCCGCGGGTGGTCCGATGTTTGTGGACAAGTCTCCTGAATTTAGGAGACGGTCGTTGAAGTTTCGCACGGATAAGCAGTTGTTTGCAGACGATGTTCTCGAATCGAAAGGCTCGCCACCGTTTCGAAACGCGCGCACGAATAGTTTGTTAGTGGACGTCTCCTTGGATAGTAATGGAAACGATTTGCGCGGACGATCTTTGAACAATTCCATGGATCGATCCAGAGGCGATTTTGATTGGAGCAGCATACCCATGCCGCAAGCCGCAGCGGAAAGTTTATTGTTGCAGTCGCAGAGACAAAACAATATCAACAACGCTACTTCTCACACGGCGCGAAGTGATGCGCCTTCATCGCCGACGAAAAATTCTGAACTCTCCATGGTTGAGCGCATTTCACAAGATTGGGATTTGGAGTACCGCGCGGGTATTCGTGTGAGTTCTGACGGCAATCGCTCCGAAGGCGTTCGCTCGTCTCTCATGAACGCGGGAAGTCAAAAAACCACTCGCACGTCGATCGATCATAAGAGCACCGCACAACTAGAACAAGAATTGGAAGTGGTCAAAACGAGATACGAGCACGAAATTTCCGAACTCAAAGACGACCTCTCCGAAGAGCAACAAAAGAACCAGAGAATATCCGAGCAGCTCGAACGCGCGAAGAAGAGCTTGGACGAAACAAAGTTAGAACTCGGAGCAACGCAAGTTTCTCACGCCAGATTGGAAGAGGAAAACGAAAAGTTGAAGAATCTCGCGCAGACTTTGAAGCAAAACGTTGCCGCCGCGCAAAGCAGACGAAGCAACGACGAGAGCGCCGATATCGCCGCGGCGCAAAGTTCTTTAAAAGTTGCATCGTTAGAGCGAGATGAGGCGAGAAATGAAATAAATCAGTTACGACAAGTCATCGAAACGTTGAGAACGGATTTAAGCAACGAAAAAGCGAGAACGTCGTTAGAATTTGCCATGCGCAAGTCATCGTTGGGTGACGACCAATCTGATGTCATCATGGGAGAAGCCAGGCACGCGTACTCTTCGACGAGCGGGAACGATTCAGATGGGGATATGATTCCACCGTGGGCAAAAAGAAGCGCGACTGTCGTCACAAAGTTTGACCGCCTTAAATCAACCAGGGCGATCGTGGACGAAGACTCGACGGATGATGAGGAAACGGACGAGGAAGAGGTTGAGGACGATAACGATTTGAAAGCGAAAGTAGTTTCTCATGATGAACAAGGAGAAGGATTGGACCATCATCACACATTGACAAGGACGAAGACGACGACGACGACTGTAACGGAGTACGGCGCGCTCATTGAAGCCGCGCTCGTTCGAACGCCGCAAACGACGGAGAATTTCGTCGTCGCCAAAGCGTTATTTGCGTATGCCTTTCAAGACGATGAAGCGTCAAGAGACGAGAGATGTTATCGCGTCCTCGATGCATTCAGTGGATGTATTCGAGGGTACGCGTTCGATGAACCAAAGCAGCTCGTTGCAATCTGGGTGCAAATTGCCGCCTTTGCGAGAGGTTTGAAATCGAAGGGTAATACTCTATCCACGGCTTGGGAAGATGCCAGGAAATTGAGAGACGAAACGTTCACGTTTGCATTTGAAGCCGTGTGGCGCCGCGCGATATATCCATCCATCATGTGCACGAGCGACGACGAGTGTGCGGCGGAATCTTTGGAGAGACGAAACGAACTGAAAGGTGACGGCGAACGCGTTGGGCGCGTCTACGTTCGCGCTTTAGATCGCGCTGCGATTCTTCTAGGTGTCAACGAAACTGCGAACCAAGCGCCCGGCTTGGCCGTCGCCAACGCGGCCATCTTACGAGCGATACTTTCTCGGTTAGATAACGCATTAGTTGGAACCGTTTTATCGATGGAGGATAATACTAGCGATATCGTCGATCACATCGAAGATATTGCTAATCTTGTCCCGGGAAAAGGCGTCGTGAGCTTCTCCGCCGGAGCTCACTTGAAACAGTGCGTCTCGCTCGTCTCTCGATGGTCGGAATCCATAGGCGGCATGTCAACTTCCAACAACGCAACACCATTCGTCGCGCTTTCAAACAGTCGATGCTTAGCGGACGCAATGATGGTCCCAAGAGTCAACTTAATGGACGAATCAGTCCGCTCGGGCATCCAAGGTCAACTCACGAACGTCATGATTAGCAAAATTCTCGAAAAACGAGTCAAGTGCGAATTGGACGACGACCGCGTGGACCCGAACACGGCTGCCGCCATCGCCGAGTGCGTCATTCGCTTGAGCAAAGAAGACGCAGAAGAAGCATCAAAGAAGACAAAAACACCAACAACAATAAACGCCTCTTCCTTCTTAGACTTTAACGCGGACAAAATTGGTGCCGATCAAGTCTGGGACGAGCGTCAGTTTCTCGACAACGAATCCCGAGACGCGCTCGAGCGCGCCAAGGCGTCCTCCTTCCCGCAGTTTGCCGATCGTTGGGAACATCACCCTCGACAACAACAGAAAGAAGAAGAACAAAATATGTAAAATAAAGAATATCCGCAGCAGGTAGAAGAAGAGAATTGAATGTAGTCTCTACAACGTGTATTTTAATGAAAAGCAGAAGAGCAATAGAAGATTACTTGTTAATGTTTCGAGCCAAAAAATTTTCGCCAAAGTGCTTCCAAAGTGTGCAACGTGCAAAGCGCTTTGAGATTTCACCACCTCTTCTTGATTGTTTTCATCTTCGCGTTCTCGGACAAATTTTTCCAC
>Ga0209305_1002771_pt1 | contig 9999 bp, 19 predicted proteins | sample COGITO_mtgs_1103_FD_184792 | JGI IMG/M metagenome (GOLD analysis project Ga0209305, IMG submission 184792) | Pelagic marine microbial communities from North Sea - COGITO_mtgs_110321 (SPAdes) (version 2) | ecosystem: Environmental > Aquatic > Marine > Epipelagic ...
GTCCATCAATTGATCTACTTCTTTTTTGTTTAATGTGTCTGACATTTTATTCAACTCCTTTGTATTGTTAATCATAGTTCATTTTAGCACGGATCCAATTACCGTCAACCGGGTGGTATATATATATAATATAATGCCGACGGTATCTAGTGCCACTCAGTGAGACCAACTACTACATATAGTCTTTGGCAAAAAAACTCCCATTCTATGCGACTTCTACAGTAGGTTGACGCTATTACCATCCATGCTATACTGAATTATGAACCAATTAACAAAAGGAGTTGAACAAATGAAAATAGACATACATGATGCCATCTTTAAGATGACTAATGATGAACTTTCATCAATCGTAGAGTCAGTGAAATTGAGAAGAAATCAATTACACACCGCAGACGCCCACTCATTGAGAGTAGGTGACAGAGTATCATTCCAAGGTAGACGAGGAATTACCGAGAAGGGTACTGTTGAAAAAATTAAGATCAAATATGTTCTAGTAAGAACTGACAGAGGTCAGAGATGGAATGTACCAGGATCACACCTAACTCAAATCAAGGAGGCAGTTAATGCCTAATTGGTGCGATAATCAAATCACTATCACGGGTCCGAATTCCGTGATAGACAAGATAGAGAAGATTGTAAAAGAAGAGAAGGACGAGCAAGGTCTTCTTAATTTTTTCCATCCGATGCCAGCAGAGTTGAGAGACACGACGGCAGACGGTAGCAAAGACAAAGAAATGTTGGCCAAGCATGGACACTCTGACTGGTACAGTTGGGCGACAGACAATTGGAGTACCAAGTGGGACATCAATGAGTTCTATGGTGTGGACAGAAAGGGTGATACAATATCATTCGCGTTCTCATCAGCATGGGCACCACCGATTGGTGCTTATGAAAGATTCATAATGAATATGTCAGAGAAGAATTTGGATGTGTCCGTGAAGGCGTATTACTACGAAGGTGGATGTGATTTCGCAGGATGTTGGGACGATGGTAATGATGAGTGCATCAGCCCAAGCGATTACAAGTCAGACGATGAGTACTGGAATGACGGACTGGGCTATGACCTAGACGAGATGTTCAACTTCAGGGAGTCAATGGCAGAGTATGAAGCAGAACAGGAAGCCGAGAAGGAAGATGTCACAGAGTATGTGAAGGGCAAAGCAATCAACATAGGCGAGGAGGCATAATGACAAGACAAGCCACTGACAAGATATTGGAAATGGTTGAAGAAGGTATCCTGGACAAGGATACTGTCATAATGTCGTGCCTGAAGTATATGTCAGAGGATGACGTGGCTGACATGGCTCACTCCAATGAGTTTTTTATCAACGAGGAAGAATATGATGAGGAGGACGAATAATGTGGGAAGATGAATTATTTGACGAGATACAGAAGGGTGACAAGGTGTGGTACTGTGGACAACACGACGATGACACGGTATATGGACCGGCCAAAGCAATGATGATAGGACCTGCGGGTTGGGTCTGTGACAAAGGTGACGGACAACCTATAGTGGTAAACGAAGGTCACAACTACTTAGGTCACTCACAGGGCAAGGATAGGGAACCGGATCACCTTGGACATTTTTTAAACACCCACGGGGCAGACTAGATGGCGACACTCAAACAGAAGAAGAAACTGATAAGGACAATTAAGAATCCAATCAGGTACTTCCGTTTAGTGTTCAGCAGGTACGGTGGAGAGGTTGCCATGGGCACCATTACCAAGGACCAATACGAGTACTGGTCAGACAACGACGGATTCGAGGAGTATATGGGGGCCGTTGACTTCGACGCCGATGATGCCAACAAGGAGATACCCAAACGGGCACAGTTCGATCACCCTTTCTACGAATACAGTGACATCTGTCATCTGTCAGGACCGGAATGGGCAGACTCACAGACTTTATATATCGAGGAGATAGACAAGGATGGCAAACCCATGGATGACGGCGAGGGTGGATATGTTGCAGACATCCAACACGACTTTGGCGACCTAGAGAGCCTGGGGGCCTTGATAAAATGCACGGAGACCCATAACTCGGGTTCAAAGAGTTGTAAGGACCATTATTATGTGTTCGGACAGTATTTCAACAAGGGTGGTTGGCACACGCCAGACATCATCAAGACCGGGCCCGATGGCATAGAGATAGACAAACTGACCATTGAATACACAGATGCGGATGGATTCAAGGTTTTCAATGAGATAGAATATCAAGGAGAAGTGTATTATCTGGAAGAGGATAGCACAGGAAAATCGTCAAGTTTCTATGTGATGGAGGGTGACGACGTCTAATAGATAGGCTTGCCTTATTGGAAGATGTCGTAGAATCTTAGCAATAAGTAGAAGCAATTATAAGGCGTAATTAGATGATTTTTGGTATTACTCAATCCCAACAGATTGGTGCTTCTTTTTTGAATTGGAGTGTTCATTATTTGTCAGGCGATACTCAAACCTGGTGGGAAAAGGAAAAATCTTGGGTAGACATTCCAGAAAATCCATTGACCCGTATCAACGCTCATGGTTTCAAAAAAAATCATCCAATGACCATGCCGGCATGGAAAGAGACAATAGATATTCTTTCATCATATGATGCCAATAAAAATTTTTCTTTTTATGGTAATATTGAGAATTTTGTCAATGATGCAATTCCTCTTTCTTTAGATAATGGGGTGAAACTTTTATATCTGGGGACAAAATATTCTACCTACAATCTCATAAACAGAGGTTCTTTTTCTTATCAATCTGATCGGACAAGTAAAAACAAGGCCTACATACAAAATATGAAAGATTATTTTAAGACTGTACCAAATTTAGAATCATTAACCGGCACCTACAGCAAGGCCAGAGATTTTTTGAGTTTCAACATGGGCAACATTAAACGCCCGTCAGACCAAGAGGTAATTAAAAATTATTCATCTCACAAGAATTTCCTATTCGTAGACTGCCATGAACTCTTAACAAACGAAAAAGAATGTTTAAAAGATCTATTCAATTTCTTAAATCTAAAGATTGATAGTTCTCGCATGGACAAATGGCTTATGGTACATTCAGAGTGGAAGAAACATCTTCTGCCACTTTTGAATTTTTATAAAGATCTTCCTGTTATTTTATCATCCATTATCAACGGTGTTTCCCATCCATTGGAACAATACAACCTTGATATCTTTATAGAAGCAATCATACAGCATGAATTGATGAAAAGACACAAGGATAGGCTGTTTATTTCTAAGTTGGATCAATTTCCAGATAACACCAAAGACCTCACACCTTTTTTGAAAAGTTTTCTTATAAAAAATGAGAGTGACTCGGAAAAATAAGGAAAAAAATTCCCATTCTACGCCATTTCTAGCACGGTTGACGCTATTACCAGCCATGTTATAATGAATTATAACAAAGGAGTTGAAAATATGTATAAAAGAGACCAACACTATAACGAGAAGATTTCTACAGAAAATCTTTACAAAGAATTAGACACTCATTACAACGGTGAAACAGACCTAGTCAGAAATTTGATGTCTATGTCAATCACAGAAGGAATAGTTGAGACAAGACACGAATTATCTTGTGCCAATGAAGAACTTTGGTCGTTGAATGATTGGCCAGAAGACCAAGGCTTTCAAAGTTCAGACAGAGCTGAATACATCAGAAGAATAACAGAAACTGTGGCAAGTGAAAGAAAGTTCCTACAGGTAGAAGACGAGTTGGTGCAGATCAATAAATTGACTGAGTGTCCCAAGAACGACACGGTAAGAAAATACATGATCATGAATGAAGAACTAAGACAAGGCCTAACAAAGGGAGGACAATAATGGCGACTAGAGCGAGGATTGGTATTAAACAGAAGAGCGGTAGGATCATAGCATCGTACCAGCATTGGGACGGCTACCCAGGAGGACTAGGATACAACCTATGTGAAAACTGGGAGAACTCAAAGAAGGTCACAGATGCAATCAAGTTGGGAGATTCCAGCAAGTGGGGAGTGATCATAGGTGAGAGTCACGACTTCGACAAGGACAGACACGGTTCGGACTATGAACATATGAATTGCTATTATGGGAGAGACAGAGGCGAGAAGGATGTAGGCTACAAGGTCTACAAGGACGAAGCCGAATACATCAAGAACGGTTTCAGATCAGGAGAACAATATGTGTACCTTATGAAGGACACAGGCGACAAGGATTTCCTTGGTAAGCCGAAGTTCACTTGGTACTATGTGGAGAGCAGATACACTTCAGAAGGCAAGGAAGTGATCGACACTGAGTTCAAACCTTTAGAAAGATACGCCATACTGGAACACATCGACATCTTGAAGAGAACATTGGAGATGATGGATGAAAGGAAGGTGGCTTAATGGTAAGGATAGATTGGAGATACATAAAGGAGCGAGGTGACTACAAGGCGGACACTTCCAAGAACAGAGGGTTCAGCCTGGTGGAAGTGGACACACGGTATGACATCAAAACGGTATTAGAATCTTTCTATGAGGATATGAAAGAACCAGTTCAGATTATCAACATAAGACAGGAAAGGATATAAGTGAGCAGAGTGAAGGCAGTTGGATACTCATTCCTAGATGGAATGCTATTCGGATCTTACACAGTTTTACCTACAATGGTATTTCTTTGGTCAATAGGATTCATTGAATTGAACATATAAGGAGGGGCAGATGCCCAACAAGAAACAAAAGATCTGGATGATGGGGAACAAGGGTCCAACAGGACCTTGGGTTTGGCACGCCTGGATCAAAGGTAGCAAAAGGCCAGTCAGGGTAGTAGCCTTTGATATGAATCACATCCTTTGCCAGTTAGAAGGCAAACAGGTTATCAAGGCAAACAGATTGCCCGATGAGAAGGATGAATATTCTATGATGCCACTAGGACCAAAGGGCTCAATCGTGAACAGGCCTGCGGACTACGACAAGGGATTCAAGATATTGAGGGAGTGGATAGACCAGAATGGCGGTCCACCTGAGGAAATAAGGGTAAAATTGCGAGAATTATACATCGATTATGATAAAGCCAAACAAAAAACCACAACATATAGTCAAAAAAAGAAGAGTTGGCACAAGATATAGTGTCATCTAGAGGTTGACGCTATCCGTATCCGTGCTATTGTTAAGAATAACAAAAGGAGTTGAATATGCAGAAAACAATAGAAGAAAACAAAGACCTACTTAAATTTAATGCCGAGGGAGTTCATCCTGCAGATATGTTTTTGAATGCTAGGAAGGTAGCAATCAAGGCCGTTGATGATTACATGATAGGCAAAGAGGAGCCGATGTATTGTGGTTTCGCTAATGTGTCTATTCATCCTGCAAAAGGTAAATTTGTTTCGTTTATGAAAAAGGCGAACATCGGAGACACCTACAAAGGATACAGAATATCTTATTATGATATTATGCCAACAGACCACCAATACAGACATACTCAATCTTTAGACATCAAAGAGATCGCCACAGAGGCGTTCAGAGATGAACTTAGAAAATACGGTTTGACTGTATATGCAGAAAGCAGAGCCGACTAATGCAAGGGACATTAGAATTCGTTTTACAATCAGCGAGGGCCGTTATGGCCTCGCTGGCTATGTCCTATGAGGTTGAGACAGGAGTGAGTGTGAACGAGCATGAATTGAAATGTATGGCAGAGAACATCTACTTCGAAGGTAGAGCAGAACCCATGATGGGCAAGATCGCGATAGGTCATGTGGTCATGAATAGAATTGAAGACAAGAGATTTCCAGGCACGATATGTGATGTGGTGCACCAAGGACCGGTTAGGGAATCATGGAAGACTAAGAAGGATCCCACACTGGCAGACGAGGACAGAATTTATTATCCAAGAAAGCACCGATGCCAATTCAGTTGGTGGTGTGATGGACAGAAGGACATAATTTGGGCAACATACATGAACGGAGAAGTAATAGAATCCAACATGACGGCCTGGAGAGACAGCATCCACGTCGCATTGTTCATCATGAACGGTGATTATGCGAAGGATCCAACAGATGGTGCGGTGTTCTACTACAACCCACACATCGCGAATCCAAACTGGGGCAAGATTTACAATGAAACCGCTATGATAGGTAATCATAGATTTATGAAGGACAAATAATATGAAAAAGAAAAGAAACAAACTAGAAAGAAAACTTGATGAATACAACCACACAATGGAATTGGTAAGAACAATCCTACCGGTTGCGATATTGGTGATTCAAGTTATAATCTTAATGAAGGTGATATAATATGCAACCATGGAAAGTGATACAAGAACTAGAAGCAGACAATTCTAGACTGAAGAAAGAGGCTATCATTAAAAGAGAGAGTGATGCAGATAACATCAGATTCTTCAACGGTGTAGGATCGGCCTTGGACAGTTTCAGAACATTTGGAGTCCAGAAGGTGCCCGTATCCAAGAAGGATGGCACAGGTATCACACAGACAGAATTCGATGATGTTTTGAGACAGTTGGAGGACAGGACTCTTACAGGCAATGCCATGAAGGATGTCATTCAGGACCTATGCGACAGAAGTAAAATGGAGCAATGGAATGATTGGTATCGTAGGATCCTGATCAAGGACCTGAGATGTGGGATGACCCACAAGACCGTGAACAAGTTTTCGACAATGAAGGTTCCTGTGTTTGACTGTATGTTGGCCACAGACTCTGCCAAGCACGAGAAGAAAATGGTGGGAGAGATGCTGATAGAACCCAAACTAGATGGGGTTAGGGTGATCGTGATATGTGACGTGGACAAGGACGAAGTGAAACTGTTCTCTAGGAACGGCAAGGAGTTGTCTAACTTTCCGGAGATCAATAAGCAGTTTGATGAAATGCTAGATCAGATGTCAGAGAGCATGGTGTTCGATGGTGAGGTCATGAGTGATGACTTCCAGACCCTGATGAGAGAGATACACAGAAAAGGCGGAGCCAAGACAAAAGATGCCAAACTTAATCTATTTGATTGTATGCCACTCTATAATTTCATGGACGGCAGTTGCGTCGAGCCTATCACGGAGAGAAAGAAATGGTTAGACAAATATGAGTTCGGACCAAACATCAATGTGGTGGAGTCCGTGAGGATCAATTTGAGTGAACCTGATGGACAGAAGCAATTCGCAGACTATAACAAGATGTGTATAGACAGAGGATTCGAAGGCATCATGGTGAAGCCCGTAGGTGGCATCTATGAATGTAAGAGAAGCACAGGATGGTTGAAGGTGAAGCCATTCATAGAAGTGTCGTTGAAGGTCGTAGACGTGGAAGAGGGCACAGGCCGTAATGTAGGCAAACTAGGTGCTCTAGTCGTTGAAGGCACAGACATGGACAAGTTTATCAAGACCAATGTTGGCTCGGGTCTCACAGATGAGGACAGGGAAACATTTTGGGAGGCCAAGGCGAAGTTGATTGGCCAGATAGTGGAGGTTAGGGCAGATGCCATAACACAGAACCAGGAAACGACAGATGAATGGAGCCTCAGGTTTCCAAGGTTCTTGAGATTCAGAGGCTTCGAACCAGGAGAAAAACTATAATGACTAACAGGATAAACTTGGTTATCAACCTATCCATTTTGGCTCTGTTGATATACCTATCGGTGGCAGTGAAAGAGATACAGGGCAAGGTGTTTCCTGATCCCAACATAATGCAACCAGCAATGGGATATGATAACTCGATTGAGTTGAAATATAACATACAAGAACTTTTGAACAATGTTTTGAAAGATGCAATCAACCAACAGGAGAACGACTAATGGACGACCTAGATAACATACTGACCAACATAGACCTCGAGGAGGAGAAGTTGGAGACGGAAGAGAAGGACTGGTATTGCAATGATTGTGAACATGGTCCTATGATGGACGGTGATACCAATTGTAGCAGATGTGGTGCCAAGCACAGTTCTCACCATGAGGAAGAGATGACCGGATGGGAAGAAGAGGACGAGATGGAAGGAGTGGAGGAGATATGGTAGGATACATAAGCCACGGCCAGGAATACTGGAAAAGGAGTGTTAAATAACCCATGGCGAAGAACAGGTTGGTCCTCACAGATATTCCGTTAGACGATCCCTTGAGTAGATATTTCGATTTCAAAAACATAGAATATGATCGCCTACCAACCGAACACGACGTTCCTTTGGTAGACATTATAGACCACAGGTCCAAAGGTAAAGCAGATGTGATTTTGATATTGGGGTTGGTCAAAAATGGAAGAAGTAATGGCAACTCCTCCATGGAGCAATTATTTAGGCAGGTATCCGTCTACAATGATTTTCGTAGATTGCGACAAAGGGTCACCTTGATAGTCTACGCCGAATCCGACATTTTGGTGAGGCTAAACTCCATGAGGAAGATCAACTTTGAATACTATTCTTGGTTTCGGGATCTGAAACCTCTGATCCTAACCGATGGTGTCGTGGGACAAAATTTGAGGAATGATTACAATGATTGTGAATTTGTTGAATTGAGCATGCCTCACCTTCACCCTAATCTCATCTATCCCGAGTTGGGTATAGTAAAGAACCACAAACCAACAACGGACTACCTATGTCTCATGGCCGATTGGCCAGATAGACCTTTTCGACATCTCCTAAATGAAAAGATACTTGCCAATGGAATCCACGATAACATGATCTATAGTTTCAAAAAAAAGAATAGAGAAACTTTTGATGATCTTAGAAATCATTTCAATGAAAGTGTGTTGGATAATCTAGGATGGATGGATGGTTTTCCATCTATTGATCTCTACAACCAGACAAATTTGGAATTGGCGCCGGAAACACTATGTGAAGACCACGACGATACATTTTTTATGACAGAAAAAACGATTAAACCGATCGCTATGAAACACCCGTTTATGGTTTTGGCAAACAAAAACTTCTTGAAAAATCTAAGAGGCCTTGGGTTTAAAACATTTCATGAACATCTAGATGAATCATACGACTCCGAACCAATGATTGAGAAGCGGGTAGACATTTTAATGAAAAATTTAATCCAGCATAAAAATCAAACACATAAAATTTATAAGGACACCAAGCAGATAAGAGATCACAATCACCTTAACCTACAACACCAGGCAGGCGAGTATTGGACAAAGTTGTTTAAGACAATAGATGATATATTGAGAAACATTTGAAGATGACTAAAAATGGTAATAAGAAAGTGTTCATGGAAGATTATAAACCCACAAAGGAGGACGAAATGGTTGAAACAATGACCGATGAAGCAAAGGCGAGGATAGCAGAGATGGAGCGACAGAAGATTCAGTTGGAGAATCAATTGGAGTTGCTAGGATACTCGGGCAATCTTGTTCGTATGCACGAATTAGAAAATGAGATTTTTGAGATAGAAGATACGATTAAGAAACTTTTACCTTAATCCATAGCAAAGAAAATCTTTATTTCTTATATCGATCTTTCTTTGCCTATCGTAGGCTTTTCTAGACCAGTTTCCTATACCACTATTCCAGGCCACCCTATTTTCAATTGGATTTTTTTGTGGGCCTCTTAGTCCTCTCATCTTTGCTTTGGTTTCTTCTGTATGACCTTCGTATTTTAAAATTGGAAATCCATTTTCTCTAGGTACCACAAGATTGTAATATTTCTTACCTAAACAATTGATTCTTTTCATTAATAAAGTTCTTTCTAACACAGCCATATCTTTGCTGGTGCCTGTTCTTAATATTCTTCTTTTGAAATCCTGTGGTCTTGTTTTGTACTCTTTCATCATCAGTTTAGATGAACAGATATATTTTGGATTGTATCCACCATGGTATCCTAGATAATATCGCTTTTTTAGGCTATCTCGCCACAAATATACAAAAGATTCGTTCATTATAAGGGTATTTATGGCAAAAAACCCCCATTCTATGCGGTTTCTAGCCAGGTTGACGCTATTACCATCCATGCTATACTGAATTATAAGCAATTAACACAAGGAGTTGAAAAAATGCAAAAACAAATAGAAAAAAAGATATTAGACTTTACAAAATTGACAGGTCTA
>Ga0209305_1002773_pt1 | contig 9997 bp, 5 predicted proteins | sample COGITO_mtgs_1103_FD_184792 | JGI IMG/M metagenome (GOLD analysis project Ga0209305, IMG submission 184792) | Pelagic marine microbial communities from North Sea - COGITO_mtgs_110321 (SPAdes) (version 2) | ecosystem: Environmental > Aquatic > Marine > Epipelagic ...
CCGATTGGACCTGAAATTATTGGTGGCGGTGGTCTCCAGAACGTTTTGGGACAGTTCACACCGACGGGTGGGGAATCAGAGGCGTTTGGGGCGATTTCTGGCACGTACGCGGCGACCGTTTCCCTTGTGTTTCTTGAACAAGTGAGTATAAACGGCGGATCCATTACGATCATTTGATGACAAAAGGAAGAGATTGCGAAGATAGTACTACTCTATTGCGAAGAAAAAGTACTACTCTGGTGCATACCAATATGTATATAAAACAAAATGGACACGATAATAAATACGAGCAAAAGGCACTTTTATTCACACACAGTCTCTCTCACTCACATGCGTTTGACGCCGGCCAAGCGCTCTTTCAACCGCTCCAACTTCCCGCTCGTCGGCAAGCCTCTCTCTTGCAACAACCGTCTCACGGTGGCTGAATCCATGGCGTCGATTTGCGCCTTCGAAAACTCCGACGGCGCCGCCGCTTCCTGCTTTTTCGCCATATCCGCTTTCGCTTTCGACTCTTCGAACGCTTCGTCCATCTGTTTCCTCAACTGTACCGTTCTCAAGGTCTTCGCTTCTTCTCCTTTCGCTTTATTCCTCGCTTGCATCAAATCGTCGTACAACCCAGCCGCTAACTGGACTGATTTCATAATCTCTCCTTGCGCCTCCGCCGTCGGTCCGACGAACGCACACACTACCGTGATATCGTCCATCTTCCCTCCTCCACCTCCACCTTTGCCCATCATCTTGTTCAATCCTCCAAACAAACCGCCGCCGCCGCCGCTCGGCACTTTCACTTTCGTCCCGGTTTCCTTGGCGTACTTCTCCGCCTCCAAAGAATACGGCGACGCGTACGTCTTATCCTCCGCGTGCGCCCTAGACACGAGGACAATGTCTTCCGCACATTTTGCCATCGTTTCGTAGGACAAACCTTGACTGCAACTGTTCCCGACCACTCTGACCAACTCTTCGTTGAATACGTTATCAAACACGCCGTCGCTCGCCACGACGATGACGTCCCCTTCCATCGCTTTAAACGAGTACTGCTCCGCGCACTCGTTCGCATCGTCCGCGTCCGCGCTCAACGGCATGTATCCCAACTGGAACGGACAGTTAAAATAATGCTGACTCGGGGTGCTTTCAAAAACCACCTCCCCTCCTCGGATAACCTTAAACCCGCTATCGCCGACGTTCGCGGCGCGCAACTGCCCGCTCTTATCAATCTCCACCACGCACAACGTGGACGCCCCGGGTAATTTCGTCTCCTTTTGCGCTTGCAAAATCATCGCTTTGGGATCGCTTCCGCCAAACAACGGATTCGTGGACACTTGGTGCGCTTTCAAACACTCAAACGCCAACACTCTGGCGTACAACCCCGGGTCCACGCCTTGATCGCCAAATCCACCAACCCCGTCCGCGACGCCGATTACCCCTCCACCTTTCACGTCCGGTTTGATAAACCACGCGTCTTCGCCGCCTTTCGCCGTTTTCGCCGGGTGCGGGAGGTTGGAATAGGACGGGATTAATGCCAGTTTTGCCGAGGTTAAGATTACATTTCCTTTCTTCGATGATGATGACGACGAAGACGGTGACGACGCGTTCCTCTGCCGGTGACGATGAGTATTTCTTAACGACGAGAACAATAACGAGGATTCCGACGACGACGACGACGTCGAGCTGCTGCTCGTCAGCGAAGACGAAAGGACTCTCGAACTCTGTCGCGCGCTTTGAGCGCAGGCAGAAGAGGTCGTCGTCGCAGCTGTCGCGCCAAACATTACAGTCTATTGTTTTTCTTCTTTTTTTTGCTTTTGAGACAAAAATGAGGATAAAAATTAGGAAGAGATTTTGAAAGAAAGAAATGGTGGTGAAACGTATACAACAACTCTTTGCTCTCTGCGCTATCGCTCTCGTATTCTCTCTCTCTCTGCGAACTAACTAAAAAAACTTTACTACGATGAAGACAATTTTACGCCGACGATTTGGAGGAGGACAAAACCTTCGTCTTCAATCTTTCCAATCCGAGTTCTGGAGACGTCGTCGCGTGCGCTTCGTACCGGTCGCCCCAGAGCGTCGTCGCCTCGACGCCCGGGTCGTCTTTTTTCAACGTCACGAGATCGTCTCGGATGTTCTTTTCTTTCATGCGAGTGGTGTGTATCGGGCACGTTTCGAGGCCGCAGCACGCTTTAGTGATTGGGTACCAATATTGTAAGCCATATTTGCCGATCGGGTAGCCGTTTCCGCCTCGTTGGCGAGAGAGCGCGGAGAGCATGGCGCCTTCGAAACCGAGAGAGAGCATTTCGTCCACGGTTCTTTTCAAGTGATTTGCGTGTTCTTCTCGGGTCATTTTGAACTCTTCGACGACGGATTTTGCGGACATGCTCTGAATTCTTTTCAAAAAAGGTTCCACGCCGGATGGGAACTCGAAACCGACGTATTGGCGAGGGACGTGGCATCGGTAATCTAAAGTGGCCATCGGGCTGACCGACGGTTTCGGCTCGCCCGGACAATTTTGCCCGCACCCGACTATGGCCGAGAATCCAATTCGATTGATTTCGTATTTTTGATGACCCGGAAGGAGCATGGTGTTCGATTCGCCGAAGGCGCCTTCGCTATCGATCAAAGTAATTTCGCCTTCGTCGCTGAAAAAGACGTTTTGACCGTGGCGGTCGGATTCGGAGAAGAGCAAATCAAACGTCGCCGCGCGAATAACGTTATCGTGGGAGATATTTTTGAACGCGCCAAAGTTAACCGTCGGATCTAAAGTACCCAGAACGGCTTCGATAGACACGCCCGGGGCTTTCTCGTAGAATTGCGCTCTGACACCTTTTTGCAATTTGTGTCCGCCCGTGGAGAAGCCGTCCCACGGCAAGAACGATTTCACCTCGACGGTCCAAGATCGAGGAACGACGGAGGATAAATTCGCCGCGTGGGCGAGTTTATCCAAAGAAGAGATGAACTTAAAGTTACAATCTCCGAATCCGTATCGTCCTCCTTGGACGTGACATTTACCTCCGTATTTGCTTAAATTAATTTTATCATAATCGCTACATTTGGACGGCACGCCCGACTTTGGATTGTCCGGCGTTTGAGCGTATTTGCCAAAGTTACACCACGCCTTCACAAACACGGTCATCTCCGCGTCCGCTTCTTCTAACTCTTCGTGGTGATTGACGCCAGCGCTGATTTTGTCTTTTTTATCGTCGTCTTCATCGTTGTTCTTCTTAAAGTCGTTGTCGTCGGAGAGTAGAAAATCTTTCTTCAAAATTTTCCCTTTCAAAATCGCGGCGCCGCTCGCGCCGCTGAAGACTTGGACCGATTTTCCTTTAAACTCCGCGCGTTTTATGATCCGAGAGAGGCGCACGTTGCACCCGTAACATTCTTTGCAGTGTACCGGCTTTTTCGCGTTACTTTCATCCTCCATATCCTCTTTGCTCACGCCTGGATTACCTCGAATCTCTTGGTGCTTATTCACCTCCACGCCGTCCACCGGCGCGTCTCCTAAATGACACAACTCGCACGTGTCGCACGAATCGTACGTCCCGTAGTCAATTCTAACGATTGAATCTTCGTCCGTTCGTATTGGTGCATGTACGTTTGGATTCATCGGATCCTCCTCCTTAATTTTCTCAATCATCACCTTCCGTTCGAGCGAAGGATCTTTCGCGTACTCTTTCATCTTCTTCTCTTCTTCGAGCGCCGCCGGCGTCTTGCCCAATTCCGGTCGCACGTCCGCGAACGTTTCCCCGTTCTTCTCCGCTTCCGTCTTTGCAAAATCAGTCATCGCGGCTAAGATTTCCTGTCTGCGTCGCGCGCTGATCTCTTTGAAGAGAGAGGTTAATTTTTTGTTCTCCTCTGCTTCTTTGTTTTTTCCTTTGTCTTTGTCTTTGTCTTTGTTGACCCCGGCGGTGACGAGGACGACGTTCGCGTCGTTCGAAGTCTCCTCTTCTTTTCCCACGTTTTCTTCCACGCCTAGATTGTTTTCGTTGTTTTCGAAATTCTTGTTCTCATCCTCTTTCCTCTCCGACGACGAAGAAGAAGACAAAGACAAAGACAAAGAAGAATCCACTTTTTTTCGGTGGTCCTCTTGTTGTCCTTTCGTCGTCATCTTCCTTTCTCGCAAACGTTTCCTCACCTCTCGGTGGTGCCGGTGGAAATTCACGATTGAATTCGTCCCTTCGTTGATAGTAGCAGCGCTCCCACTCGTGCTCCTTTTTCCCGCCTCCTGCGCTGCGTCCGCAGCCTCCACCAAAACCACCCCCGGGAACGAGACGAAAGAAATCATTTTTGTCGCATCATCGTCATCTTCCCCGGGGGCAAAAGCGCTTCGCACGCGTTCGTTGCTTTCGTCGAAGAAAAAGAAGAAGAGCGACGAGGAGAATACCACCACGAAAAGCATAAAACAACGACTCCTTTCATCGCGTCTTCTTCTTCTTCTTCTTCTCGAAAGAGGTTTTTTCTTCTTCTTCTTCTTCTTCTTCTTCTTCGCATCGTCGTCGTCGTTGTTGTTGTCACTCGTCGTTCTCATCGTCGCACCAACGCGCCGCTCTTCTGAGAAGAGATTTGTTTTCGCTCTCGAGCGAGAAAAAAAACGCTCGTCCTTTTGATACTTTTTTGCTCGAGAGTTTTGGTCTTCTCGCGTAAAAATCTCTCTCGCCTTTTTTTTTTGTTTTTCGACAGCCACAAGAAAGAAATTTTTTTTTTTTTTCTCCAAAAGACAGAAAAGAGACACGCACAAAGCGAACATGAACCCCCACGCGATTTCATCCACCTCTTTGTCTTCTTCTTCCTCTTCCTCTTTCAACAACGAAGCTTTGAAGACGACGACGATGAAGAAAACTGCTTTCTCTGCTGCTTCGAGGAGGGTTTTTAATGTCGTCTTCTCCACGCCAAAAGGACAAAACCAATTCTCGACGACGACGATGTCCTCGAAATCATCCAAAAACTCATCTTTCGGTTTCGGTCGTTGGTGGTGTTTGACGTCACAACACCAACCGAAGAGTTCTCATCATCATCACCTTTTACGGAATACTTTTACGAAACAACTCAGCTTTTTTAAAGCGTCCTCCTCGTATTCTTCTTCTTCTTCTTCTTCTTCTCGCGCAGTAACAGTCGCCGGTGCTGCTTCGAGTGCAAAAGAAGCAAAAGCATCATCGATGACGCCGGAAGAAATCGCGTCTCAGCCTCGATGGGATCTCGAGAGACACTTCGAGTACGATTCCCCGAACGACGGTAAAATCGATCGCGAGATGGATGCGATCGAGACGCAATGTAAAGAGTTCAAAGCGAAATACGAGGGGAAGTTGAAAGCGGATGAAAATAATTTGTTGTTGGAAGCGATCGAGATGTTTGAGGAAATCGATATTAAGTTGACGAGAGCGTTGTCGTACGTTTCGTTGGCGTCGGATACGCGATTGGAAGATGCGAAGATGCAGCAAAGAAAAGCGCAACTGATGCAACGGTACGGGTCCTTTCAAGGGAATTTTTTACAGTGGTTCTCGTTGGAGATTGCGAACTTGGAGGAGGAAGACGTCGAAAAACAATACCTTTTACACGACGGAAAGTTGAAAACGAAGTATAAAGCGTTCATCGAGGAAGAGAGACGGTCGAAACCGTATAATCTTTCCAAAGAGGTGGAACGCGCGTTGACGGTGAGATCGGCTTTCGCCGGGAAGAGGCAAGTGGTTGAATTTTACGGCAACGAGTTGAGTCGTTTACGTTTTCCCATGAAAGACGACGAGAGCGGAGAAACGAAGGAGGTGAACATGGAGGTTTTGTTGGCGAAGATGACTTCGAGTAAAGACACGAAGACGAGGCGGGAGTGCATGAACATTTTGAACGAAGGATTGGTAAAGTTTGAGAGAACGTGCGCGTTGAGTTTGAACATGGTGGCCGGGAGCTGGCACATCGAAAACACGGAGAGAGGGTTTAAGAATTTGCGTTCGCAAAGAAATGTCTCGAATAATGTTCCCGATGAAGCCGTGGACTCTTTGTTGACGGCGGTGAAAACGACTGGCGTGGATTTGTGCAAGAAGTATTATCGATTGAAGAAGGGTATTTTGAAAGAGACCCAAGGGTTGGAGGAGTTTACTTGGGCCGATCGCAACGCGACTATCGATATCGGCACCGGGTCTGATTCGTACAGCTGGGAACAAGCGGTGCAGATTTGCAAAGACGGATACGAGAAGTTTTCGCCGACGATGGCAAAACATTTCACCGACATGGTCGAAAGCAAGAGAATCGATGTCCCGGCGGCGGATGGAAAACGAGGCGGCGCGTACTGTTCGTCCTCCTATGGGTGTGGTCCGTTCCAATTGTTGAACTTCACTGGAACCCAAAGAGACGTTGCAACTTTGGCGCACGAATCCGGACACGGCGTGCATTTTATTTTGAGTTATCAGCAAGGTATCCTTCAGTATCACCCTCCTCTCACCTTGGCTGAAACGGCGTCGATTTTCGGCGAAATGATTGTCTTCAGAGACTTGTTGGAGAGAGCTCCGTCGGACCAAGATCGATTACAAATGATCATGGGTAAGTGCGACGATATCATCAACTCCGTCGTTCGTCAGTGCTCGTTTGACGCGTTTGAGGCAAAAGTGCACGAAAAACGACAAAACGGCCAAGTGACGCCGGAGGAAATGACCGAGGCGTGGAAGGAGTGCATGGTTGATTACTACGGGGAGGAAGGCGACGTGTATGATTCGTACAAAGACACTTCGCATTTGTGGGCGTACGTTTCGCACTTCCACAACGTGCCTTTTTACGTCTACTCTTACGCGTTTGCCGATTTAGTCGTCGGGGCCTTATACGGGGTATACGCCAAGCAACCGGAAGGTTTCGAAGAGAAGTTGTTGGATTTGCTCTCGGCGGGAGGAACCAAAGGATTCGTCGAAGCGTTGGCGCCGTTTGGATTAGATCCGGCGTCGGATACATTTTGGAGTGATGCCTTAACCGCGCATTTAGGCGGACTGTTGGACGAAGCCGAGCAGTTGGCGAAGAAGTTGAACTACCAAAAGTAAACGAGAGAGAGAGTAAGAGAGATTCTGTAGCAGCATCAGCATAAGCAGTAAACGAAAGGTGTGTATATAAATAACATATTGTTCATTCATTCGGATGAGAATCATAAAAAGAATATCAATTAAATTTGCACGTTTCCCATCTTCTCTTGAACTGATTTTAGATACGATTCGTGCAATTTCACCTGCGCTTGATACAGTTTTTGCAACTTTTTCGTTTGACTTTTCGTCACTTCTGATCCGTCCTTCATGGTTAAAGGCATCCCAGTTTCGGAATCAAAGGACCCGTACATGTTTTCATTTTCGCCTATTTTAAACATCACTTGAGGCGCAACTTTCGCTTTTTGCCCCTTCTCCTCTTCCTTTCGTTTCTTTTCTTCCGCCAGCTTTTGCTTCGCCAGTAGTTTGCGCTCTTTTTCTTCCTCCTCGCGTTGTCGTTCTTTTTCCAACTCGCCCGGGGCGTACAGTTTCCATAAAGCGTTGCCATCAGGTTTGTCGTCGAGTTTGATGCCAATCGTTGGAAGGACGACGTCGCGAAGTTGATCGCAGAGACCCAAGATTGCGCTCGGAGAGAGCTCTTCTCCTTTGGCGAGCCTTCGGATTTCGTCGCGGAAGGACGTGAGCGCGTCCAACGTTGGCGCTAAAATTTCCTCTTTCGTATCATTGCTCGTCGCAGCACTCGTAGTCGCCGTCCCATTACCTCTATCACCCTCAATGCCCGTTTCGATATCGGTAAATCCTAACGGCGCGTTCGCTTCGCCGGAAATTCCCATGCAATTTAAAATGTACGTCACGTATTTCGCCACACTCTCGACTAAAAACGGTCGCAAAGCGTGGTTTGCGTCTTTTTCAACCGACGCCAAGTACGTGTTGAACTCTTTTACCATTGCTAACATAGAAGAAATGACACTTGAGGTGTTGATGTTATCTAATAAGCTCTCGTGGACTTCCTTTTGGCACGCATCGAAAGCATCGGAAAGCTTCTTTTCCAACGGGAGCCAAATTTGATCTTTATCGCACGCGTACTTTGTTCGTCTCAACGCACCTTTAACGGAGTGAAAAAACTCTGCGAATGTCTTTTCTACCCCAATAGCGGCATCCATTTGCTTAAACGTTGCTCCTTTACCTTCCTCTTTGGATATAATTGGCGTTAACTCCATCGGATCCGACCAATTATGTAATAGAAACAAAAACCGTAATTGTCTCGCCGAATATGTCTTCAACGCCTGACGAATAGTTATGAAATTCTTCAAGCTTTTTGACATTTTCAAACCGTCGATGTGCAAATGTCCGCTGTGCGCGAAGAAGTTCACCCACTGCTTGATGTCATAATGTGCCTCGCTTTGTGCCAACTGATTTTCGTGGTGTGGAAAACTCAAATCTATGCCTCCTCCGTTGACATCCACGTACTTTCCCAACACGTCCGAGCACATCGCAGAACACTCGATGTGCCACCCCGGTCTGCCTTCTCCCCACGGACTCGGCCACGATGGTTCGCCTTTTTTCGATTTCTTCCAAAGCACAAAATCGAAATCGTTCCTCTTTTCTGATTCGGCTTTCAATAACGCGCCTTCGCCGTCCATCGCCGCTTCGACGTCGTCCAAAGCCGATTTCTTCAGTTTCGCATACTTATGATTCTCGCTATTTTCAAACGCCGTGACGTCAAAATATACGCTCCCGTTGCTTTCGTAAGCAAAGCCGTTCTTTATGATACCTTCTATGTACTCCACAATTTGTTTCGTATATTCGCTCACTCTGGTCAAACAGTCTGGATTTTTCACCCCTAACAACCGCATGTCCTCCATAAACTCCTTCTCGTAAAATTGCGCGAGCTTCAAATATCCAGTCTGAATTGACCAGTCTTTTCCACCATCCACCGATGCGGTGAACGACGACGAACCGTCCTCCTCCTCTTCATCGTTCGAAAAACCATCTCCAACATCCAAAATCGAACCGTCCGTGTCCAAAGCCTTCGCTCTCAACGCCTCCACCTTCTCGCACAACTCCTTCAGCGGCGCGTTCGTCTCCACCGCCTTTTCAATATCCGCGACGAGATTCTTCACGGCCTCATTCTCTTCCTTCATCAGTGCTTTCTTCGCTCGACTCATCACAAACTCCGCTCTCCGTTTCTGCGCTCTCAAAATAATCTTATCGTCGATATCGGTCACGTTCATCACGAACCGAACCGAATACCCAAAATAATCCTGCATGACTCTCCTCAAAACGTCAAAATTGATGTAGTTTCTCGCGTGCCCCATGTGCGCGGAATCGTACACGGTTGGACCGCATATGTACCATCCTATGCGATTCGGAGAAAGCGTTTGGAACGGTGTTTTTGTCTTCGTGAACGTGTTCAGAATCGAGGGCGGTTGGCGGCCCCCTGACGATGATGATGATGATGATGATGATGATGCCTTTTTTTCTTCTCCTTCCAAAAATTCGTCGAGTTCCCACCACGCGGTCGGGGCGCAGCAGATGCACGACGGACCGGAGAAGGACAAAAGTTTCTTCGAGGCGGAAAAGGCGCCGCCACCTCCCGTGCTTTCGCCGGACATGTCTCTCTTTTTTCGTAGTAAAAGTGTGGTTTTAAGTGTTTTAAGTGGTTTGAAAGAGTATTTAGGGTTTACAAATTTTTCTGTGACCGGTTTTTGAATAATACGCGAGAATGTGCAGAAGAATTCTCATCTCTGGGCTCGAAAGCAGCGATGGAGAAACAACGCCACGAAGGCGGTAGCGAAGCGGGACGTGATAGTTGTTTGCAAGTGAGAAACAGCACCAACGAGAACCAGAGCGCGGGGCAAAGACCACACGCGGCGTCTCCTCAGCAACCGACGGAGACGACGAGTTCAAAAAAGGCGACGAGGACGTTTCCGTCGTCGAACGTCTCGTCGTCTGTTGCGTCTGCTGGTCACGAGCAAAGGTCACTCGACGATCGAAATCGCGACATTGGTGGTACTCTGCAAACGTTTTTTACCCCTGATGAACGCGAGGAA
>Ga0209305_1002776_pt1 | contig 9993 bp, 8 predicted proteins | sample COGITO_mtgs_1103_FD_184792 | JGI IMG/M metagenome (GOLD analysis project Ga0209305, IMG submission 184792) | Pelagic marine microbial communities from North Sea - COGITO_mtgs_110321 (SPAdes) (version 2) | ecosystem: Environmental > Aquatic > Marine > Epipelagic ...
ATAAAATATTTCACTCTTCATTTTCTTACTTTACCTCATTAAAATTTTGATATTTTATGGCCGCATTATAATCATTTTTTTATAAAAAAACACATAAATTCCTAAACTTTATAGGGTAGAGGGTCAATCATGGATTTTGATGAATTAATAGACAGACGCAACACCCACAGCGCCAAGTGGGACATAATGGAAGAAAGGTATTCTATTTCTAAGGAAGAAGGTATACCTATGCACGTTGCAGAAATGGATTTTAAGCCGCCTAAGGTAATACAAGAAAAACTCGGTGACCTTCTATCTCATGGCTTTTATGGTTATTTTGCGGATTATAGTAATTATCATTCTTCAATAAAATGGTGGATGAAAATTCGTCATAATTGGGATGTTGGCGAGTCAAAAATTTTTACCGTCCATGGCCTAGTTAACGGTATGGCTTTATGCGTTGACGCTTTCACGAGCTCTGGTGATGAAATTATTATGTTAACCCCAATGTATCACGCTTTTTTTAACGTTATAAATGCAACGGATAGAGTAATCCGAGAGTTTCCTCTCAAACTGGAGGAAGACAAATATATTCTGGATTTTTCTAAGTACAAAAAATTGCTTACAGGAAAAGAAAAAATGTTAATTTTTTGTTCACCACATAACCCCGGAGGGAGAGTATGGGAAATTGAAGAGTTACAAGAGGTGGCAAAATTTTGTAGCGAAAATGACCTTTTACTTGTAAGCGACGAGATTCATCATGACCTTATCATGCCTGGATATACTCACAATGTAATGGCAGTAGCAGCACCTGAAATAAATGATAGACTGATTATGTTAACTTCTAATACTAAAACATTTAATATTGCGGGGGCACACACCGGCAATGTTACTATAAGTAATTTAGATTTAGCTAATGTTTTCGAAGAAAAAATGAAAGCTCTTGGGCTTAGCCCAAATACTTTAGGCCTTCACATGGCCACAGCTGGGTATTCTACTGGTGGTGCAGAGTGGCTTGATAACTTACTTGTATACATTGCAGAAAATTTTAGAATTTTTGATTCTGGAATTAATAATATTCCAGGTTGCAAAGCTATGCATGCGGAAGGCACATATCTTGCCTGGGTAGACTTTTCAGGCACAGGGATGACGCAGGCCGAAATTAAAAACCGTATCGAAACAGTAGCTAAAATTACAACCGTATACGGGTCAATTATGGGAGAAGGTGGTGGAGCTTTTATGAGATTTAATATCGCCACCCCAAGATCTCGAGTTCTTGAGGCAGTGGAACGTATGCAAAACGCATTTAAAGATTTACAATAGAAATAATTATAAAAGTAGTAGGAAATTAAAATGGTACAAAAAATGGATAGCATTGTTCTAGCTAATAGACCTTTGGGAGATGCCGAGCTTGGTAACTTCAGGTTGGAAACAGCCGAATTGCCCCAACCAGGCCCCAATGAGTTCCTAGCACGCACCATATGGCTATCTTTAGATCCATACATGAGGGGAAGGATGAATGATACGAAATCGTATTCGCCACCGGTAGGGATTGATGAAACTATGGAAGGAGGTTGCGTAGCCGAGGTTATGGAATCTAATAACCCTGATTACTCTGTGGGAGACATAATATTAGATCGCCTTGGATGGACTTCCCACGGTATTTCCAAAGGTATTGGAGTTAGAAAAATTGATCCTATCATCGCGCCAATTTCTTCAAACCTAGGAGTTCTCGGTATGCCAGGCTTAACCGCTTGGGTGGGGTTAAATGATATTTTAGAAGCTCAACCTGGAGAAACAATTGTTATATCTGCGGCAACTGGTGCCGTTGGGAGTCTAGCTGGCCAATTGGCAAAGCTTAAAGGCATGCGGGTCATAGGAATTGCTGGGGGGTACGACAAAACACAATATGCTATAAATGAGTTAGGATATGATGTTTGTATTGATCATAAATCTGCAAGCCTCCACGAACTACGAAAACAGATTAGTGTCGCCGCACCAAACGGTGTAGACTGTTACTTTGAAAATGTTGGTGGAAAAACATTAGAAGCAATATTGCCATTGCTGAATACCTTTGCAAGAATTGCCCTTTGCGGGATGATTGCGTGGTACTCACCAGAAGCCACTAAAACTGCAGGGCCCATCCCCACAGTTTGGGGAGCCATACTTAGACAGCGCTTACGAGTTCGTGGTTTTATTATTTTTGACCACTATGATAGGCTGGACGCGTTCCTTGAAGAAGTCGCTCCAATGGTAAGCAACGGAACAATAAAATATAAAGAAACTATTTCCCTTGGACTCAGTTCCGCACCTCAATCTTTCTTAGACCTTTTAGAAGGGAAAAATTTTGGAAAACAGCTAGTTCGAGTAGGTAATGATCCAAAGTAAGTTTACCTAGAAAGAGGTTAAATCTTGTTCTGGAGGGCTACCTCTAGTGATACTAAATTGCCATTAATAATTAGACAGTCTATTAATGCTAGTAGTCTTACCATCATCTATGTGAAGTATTATGAAAAACAGTTACGCTCTTGAATCTACCAAGGAAAAATAAATGACAAATTATCTCGAATTTGAAAAACCCTTAGCTGAGATGTATTCAAAAGCTGAAGAACTTCGTTCTCTAGCTCGTGATGATAAAGATTTGAATGTAGATGATGAGATTCGTTCGCTAGAAATTAAGGCAGATAAACTATTAAAAAGCTTATATGGCAATCTAACCGCTTGGAGAAAATGCCAGGTTGCAAGACACCCAGATAGACCACATTGTAAAGATTATATAGAAAATTTATTTGAAGAGTATATTCCTCTAGCTGGGGATAGAAATTTTGCGGATGATCACGCGGTAATGGGGGGCCTTGCTCGTTTTGGTGAACACTCTTTAATTGTAATCGGTCATGAAAAAGGATCAGATACAAAAAGTAGGATAGAAAGAAACTTCGGTATGGCGCGACCTGAAGGGTATCGCAAGGCCATTAGGTTGATGGACCTTGCTCATCGCTTCAATCTTCCAGTACTTACACTTGTAGACACCCCCGGAGCATACCCAGGAAAAGGTGCGGAAGAACGCGGGCAGTCAGAGGCTATAGCAAGATCTACACAAAAATGTCTAAAAATAGGTGTCCCATTGATTTCTGTTATTATTGGTGAGGGTGGTTCTGGTGGAGCAGTAGCCTTCGCGACAGCTAATAAAGTTGCTATGTTAGAGCACTCTATCTATTCAGTCATTAGTCCCGAAGGTTGCGCCTCAATATTATGGAAGAACTCAGAGAAAATGCGAGAGGCTGCCGAAGCGCTTAAATTAACAGCGCAAGATTTGAAAAAACTAGGTGTATGCGATATAATAATACCTGAGCCTACAGGGGGCGCCCAAAGATTTAAAAATGAAGTTATACAAGCTGTAGGTGTTACAATAAATGAAATGCTTCTTGAGTTTAAAGGACAGGACAGTAATACTTTGATTAAAGATAGGCGCGAAAAATATCTATCAGTGGGTCAAAAAACCTTTGTTGCGTAATAATAAAAGTATTTTTAACGCTTTGTCTCAAACAATAACTTGTCAGAAGAAGCTTCAATCACCCCTTCAAGTTTTTTTAAAAAATGTCCTTTATCAAGTTTGGGTGATATCGGGTCTAAGAATTCTATAACCGCAGTACCTGGGTGCCTATATACACCTCTGCGAGGCCAAAAATAGCCAGCATTTGTAGATACGGGGATACAAGTTTGCTCAAGTTTTTCATATATTAATGCAGCTCCAATCTTATAAGGCTTTTTCTGGCCCGGTTTGACTCTAGTACCCTGAGGATAAACTACTAACTGGCCCCCAATTGTACTTTGTCGCTCCAAGTCTTTTAACATCTGAAAAATAGCACGCCCTCTCTTACCCCTACTAACAGCCACACAGCCAAGTCTGTAGGCATACTGTCCGAATATAGGAATATATAACAACTCCCTTTTCATAATAAAGCGTCCATTTGGTATAACGCTGTAAATCATAATGATATCCAAGAACGACTGATGCTTGGATGCAATCAAAACCTCATTAGTTGGGACCTTACCTCTTATCTCTGTTTTTAGATTTATAAGCCAGCCTGCAGACCACCTAACATAGTTCGCAAAACACCAAACAGCTACTAAAGCTCCCCTCCTACTAAAAATCATCCAAGGCAAAAAGATTAAAGAGAAACATATTAAAGACAAGTACATTTGAACATTAAAGATTAAAGACCGGCCCCATTGATATATATATATTGTACTTCGTTTGACCATTAGTTCCTCATTATTTTTTTAGTACCTTGCTTAAGATACCTAACTTAATAGTATATTCTCTATCATACAAACTTGTAGCAACTTAGCTGAAAGAAATTTAAGTAGAAATATAACACTTTATTTAACATTATTAAATTAATTCACTTAACCTTAAATATTTTATTTTAGAAAAGCACAAAATGGTAAACTCAAAAAAAAAGAAAAATAATATAAAGCCAGAGATGACTAATAATATCGATCAGAAAGTACTAGAGATAATACAAAAAGAAGTAGCTTATGAAACTACGCTACGAAAACTTGAAAAAGACAACAGTATAATCACTACCAAAAAAGAAAAGATAATCTCAAATAAGTTAAAATTCGATAAACCTGAAGTAAAGGAGGAATACTCTGAGAAGTTAACTATTTTTATGTGGGTTTTTGCTATAACCGCTTTTCTTTTAACCGTCCTATACTCAAAAACATCAGCAATTATAAATGAATTTCCATTTACTGAGAAATTCATGTTAGAATATCAGCAGTTAATAAGAGATGGTATTAATTCAGTCTATAATAGTGATATCATTATAAAAATATTGAGTTTTTGGTAAATATTATAAAAACCTTTAAGAAAATGCTTTAATAAAGCTTCTCTACACCCAATCTGGCACAATATCCCGCTGAATTATGTCCTCTACCAATGGCCTTGCACGAATTATCGAAAAATTATCACCTTTAACTAACACTTCTGGAATCAATGGACGAGTGTTGTACTCTGAAGCCATTACAGAGCCGTAAGCTCCAGCACTCATAAAGGCTAATAGTTCTCCTGATTCCATTTTCATTAAACTTCGCTGAGTTGCAAAAGTATCCCCAGTTTCACAAACAGGGCCAACAACGTCGTAACACACAAAACTTGAATTATTATTTGGTTCCTTAATCGGCAAAATCTCATGATAAGCCGCATAAAGGGAGGGTCTGATTAAGTCATTCATTGCACTATCAACAATCAAAAACTCTCTGTCTTCACCAAATTTTTTATAAATTATTTCACTTACTAAAATACCCGCGTTTCCAACAATAAATCTACCTGGCTCAACCAATATTTCACATCCTAGAGAGCCTACTGTTTCTCTTATTATTTGACCGTACTCTTGGAGAGAAGGTTGAACATCATTTGTTTTTTTATACGAAATTCCTAAACCACCCCCAAGATCTAAGCTATTAATTTCATGACCATCTTTAAGTAAATTATTCACCAGCTCTGCTACCTTAATAAATGCCATTCGAAATGGTTCAAGGTCTGTTAGCTGACTACCTATATGTACGTCTACACCTACAACCTTAACTCCTAGCATTTGTGATGCTTTAAGGTAAACTTCTCTGGCTCGGTTTATAGGTATTCCAAACTTATTATCTTTTTTTCCTGTTGAAATTTTTTCATGAGTTTTCGCGTCAATATCGGGGTTAACTCTTATAGTTATTGAAGTTCTTTTATTCAAAGATAATGATATCTCATTTAAAACATTTAATTCAGCCTCAGACTCAATATTAAATTGTTTTATACCCCCAATAAGAACTTGAGATATTTCATCTCTACGTTTTCCAACGCCGGAAAAAACAATTTTTTCGCCAGGGACCCCTGCTACCTTTGCGCGCAAGTACTCCCCAATTGAAACCACATCCATACCAGCACCCAGCTGAGATAATAATTTTAAAATAGCAATATTGGAATTGGCCTTAACAGCGTAGCAAATTAAATTCTCCAGCCCATCTAGAGATTTCTTCAAAGATAAAAAATTATCTATTATTGATGTGGCTGAGTATAAATAGAAGGGTGTGCCAACCGCTTTAGAGATTGTTGAAATAGAAACATCTTCGGCAAATAATTCATCATTCTTATAACTAAATTGATCTGACATTATTACCTGTTCCTAATAAAATTACTGTTAAACTTATACTCTTAAAATTTAGTCAAAACCAGCATGATTAAAAAGATTTAAAAAAAATACTACAAATTACCATTTTTAGGAGTTAAATAGATTGAAAGGTTAAAGCGGTAACGGTTGGGGCTCAATAAAATGACTGAATATCAACGTGAAAGTATGGATTACGATGTTGTTATTGTAGGTGCTGGACCTTCAGGTCTAAGTGCAGCAATAAGAGTAAAGCAATTAAACTCTGACTTAACAGTAGTTGTATTAGAAAAAGGTTCGGAAGTTGGAGCGCATATCCTTTCTGGTGCTGTTTTAGATCCTATAGGCTTAGACCTATTAATACCAAACTGGAAAGACTTAGATCTACCAGTAAAAGTACCAGTAAAAAATGATAAATTTTATATTCTAGGGGAAGCTGGAAAGATTAAAATTCCTAATTTTCTAATGCCGCCCTTAATGAGCAATCACGGAAACTATATTGTTTCTATGGGGAATGTATGTAGATGGATGGCTGAATATGCAGAAAACCTTGGTGTAGAAGTTTTTCCAGGGATGGCGTGTTCAGAGTTAATTTATGGTTCTAATGATGAACTTGTTGGCGTAGTAGCAGGTGAGTTTGGAATAAATTCTGATGGTTCTAAATCCGATTCCTATGAGCCTGGTCTAGAATTACATGGTAAATACGTTTTTTTATCAGAAGGAGTACGAGGATCGTTATCAAAAAAAGTGATTAAAAAATTTAATCTAGATGAAGACTCTCAACCACAAAAATACGGTCTTGGAATGAAAGAGATTTGGGAGATTAATCCTGAAAAACATTCAGAAGGAACTGTAACACACACAATGGGGTGGCCGTTAGGTAAAAAAGCTGGGGGTGGGTCTTTTATTTATCACCTAGATAATAACCAGGTCTATGTTGGATTTGTTGTCCATTTAAATTATAAAAACCCCTACCTTTTCCCATATATGGAGTTTCAAAGTTTTAAACATCATCCCATGGTTAAAGAACTTCTTGAGGGAGGAAAGCGCATAGCATATGGGGCTAGGGCAATCACAGAAGGAGGCTGGCAATCATTACCCAAGACAGCTTTCCCTGGAGGAGTTCTTCTTGGCTGTTCAGCTGGCATGGTTAATGTTCCTAGAATTAAAGGCAATCATAATGCAATGCTTTCTGGAATAGCGGCAGCAGAAGCAGCGGTAACTGCCATTAAAGAAGGTAGATCAAGAGATACACTTGAAGCATATGATCTAGAGATTCGCTCTGGGATTATCTCGAAAGACCTGAAGCGTGTTCGAAATGTAAAACCATTATGGTCTAACTACGGTTTATTAACCTCTTTATTGGTCGGTGGATTAGATATGTGGTGTAATAATTTGTTTGGTTTTTCTTTTTTAGGCACACTAAAACACAAAAAAAATGATGCTGAATCAACGGAGAAAGCTACTAATCATAAGAAAATTAACTATCGCAAACCTGATGGTAATATATCATTTGATCGTTTAACAAATGTAAGCTTTGCGATGACTAATCACGAAGAAAACCAACCAACTCATCTAAAATTGACAGATAATAGTATCCCAGTAAACGTAAATCTCCCCATTTTTGGGGGCCTTTCTGAAAGGTATTGCCCAGCTGGGGTCTATGAGTTTACTGTAGATTCCAATAACAACAAAAATTTTATAATAAATTTTCAAAATTGTGTTCACTGTAAAACATGTGATATTAAAGACCCTAGCCAGAATATAACATGGACAACTCCTCAAGGAGGAGATGGACCTAATTATCCAAACATGTAATATTTAATGATTGAGGTAAAAATAAACAAAACTTGATTTTCTAATTATGAGATTAAACTTTAGTCTTTTCTCGGAAGCACTCTAATGAAAAATACATCTTTCTTAAATTTAGTTTTATTAGTGGGACTGCTTAGCTCAAACGTCATGGCTAAAAATAACAGTGACGGATTCGTTGGCCCTTATTTAGCAGCCAAGCACGCCATATCCCATTCGAATTTTAATACTGCCTCAAATTATTATGAGAAAGTTCTCGATAAGGACCCCACTAACCTTACACTATTGGGTGAAGCTTTATTTTCATCAATCGGTCAGGGTGACTTTAAGAACGCTGAGAAGATTGCAAAACATTATGTTTTAATTGGGGGTAAAAGTACTGCGTCAAACCTAATTCTAGATGCGAATTTAATAATAAAAGGCGACTTTAGATCTGTCTTAATGAACATTAATCGTAGCGGTAGGGCCAACCCCTTAACTGATAGACTTGTAAAAGCTTGGGCACTTATTGGTAAAGGGGAAATGACACAGGCAAAACTTGAGTTTAATAAAATTTCAAAAAATATCAACTTTCAACAACAAGCAAGATATCATGAGGCACTTGCCGTTGCAATGGTAGGTGACTTTGAAGAAGCAGAAAAGATTTTCTCTGGACGAAAGTATGGTGTCATAGATCTTGATGTTCGGGGTGTTGAGGCATACGCTCAAATACTGATACAAGTTAACAAGAAAAAACTAGCTTTAGAGCTAATTGAAGATGAGTTAAGTAAAAGTTTTAACCCACACTTCCCTTTAATAGATTTGAAAAATAAGATTCAAGAAGATTTATTAATAGAGTACGACTTCATTACAAACCCCAAACAGGGCATTGCAGAAGTATACTTAACTATAGCTAAGTTACTTAAAAACAAAATTGAACATAACCAAGTTCTTTTGTTAAGTAGGATCGCAGAATATTTAAGACCAGAGTATCCTACCATTGTATTGCAGGTAGCAAATGTTTTAGAAAATTTACAGCAATATGACTTAGCGTTAGATTCGTATTCTTCTGTAAACCCAAAAAATCCAAACTATCTTTTAGCAGAGTTAGGGAGAGCAAAAAATCTTGCGCTCCTCAATAGGGAAAGTGAATCAATTGAAGTTTTGAAATCTCTTTCAAAGAGCCATTATGATAATGTAGTTGTTCATTCCTCTCTTGGTAACATGTTAAGAGAAACAGACCGCGATATTGAGGCGTTAGAAGCATATAGCACAGCAATAAATTTAGCTAACCTTCGAAACCAACCACGTTGGCCAATATATTTCTATCGCGGCATACTTTATGAAAAGCAGAAAAATTTTGTAAAAATGGAAAGCGATTTTAGGGAAGCACTTAAAATATCTCCCAATCAACCAGATGTCTTGAATTTTTTAGGTTATGCTCTTGTAGAACAAAGAAAAAAATTACCTGAAGCATTACAAATGATTAAAATGGCAGTATCTGAAAAACCAAAAAGTGGCTATATTATTGATAGTCTAGGCTGGGTATTTTATAGATTATCTAAATATGAGCTGGCTATAGAACCTATGGAAAGAGCCGTAGAGTTGCTTCCTGTAGATCCTATTATTAATGATCACCTTGGTGATGTATATTGGAAGGTTGGGCGAAAACGAGAGGCTAAATTTCAATGGAAAAGGTCGTTATCGTTCTTTCCTAATGAGGTGGATGCGAAACGAATTCGTCAAAAGCTTAAGCTAGGGTTAGATGCAGTCCTAGAAACTGAGAAATTCATTGAAAAAAAATTTGAAAACGACTAAATTTTTTGCACCTGCAAAGGTAAACCTTACCTTGCATGTAATTGGCCAACGGAAAGATGGACTGCATTTACTAGACAGCTTAGTAACCTTTCCTAAAATAGGGGATACCTTATCATTTCTGAATAGCAAACAACACCATCTTTCAATTATCTCTAACGAAACCATAAATATCCCAACAGATAATAAAAATTTAATTCTAAAAGCTGCAGGCACTATAAACAACAAATACTCAAGGCGTATCTTA
>Ga0209305_1002780_pt1 | contig 9979 bp, 7 predicted proteins | sample COGITO_mtgs_1103_FD_184792 | JGI IMG/M metagenome (GOLD analysis project Ga0209305, IMG submission 184792) | Pelagic marine microbial communities from North Sea - COGITO_mtgs_110321 (SPAdes) (version 2) | ecosystem: Environmental > Aquatic > Marine > Epipelagic ...
ATTCGCGCCGAATTGGGTACAAAACACAATTCTCTTCTTCTGTGTTTTAAGTAATTCTCTCAATCTCTCGATCTCTTTTTTGTTTTGTTGAACTGGTTTTGCGATGATGATGCGACGGAAAAGCGGCGAAGAGTTTCTCACCTTTCTCTCTCTCTCTCTTTCTCTCCCTTCTCTGCGATGTAGTAATATAATAATATGTGCGTTCGTTGTTGTTCTGATGAAATGAGAAAATTGGATGGAGCAAACGGAACAAAAGCACTCGAAAAAGCAGAAGAGTTGCAGAGACCAGAGACCGTCAAAATGCAAAACAACAAAACGACCCGGACGAAAAATCTCCAACAAAAGCTCCAACAAAAGTTCGTTACAGCAGGAGTACACAAAAAAGGAAGAAAAGCAGCTCTCGCGTGGAAGAAGGAAGTTATCTCTTCCTCTTTCCCGCACAAATCTTTCTTTCAAAAAGCGCGCGCGCGCCAAAAGCGGTGAAAGTGTGTTTTTGGTCGTTGGAAAGTATCATCTTTGGTATCTCACTCTTACTCGCACTCTCGTGGTCGTAAAAGAGAAAGAGATCGCGCGTGGTGCGCGCGCATTTTTTGCGCGAAAGGCGGGGGCGCTTTTCTCTTCAGGTTTCTTTTTTCCCGCAGAACATCGTATCAAGTTGGTTGAGAGTTTGTTAGTACGCTTTGGTTTTGGAAGAAGATAAAGAACGAGACTCCCACGAATAATGGAAGAAGAAGAAGGGTCAACCCCGATGACGACGACGAGTCGCTCTCCTCGGGAGACTCCTTCCGCGAACGCTTTGAACAACAACGGCGCGTCTCAACGACGAGAAAGAGAGAGAGAAAGTTTTGGGATAAACAACAACGCGTCGGACAACTCCACGTCCGAAGAGGAGATTTTATTGCAGCATAAGACGAAAAAAACGTCGCCCACCGGGGGTAGTGTTACGACGACGACCACTCCGAGAAGACAAAATAAGTCCATGTTCCGAGACATATCCCGGCGCCAATGGGACCCGAGATATCACAAGCAGTGCACGCAAACGCAGTGCATGAAACACCCGTCGATTATTAAAGGCATGCGGTTGTTGAAAAACCTGGAAAAACACGGCGGGTGCGTGAATACGGTGAGTTGGAACGAAGACGCGTCGCTGTTGATTTCCGGGTCGGACGATATGACCGTGGTCGTTTGGAGCACGGGGACGAATTTTCCGGTGAAAGGGTCGGTATTTACCGGGCACACGCACAACGTGTTTGACGCGCAGTTTATTCCAAACTGTAACTCGACCAAGTGCGTGACGACAGCCGCGGACGGTCAGGTGAGAATGATTGATTTAGAGCGAGGGTTCGCGGAGAAGCCGCCGAACCATCACACGAATAGATACATGCGGAATATAAACCTGGATTCGCCAGCCGCGCATCAATTATGGTCCGGTGATGGTGCTGGTATGGGGATGAAGCTGATCTTTCTCCCCGGGTCCGCCACGTCGTTTTTATCCACGCATCAGGACGGGTGCGTGAGACTGTTTGATATACGAGAAGGGACGAAATCGAGACGAGAAGTGGTTATTGATTTGGCATCAGTGGGCGCGGCCTCGGATATAGCGTTTGATCCAACGGCTCCGCATACTTTTGCGGTTGGATGCGACGACCCAATCGTGAGGGTATTTGATATTCGGCACCACGTGGCAAAGCTGACGAGAACTTCGGAAGATTATTATTCTCACGCCGGATCTCCCGGGACGTCGCCGATTCCGTCGCCAACCGGTACCGGCGCCGCCGCTATGCGACGTGGTGGCGTTAACTACGGTGTTTCGCCAAGTAGTACGGTTGGAAGTCCTGGAACACCAACGGGAGCAGCTGGAGGCTTTGGATTGCCGTCGTCGCCTCCTTCGCGGTCGTCTGGATTCGTCGAAAGATGTTTGCCGACCGTGGCGGAATATTGTCCTGGATTAGCATTCGGTGCTATGAAAAAGTTCCAAGGCGAAGAGGAGCTCATGAGATCTTCGTTTCGGTCTCGTCGATTTGAGGGTATCTCTGGAATAGCGTTTAGTAAGACCGGAGAGTTGGCGTGCACGTATAAGGGCGAAGACGTGTACGTTTTAGAAACGCGTAAGGTTGTCTCGTCGGTTAAGATTGATCTCTTCAAGCACGATTCTATGGACGAATTGGAGAAACGATACGAGGGGTGCGCAAAAAAGTACGAAGGGCGGAAAAACACGCGCACGTTCCTTAAAGGCGTCGCGTTCATGTGCGGCGACGAATACGTAACCACCGGCGGGGACTGCGGTAACATTTTCGTGTGGAACAAAAAAACGACGGAACTCGTGTGCAAACTCCCGGGAGATTCGCAAGTCGTTAATAATGTGATTCCACACCCCCATTTGCCCGTCCTTGCGGCTTCTGGCATTGATTCGGATATTAAAATTTTCGAGGCGTCGAAGGATGGAGAGCACATTGACGAGCCGCCTCGGAAAGGCGAGAGAGATAACGATTTCGACTCCTCAGATGAAGACGACGAAGACAACGAGGACGAGGACGAGATCGATGGTGAGGAATACGTTCAAATCAACACTCCTGGTGGCCATGTTATCCAGATCCCTGGTCGTTCGTTGATAGAACTGCTCAGACGGCGTCAAGAAGGCCGGGACGTAAGTATAGATCCCTTACTTTTGGAAGAGGACGAGGAGGATAGCGATGACGACGACGATGAGGATGAGGATGAGGATGAGGATGATGACGACGACGACGAGTCATTCTCTTCGTCTTCGTCTTTATCGTCGGAGGAGGAAAGTTCGGAGCACGAGGATACTGGTAGTGGTCATCGAGAAGATGAACTCGACGGGGACGACGAAGAGGAGGATGAACAAATGGAAGACGCGGAAGAGTCTTTTGAAGAAAATGCTGTAGAACAATAACAACAACAACGGTACAATACATACAGGTAATAACATAAATAGGAAATTGATTACATAGCCCACATAGGCGCCTGAAAAGAGCCAGCCAGAATTCAAGTTGTAAAAAAAGAAGTGAAGTATCAAACAAGTGTACGTATAAAATTTCTGTCTCTAGTATCATCTATAATATTACATTAAACTATATTCAATCGCGTGCAAAAGTAACCTCCTCGCCGGCGCCGCTTCTGGCGCTGGGGCAGGGCTACTCGATTTCTTCTTATCGGCGCCAGTAGCCTTTACGATAATCACCGCGACTACTCCTACCGCGACTAAAAGCATCAGAGTAATTACGCACCTATCCGTGGCTAACCCTTTCGTAATATCTCGAACAAGATTCAACGATTTTCGAACCGAAAACTGAAGCTCGTCCAACTCGTCCGTGATTTCGTCCAGTTTTTGCGTTTGTTCTTTGAGCTTCCCCGCAGTCACCGCGCCCATTTCGATAGTTTCGTGTACAATTTTCTTCGACCTCGAGACTGATTTATCCGTCTGGTTCATCATTCCTCTCCCGTGTTGCACGAGCTGTTGCGAATCCATCTCTCGCAAATCATCGCCCTCTTTAATCTCGTGCATCTTTTGAAACGTCGGCATGACTCCAGCTAATCGAGACACTTGCGCCGCGGACGAACTCGAAACTCTCGTCGTTTCCGCTATGGCCGCTTGCTTCTCCGCGATGGCGTTTTGCGCAGCTTTTTTCATCGTAACAAACCTATTCAACTCAGAAACCATTCTTTTCTTCGTCATCTGAATCTGATCCAACCTGGCCGCATAATTCGTAGTACTATTACTGTTATTCTTGCTTTCCTCCTCTGCTTCCTCTTTCGCTCGTCTCTCGTATTCTTTAATCAGTTTCTTCCCGTCCGCCATTTTATTCGTCAACTGTTTCAAATGCGTCTGCGCTCTCGTCGGTTCGCCTCGTAATATCGCGGTTTGATTGAATCCATTTTCTAAAGCGTTGAACGTTTCTCGCAAGATTTGTTCCGTGCTCGTCGCAGAAGAAGACATGATGATGCCGATGAAAACCTCCTTCCTTCTTCGTTAAATTCTTTTTTGTTTTGCCGCCCGTTATTTTCCCGACGACGAAGAGAAAAGAGATTCAAAAATGTTGTTTTTGAGACGGGTGATTGATGAGGATGATGACGACGAACAACCAAAGGATAGATAGAAAAACCACTCTCAGCGATCGTCGGTCGTCGTCGTCTTTCTTTCGCGTCTTTCTTTCGCGTTTGAGTGTGTGTTTATGCGTGTGTTTATTTTATGTGGTAGAAAGCCAAGCCAAAGGGAGTGATTTGACGAGTAAAAATGAAGAATTTGAGCAGACGAGAGAGGCACCCTTTTGAGAGAAAAAGTGATGGAAAAGGGCGAGTGGATAAACATTCAGCGCGGATATGTGTGCAATACATACTTCTTCACGTGGTTTTACACGACGCGCTCATCATTTAAAACAAACCGAAGAACTTTTTAGGCTTCGTCTCCTCCTCTGTATTCTTTGTCTTCTTCGTGGTGGTGTTGTTGTTGTTCCCTTTCTTTCTCGCCTCTGCGTCTCGCTTCGCCTGTTCGATTTTCTTCCTCCTCGCCTCTTGAATCTTTCGGATCTCTTCGGGTTTGATTTCCGGTCCAAACCCACCCAACGCGCGGATAATATTAGTGTTAGTAGTATTTCGTCGTCGTCGTTCTGGTGTATCAACAACTCTGGTTAAAACCACGGAGGAGGAGGAGGAGGAAAGCGTCGAAGCTAAATGCGTCATGTGATGTATCTTTTAATGAAGGGAAACAAAGTTGCTTCTTCAAAATCCCCTACTTTTTGCTCTCGAATTTTGACACACACACACACACACAGAAAGAGAGAGAGAAGCGAGAAGAAGCGACCAAGATGACGACGCTCTCGTCGCGTCGCTCGTTGTTTTCAAGAAGCCCTCGTCGCGGTTGATGATCGGTATATTTTAGTGTTGCGATGCACTGACCGCGATAAACATTTCTTAATCAATTTGAGACATGATGAACTCAAGAATAACAACAACGAGACGCACCACGAATGATGTTTTTAATAACAAGAACAACAACAAAAATTCGTCGTCGTCGTTATACGCGTTCTCTTTACTCCCGTGTATTCTGATGCTTCTAGGCGCGGGCGAAGACGGCATATTCACCACTTTACTCATCGGCTGCGCGGCGTCGTATATTCTAGATTTGCTGAGGTATCCAGAGATGACGCTCGTCTGCGTTTGGCTCACGTTGTTTTCGATATATTTAGCGATGTTGATTGAATCTGATTTGTTCTTCGCGCCGTTACGACCGACGATTATTTCGTTGTTTCTGCTGACCACGAACGGAATCATGCTGTTTTTGTGCGGTCTGTGGGCGAGTTTACAGTTTAAATGGGTGGAAATGGAACATCCGAACGTTTCGAGATGGATGGAAAGCGTTCTCGTGGCTTCGATTTTGCCGGTGTGCGGCGCGTTGATCGGGTGGACGTTGATGGCATCTGTGGGTGCGGTTTTAGCGCCGTTTTATTTACAGATTGTTTTGATGGTATTGTATCATCTTCTCTACGATGATGATGGTAAAAAGTCATCGCCGCCGTCTTCATCTCGGGGACGACGACAAAGAGGCGGCTCATTCAAAGGAGTATCCGGGGCGCCGGGAGAAAGATCGCTCACAAGTCGCGAAAAGTATATTCACAAATTTTGCGTGTGTTTTTGTCCAGCATTCGTGTACGTTGGAACGCATTGGCCAACACTCATAGAATCATCTTTTATTTTCTGGGAGCACGCGTTACACGTGGTCATTTTGTGCTCTCTCGGTGCGACGGTTTTATTTGAGACGAGAATGACGCTGCTCGTGACCGCGGTCGCGGTGGCGTTGCGGGTCGTCGACACGACTGAATATTCTGTATTGTTACTCATCGGCGGTGCATTTGTCCTCGGCATCGCAACGCTCATCGATATATCGAGATTAAACATTGGAATCTACGCGTTGTTTATGTGTCTAGCGATCGCAACGGTTGGATACTTTTTGAAGAGGAATTATTGGTTCATCGAAGGCATGGAAAATACGTGTTTCGGCATTTTGTTGATCACGTCAATCACATTCGCCGTTCCCGGTTTATATCTGATGGAATTTTCCAAAGAAGTTCTATTTGGCATGCTTTTCGTGCAAGCTGCCGTGATGGCGCAAGTGGAGGCAATGTTATACAACGAGATTCAAGAAGATGGGAGTACGTTTTACCCGCCGTATTTAATAGCGCTCACGACGTTTTGCGGCGTTCAACTTTCCACGAAAATGCTGAATCTCTCAAAGACAAGGTTTCCAGATATGCTCATTTATACCGTGTATGTTTCCAAACTTTCTGTATTTTTAGATCTCGATTGGGTGAAAGTTTTTGTGTTGATGTGTGCAAGTGCGTCTAAGTATACGATACTCATCGTTCTTGGGCTGTTGTACGCGAGATTGGAGCTGTTTGACGTTCTATTTCTCTTCACCGGCCATCGCCCGACGGATGCTGGATTGTTTGGTTCATTGCTGTGTGCGACGAGCGCACTCGGAGGGTTTCAATCCTTACGGAAAGCGCGTTTGATTTGTATGATAGCCGGTCTCCTTCTCGTTATAATAAAACCGCCTTTGCCGTGGCAAGGCGAAGTTGGATTCTGGTACGATCAAGACCACGTTCCAGACAGAGAGCCAGATAGGGATAGCATGTATTCACTGGGAGGTGAATATGACGGCGCAGAAGAAACATACAGAAGTTGGTTTCTAATTTTATCCATAGTTTTTGGTTTGTTCGGCGTCGGAACTGTTAGCGGCTTGTGTTTCGGTTTGTTCGTGATGAAAGAGAGCGTGGTGGTTTGCGCGTTGTGCGGCGCGTTTGTTCAATACAAAAGAGCGAGTGTATTTTATGCCATGGTTTTAGCAATAGTATTTGCCATAACCACGATGATTGGTGACGAAGAGGTTTACAATTTACTTTCTGTCGTCGCGGTGTGTTTCTTACACTGCGCTTTGAGCGTGAAGTATACTCACTTTGTGGTCTCGAGAGCACAACGAACGACGACGAGAAACCGCGACGATGACAACAACAACAATAAAGTATACAATCCGTTTGTACGAAAGAGGCAAAGCGCAAGTGAGAGAAACATGGGCTTTAACAACGGGAACAAGAATGCTATCTCGAAAAATGATTATCATGACGCAATGGATCGCGTGGGAAACATTGCGACGTTGTCCGCGTTCGTCGCAACGCTGGTCGTGTTTTGGGATTCCGAGGATTCGAGTTTCATTACGATCCCGCTCGTTTCCACGATTCTTTTCTTAGCTCGGACCGAAAAGGCGTCATTTTTCGCGTACGTCGCAGTCGTGTGCGGATACTTTGCCCAAGTGCTTTTGTGCAACAGTAACGATAGCGTCAGTTCTGCCATCTTTGCAGCGTTTTCTTTACCGAGCGCGTTCGCTTTCGCCCGCTTCCTCTATTCCTCCTTCGAGCGACAATACGAGAAAAGCGCGTTAGCGCTCGCGTCTCCGTTGAACATCGTACCCATTGTGATGGGTCTCGGTGTCAAGTCAAAAGCAGTGGTATCTTTAGGAATAGTCGGCGTAGCGTCTGGTATTGCCCAGTATGTCGTTCAAAGTAGAATACAAAGGAAAGGTAGCCGATATTTATAGATGTAGTGAGTTAGTTAATAGTAGCGAGTGTTGTAATGAGATTTTTTTTAGGTAAAGCTTTTTCAGAGAAACAGAGGAAAGTAAAAACCTCAGAAAGATGACGAAAGAATGAAAGAACACACCTAAACTATTCACGCGCTGAAAAAGAAAGAACAACAAAACAAACGAAAGAAACAAGATGGGTATTCTCGAACGAATAGCCGACATCGAGAAGGAGATGTCTCGAACGCAGAAAAACAAGGCCACGGAATCACACCTGGGGACGTTGAAGGCGAAGTTGGCAAAACTAAAGCGCGAACTTTTAGAACCGCAGAAAGGAGGAGGATCTTCGGAAGAGAGAGGCTTTGAGGTGAACAGATACGGTCACGGACGAGTCGCGCTGATTGGGTTCCCGTCCGTGGGGAAGTCTACGTTATTGTCAGAACTCACCAGCACGGAAAGCGAAGCGGCAAACTATGAATTCACAACGTTGACGTGTATTCCTGGGGTGATACATTACAACGACGCCAAAATACAACTGCTGGATTTGCCTGGAATTATCGAAGGCGCGAGCGAAGGGAAAGGGAGAGGGAGACAAGTCATTGCAGTCGCGAAGAGTTCGGATTTAATCTTGATGGTTTTAGACGCGATGAAATCGGAAGCCGCGAATACCACGTACGCGCACAAACAAATATTGACGAGAGAGCTCGAGGCGGTCGGGTTGCGCTTAAATCAAACGCCGCCGCGAATATACGTCAAGAAGAAGAAATCCGGAGGCGTTCAAGTTTCGGATACCGTACCAGGGGGCTTGACCAAAATCGATCGCAAAGCAATCATGAACGTTTTACACGAGTATAAACTGAACCATTGCGAAGTGATTTTTAGAGAAGACTGCACGGTTGATCAGTTCATAGACGTCTTAGAAGGAAATAGAAAGTACATCAAGTGTCTGTACGTGTATAATAAAGTGGACGCGCTGACAATTGAGGAGGTGGACAGATTGAGTCGAAGGCCTGATTCGATATGTATTTCGTGCACGAAACAGCTCGGCTACGATAGATTATTAGAATCGGTATGGAACGCGATGGGTTTGGTTCGCGTATACGCAAAGAAGATGGGTGAGAAGCCAGATTTTGAAGAACCGGTAGTTTTATCCGAAGCGAGAGGCGGGATCACGCTGAACCAATTCGCCGAACAATTACACGCGGAGTTGCCGAAACAGTTGAAGTACGCGTTAGTGTGGGGCTATTCCGCAAAACACATGGGCCAGCGCTGTGGTCTAAAGCATCGGCTCATGGACGAAGACGTCGTGCAAGTCGTCAAAGGTACCGCCCATCTAGACGAAGGTATCGGAAGATTTTCTCAATCGAAAAAAGACGAACCGGCGAGGATAGCGGACCGCGTGAAAAAGAAGAAGCTGATTTCATAACATACTTGGTAATAGAGATTTTATACAAAGCATGGCGTGCGAGCGTGGATATTACAACAATACAAATTCTAACTAAAGCGCTAAATAATCTAATTTTGAGAAACTACCGTGCTCTTGGAAGCAGTTGGAACAAAACTCTCATATCGCAAGGTTCATTTTTCCGATAGAAGCGCGGTTTACCACCTTTCTCTCGTTGGTCGGAGCCAATCAATTCGCACTGTATAAAATCGTCCGTCTCTCGCAAGAATTCATACAAAGCTTTGATTTCGTGGTTCTCGAATTCTGGATAGTTGATGAGCTCATCAAATACGAGATACAGAGGAAACGCGTTGGTTCGAAACTGCGCGCTCTCTCGCAAAAATCTTCCGAGTTCGTTCAGAACAACTTTCGCGGACGAGTACAAATCAGAATCGATATGAACCAAGCCAAGAACAGAACTGCCGACGGAGAGCGCATCGCGAAAGAATCCTGGCACGGTGTCTTCAAACCATCCTTTAATTATCACCGCTCCTGATACAGAAATCTCCTTGGAGTTTAAATTAAACCACCCTTTCCCTTTGCCATTATACCAGTTTTCTGGTAAGCCCTCGAACGAATCAAACCCGTAAATTTTCGTGTGCGATGATGATGATGATGATAAATACTCGACAATCTGTCCTAACGTGCCTCCCGTGTAGCACCCAAACTCCGCGCACACGAAATCTTTTCCTTCGAAATTCTCATTTTGTTTTGACTTTCGTATCCGTTCCAGCGCGTATACCAAAGGCGTTTGCCTAAGATTTCTCGTTGAGAGAGTTTCCAAGACGATTGAGATGAACGTTTTTAAATCAACCAAGTCTTTCTCTTTGGTAAAAAGATGCGGCGGGGCGATGATGATGTTTTCTTCAGCGGAGGACATCATCGTCAAATAATCATCGTATCATCTCTCGTGTTCGTTTTTGTGGTGTTTTTTTTAGAAA